>Ga0208243_1000322_pt1 | contig 31918 bp, 35 predicted proteins | sample Subbio2Aug_QV12A_FD_184826 | JGI IMG/M metagenome (GOLD analysis project Ga0208243, IMG submission 184826) | Serpentinite rock and fluid subsurface biosphere microbial communities from McLaughlin Reserve, California, USA - CR12Aug_QV12A (SPAdes) | ecosystem: Environmental > Terrestrial > Deep... | reverse complement strand
TGGCCTGTGGCGGGGCGGGCTCGGGCTCCTCGCGGGGGGAGGGGGCCTCGGGACGGCGGAAGTCCATGTTGCCGAATCCGTCGTCCTGCGTGTCGAACAGCTGGCCGCTGTCGCCGCTTTCCGGCGCGACGGCGGAACGGTCCACCGGGCGGGTGTTGTAGCGCGGGACCTTATACATCGTAGTCATAGAGGCGTTTCGCTTCTTCCAGGGTCTCGAACTGATAGAGCTTGCCGTTCCGGAGGACGGCTGCCGAGCGGCAGAACCTCTCCAGGGTCTTCGGCGAGTGCGAGACAATGACGACTGTGGAATTCTTCAGGCGTTCCTTGAGGATGTTGCCGGCCTTGCGGTTGAACTCGACATCCCCGGTAGCGGGCATCCCTTCGTCGATCAGGTAGATGTCGAATTCGATCGACAGCAGGAGCGAGAAGGAAAAACGGCTGCGCATCCCCGAGGAATAGGTGGCCAGCGGCATCTCGAAATACTCGCCGAGGCCGCAGACCCACCGGCAGAAGCTTTCGACATAGTCGGGATCAAGGCCGTAGAGGCGGGCGATATAGCGGCAGTTTTCCTTGGCGGAATGCTTGTTGTTGACGCCGCCCATGAAGCCCAGCGGAAAGGACACGCGCGAGGTCTTGCGGATCACGCCTTCGTCAGGCTTTTCAAGCCCGGCCATCATGTTGATGATCGTGGACTTTCCGGCGCCGTTCCCCGCGAGGATGCCCAGCGAATTGCCCAGGTCGACGCGAAAGGAGGCGCGGTCAAGGATCACCTTGCGCTGCACCCCGGTCCAGAAGGATTTCGACACGTCCCGGAACTCGATCATGATCGCCTCGGCGCCCGTGGCTCGGACGTCTTTCTCCTGCTACGGCGATATCGTTAACATTCGGTTTGTGGCCATAAAAGGGCCGCGTGCGGTCGGGCGATGGTCCGGGCGCATTCAGGCGGGCCCCGGCGCGGCCCGGCGCCTGCCCAGAAGCAGGGCGACGGCACCGGCAAGCAGGCTGAGCGCAAGACCAAGTCGGGCGGCCTCCTGCATCGCGCCGCCGGGAAGGGCGGTCGCAAGGCTGAGGACCGGCACGGTGAAGCCCATCGTCAGGATGAGCGTGATGCGCAGCACGTCGCGCAGGCTGACGCCGGCGGGCAGACGCAGGCCGAGCGTCGCTGCCAGGCCGAGGCCGAGCACGATCATCCCAAGCGGGCGGCCCAGCCAAAGCGCGGCCAGCGTGGTAAGCGTGGTGGGTGCGAAGGCCGAAAGGTCCACGCCACCTCGGGTCAGCCCGAAGAGGAAAAGGATCGCCGTCAGTGGCCAGGCGAGCGCATGGGTCAGCCGGTTCAGCGGGTCGTGCAGCAACTCCTCGGCCTCGGCGAAAAGGCCGAAACTGCGGTCGGCATGGGCGATGGCCGGGATCACCGGCAGAAGCCCCAGGACCGGCGGCAGGCCCGAGGCGGCCACGCCGATCCAGGAGAGAAGCCCCGCCGCAATGTAGGGCAGAAGCCGCTGGCTGGCCCGTCGCCGCGTCTCTGGCGTGCCGGGGTCCGGCGTCCGCCCGAACAGCGCCCAGGTCCCGACCGCCGCGGCGACGGGAAGCAAAAGCCAGGCCAGGCGCAGCGAGAAGGTCGGGTGACTCAGCCCCGCGACCAGAAGCGCCAGGATGTCGGTGGCGATGGCCAGAAGCAGAAGGAGATGCAGCGCCGGGTGGCCCGGTCCGAACACCGCCCGCCCGACCAGGAAGCAAAGCACCACGTCCGTCCCGAGCGGCACCTGCCAGCCCGTGCCAAACCCGGCTTCCTCGGCCGTCTCGATCAAGCTTCCGACCAGGATCCACATCAACGCGGCCCCCACGAGCCCGCCGAGCGTGAGCCCCGCAGGCAAGAGCGCCAGCCGCCCTTTCAGCGCACCCTGTTCCAGCGTCAGCGCCTCCCAGAGTTCTTTGCCGATGAAGAACAGGAACAGCGACATCGCCCCATCGGCGACAAGGTTCAGCGGCGTGAGGCTGAACGGCAGGGGAGCAAGCCAGCCGGGCAGGGTCAGGTCCATGACGCGCCATTCGACCGCGTCATAGTAGCTCGCGGGGGCCAGGTTGACCCAGAGCGTCGCCAGCGCCGCGCCACCCAGAAGCGCTGCGGCAAAGCGGGGCATGAAGGCAGAGACACGATACATCCGGGCACTCGGCAGGGTTTGCGGCATTTGATCCGGGAATGTCGCGCGCCGCAATGGGTGTCCCTCGGGCGGCGCTGCAGCGGAATGACAGCAGCGCAGCTGGACAGGTGTCAGCATCCGGCGTCGATGGTTGCAGACAGAAAATGGCCGGGTTTTCCGCGGCCGGGTTGCGGCCACGGCCGGACCCCACCACCTTGAGGGGATGGCTCTACCGGAAGAGATCGCGGCGTGCCGGCTTTGTGCCGGACGGTTTGCCGCCACCGCGACGGCACACGCACCTCGACCCGTCGTCTGGTTCCGGCCCGGCGCACGGCTCCTGGTGGCCGGTCAGGCGCCCGGACTGCGCGTGCACGAAAGCGGGCGGCCGTTCAGCGACCGGTCAGGCGACCGGCTGCGCGACTGGATGGGGGTCTCCGAGGCCGAGTTCTACGATCTTGCCCGCGTGGCCGTGGTGCCGATGGCCTTCTGCTTTCCCGGCTATGATGCCAGGGGCGCGGACCTGCCGCCGCCGCCCCTCTGTGCGGAGACATGGCGGGCGCGGGTGCTGGCGGAACTGGGCGAAATGCCCCTGACGCTTCTGGTCGGAGGCGCGGCCATCCGCTGGCACCTCGGCCTCCGCGACGTCACGGCTGCCGTGGCCCATTGGCGCGTCCCCGCCGCGCGGGGCGTCTTTCCCTTGCCGCATCCGTCCTGGCGGAATACGGGGTGGCTGAAACGTCACCCGTGGTTCCAGGCCGAGCTCCTCCCGGCCCTGCGCCAGCGCGTGCGGGAGGTTCTTGATGTCTGACGTCGTCACCCTGCTCGATGCCGCCCATGCGGCTGTTTCTGCCGACCCGGAGAACGAGGCCCTGCGGCTGCGCTTCTTTGAACGTCTGGCCGACGGCGAGATGGTCATCCTTCTGGAGCGGGAGGCCGAGGGTGAAAGCCTCGAGCCGAAGGTCTTCGATCTGGAGGACGGCCCCGTGGTCCTGGTCTTCGACCGCGAGGAACGGCTGGCAAGCTTCACCGGCGGGATCGCGCCCTATGCCGCCCTGCCGGGACGGGTCATCGCGGGACTTCTGAAAGGGCAGGGGATCGGGATGGGCGTCAACCTTGGCGTCGCGCCATCCTCGATGCTCCTTCCGCCCGAAGCGATGGACTGGCTGGCCGAGACGCTGGATGGCGGGCCGGAGGAGGTGGAGGCAAAGCCGCAGGAGTTCCTTGCACCATCCGTGCCGGAGCCGGTGATCGCGGCGCTGGACGCGAAGCTTGCGCGTGCGGGAGGTCTGGCCGTCGCGGCGCTCCTGGCGGGCGTGATCTACGAAGGCGGACGGCGCGGCCACCTCCTTGCGCTCCTCGACACGTCCGACGGGGCGGAACCGGCGCTCGCGCGGGCGATGAACGAGGCGCTGGTCTTCTCCGGCATCGAGGCGGGCGAACTGGACGTGGTCTTCCTGGCCTCCGCCTCGCCCGTGGCCGAAGCGATGGCGCGGGTGGCGCTCCGCTTCGACCTGCCGGAGCCCGAAGTGCAGGACCGTTCCCCCGCCGCCCCGGGGATGGATCCCTCCCGGCCCCCAAAGCTGCGCTAGGATCCAACGCCGGCCGGGGGAGCCGTCGGTACGGAAATCCGGGCAAAGAGCAAGCTGGAAGTTTGGGGTATTATTATACCGTTCTTGCAATGCATTGATTTCAGGTGATTTAAACTTGGTTCAGGCGCTTGACGCTGTGACGAGCTTCGGCGATAAGCCCGCATCCGAGATTCCGGGGGCAGTCACGCCCCCCTCTTCGTTGGGAACGCCATGAAAACCTTTACCGCTACTCCGGCGGACATCGAGAAGAAGTGGATCCTGATCGACGCCGAGGGCGTCGTTCTGGGCCGCCTCGCCACGATCGTCGCCAACATCCTGCGCGGCAAGAACAAGCCGACCTTCACCCCCCACATGGACATGGGTGACAACGTCATCGTCATCAACGCCGACAAGGTGCAGATGACCGGCAAGAAGCGCGACGACAAGGTCTACTACTGGCACACCGGCCATCCGGGCGGCATCAAGCAGCGGACCGCGCGCCAGGTGCTGGAAGGCGCCCACCCCGAGCGTGTGGTGGTCAAGGCCGTCGAGCGCATGATCACCCGCAACCGCCTTGGCCGTCAGCAGATGACCAACCTCCGCGTCTACGCCGGGGCCGCCCATCCGCATGAAGCGCAGCAGCCCACCGTTCTGGACGTCAAGGTCCTGAACCCGAAGAACACCCGGAGCGCGTGATCATGGCCGATATCAAATCTCTCGATGACCTGAAGTCGGCCGTGGGTTCCGCACCCGCCGCTGTCGAAGCAGCTCCCCGTCTGCCCGTGCGCGACAAGCTCGGCCGTTCCTACGCGACCGGCAAGCGCAAGGACGCGGTCGCCCGCGTCTGGGTCAAGCCCGGCTCGGGCAAGGTCGTGGTCAACGGCAAGGAAATGGCGGTCTACTTCGCCCGTCCCGTGCTGCAGATGATCCTGAAGCAGCCCTTCACCGTTGCGAACGTGGAAGGCCAGTTCGACGTCTACGCGACCGTCGCCGGTGGCGGCCTCTCGGGCCAGGCTGGCGCCGTGAAGCACGGCATCTCGAAGGCGCTGCAGCTTTACGAGCCCGCCCTGCGTGGCGCTCTGAAGGCCGCGGGCTTCCTGACCCGCGACAGCCGCGTAGTCGAACGGAAGAAGTACGGCAAGCCGAAAGCCCGCCGCTCGTTCCAGTTCTCGAAGCGCTAAGGTTGGAGCTGCACTAAAAGCAGCTAAGCTATTGAGAAAGCGCAGCTTTTGCTGCGCTTTTTCTTTTGTCTGCACCTTACAAATGTTTAACAAAAATGCAGACCGTAGACAGAAGACAGCGCTGAACTTACAGTTCTTTTACAAGAAATTGGTGCTGGCGATGCTGGGATGAGCAAAAGTTACTTGAACAAGGTCGAACTGAAAGACGGGCAAATTTTGCTTTTTCATCGCCCCAACTCCAAGCGTCCAATCTACCACATGCGTATTCATGTACGGGGGATGAAAGATGCGCGTGGTGGCAAGGTAACGTACATACAGGAAAGCACTGGCGAAACAGATTTGGAAGAAGCGAAGCGTGTTGCGCTGGACAAGTTTGACGATCTTAGGCTGCGTGTGCGTGCCAAACAGTCTGTGGTCAGTGTTTCCTTTAGGGCTGTTTACGAGATTTGGTGGGCTGACAAAGCTGCAAGGCTTGATGCTCACTTCAAAGACAGGAAACGTACTGGCAGGAATGCGCGCAAAGCTTGGTATGAAAAGTACAGCGAGCGTTACTGGTTGCCGTACTTTGGGGCGTACAAGGTTGAGGATTTAACGCACAGCATTGTGCAGGGCTACTGGGATTGGCGACGCACGTACTGGACGCGTGCGACAGAAGCTGAGCGCAAAAGCTATCCCAACTATGCACTTAGTCCATCGAAGAAGACGCTAGACATGGAGCAAAGCGCGCTGCGTGAAGTGTTCGGTTGGGCTAACAGTATGAAAATCATAAGTTATCAGCCCGTCATTCAAAACCCGTTCGCACGCAAGGGCATAGCACCAAAGCGTCGTCCAAGCTTTGATGAAGACGAGTTTTTGAAGCTGCAACTGTACATGGAAGAGTGGATTGAAGGGCGCGGAGTAAACGACAAGAAGGTCAACTCGGCGCACAAGTACAACCGCAAGCTCCTTCGTATCTACATTCATTGGTTGGCTTACACGGGTATGCGTACTGGCGAAGTGTTGAAGCTTAAGCACAAGGACATTACCACTGTTTTGCTTGACGATCGCCGCATTGGACTGAGCATACAGGTGGCAGAGGACACAAAAACGGGCAGTAGAATTGCTACTTCAACTGCTGATTTGTACGATCACTATGAAGACCTAAAGGAGCTAACAGGACACGCTGACGCGAGCGACTGGCTGTTTTGCAACGCAAAGGGCAAGCAGGTCACTGGGTTTTTCAAAACGTTTAGCGAACTGCTGAACGATGTTGGGTTGCTGTATGACGACAAGGGCGAAAAGCGCACAGCGTACAGCTTTCGGCACTACTACGCGGAACGCATGTTCGCAGAGCTTGGCCATACGCACGCGGTGCTGGACATGTTGGCTGTGAACATGGGTACAGGGCGCGATTACTTGGAAAGCTACTACATTCGGCGCGGCATGATTGACAACACGGACGCGTTGATACGGACGAGGCACAAGAAGGCGAGTGCTGTGCTGGACGAAGACGAAATTGACGGCGTGGAGCTGCTTGCAGACGACTGGGACGAGGAAGCTTGAAGCGTGCTGCTGCTCAAAAATCCCCTCAAAGAGCTTCGTACAGCGCAGCTTTGCCCTGTCCGCTACCCATGCCAGCAAAACTGCCAGAAGACGGCTGTAGGGCGCGTGCAGCGTGCGCTAGACGGTGAAGCGCGCTTGGGGCTAGGGCAGAGGGCGCGAAAACGTGCATTTTTTCCTAGCTAGGCTCGCTTTGGCGGGCTAGACTTTGGCTTAAGACAGTTGCTGTAAGCTGAGCAGTGCGAGAGCTACTAAAAAAGGAAGCGGCATGAAAGAGAAGCGCAATCGTGACTTGAACAGCGCCAGGGATGCGAAGAAGGACGAGTTTTATACGCAGCTATCTGACATTGAGAAAGAGCTTCGGCATTACAAACAACATTTTTCCGGCAAAGTCGTGTACTGCAATTGTGATGATCCAAGGGTTAGTAATTTTTTCACATACTTCTCGTACAACTTCGAAAAACTTGGCCTGAAGAAGTTGATAACAACTTGCTACAAGAGTAAAGAAAGAGATTTGTTTAGTGAAAACAAGTCCGAGCAAGCTGTGTATTTGGAGTATGAGGGTGACAAAAGCGGAAATCGAGTTCCAGACTTGGATGAAATTGAAGTTCGCCCGTTGCAGGGTGACGGCGACTTTAGAAGCGAGGAAAGTATTGCACTACTGCAGCAGGCTGACATTGTTGTTACAAATCCGCCGTTCTCCCTCTTTCGTGAGTACATCAAACAACTGTATGACTATGAGAAGAAATTTCTAATTATTGGTAACTTGAATGCGGCAACGTACAAAGAAGTATTTAAGCTTATCAAATCGGATCAGCTATGGTTTGGTCCAAGTATACGCAGTGGGGATAGAGAATTTGGAGTTCCAGATGAATATCCGTTAAACGCTGCTGGCACGCGCGTTGACGAGATGGGTAAAAAATACATCCGCGTAAAGGGGGTGCGCTGGTTTACAAATCTAGATTTTGCAGAGCGCCACGAAGAACTTATTTTGTACAGGAAGTACACACCAGAAGATTATCCGAAATATGACAACTATGATGCGATAGAAGTAAGTAAGACTGCTGAAATTCCCGCTGACTACACTGGCGCTATGGGAGTGCCAATTACATTTCTTGACAAGTATAACCCCAATCAGTTTGAGATACTTGGCATAACGGATCGAGATAACAATTCTGGCCTAAAAACAAAGGAGTACACTGACGCTGATGCAGAAAATCACAGTGACCTTAATCGTCGCGGTGCAATCAGGGTTGGTGCGGCATTGAAGTCAACTTACGCACGCTTGCTTGTGAGAAAGAAGGATAGCAGCAATGAAAATTGAGCTACTTGAAGTAACTGTGCGTGAACTTGCTGCTGGATACGCAGACAATGATGAAGGCGGCGTTGTTGGATATAGTGGCAGGCTTGACATACGACCCGTATATCAACGTGAGTTTATCTACAAAGACAAGCAGCGCGATGCTGTTGTGAACACAGTCAGGAAGAACTTTCCACTCAATGTGATGTACTGGGCTGTAAGGGAAGACGGCGGCTACGAGGTAATTGATGGGCAGCAACGAACGATTTCGATCTGCAAATATGTTGACGGAGACTTTGCATTTGAAAATCGCTATTTTCACAACCTGCAAAGTGACGAACAGCAACAAATTCTTGACTATAAGCTGATGATCTACTCGTGCAGCGGCACAGACAGTGAAAAGCTAGAGTGGTTTAGAACGATTAACATAGCGGGTGAAAAGCTCACTGAGCAGGAACTACGCAATGCTGTATACTCTGGTCCTTGGGTTACAGACGCAAAGCGCTACTTTAGCAGGACGAATTGTGCTGCGTACAGTATCGGAGGTGATTACCTAAACGGTACTGCAATCAGGCAAGACTACCTTGAAACGGTCATCGGTTGGATCAGTGACGATGACATTGAAGGGTACATGGCTAAGCAACAGTTGAAGGCGAATGCAAACGAGCTTTGGTTATTCTTCAAGTCAGTGATCGACTGGGTGCAGGCGACGTTTACAGTGTATCGGCGGGAAATGAAGGGCGTAGATTGGGGTGTGCTGTACAAACAGTACAAAGGCAACGAGTTCGATACTAAGGCACTTGAGGCAGAGATACGCGAACTGATGGAAGACGAGGAGGTAAGTAAGAAGAGCGGAATTTACCCTTACGTTCTGACCCGGAAGGAAAAGCACCTAAGTCTTCGTGCTTTCACAGACAAGCAGAAGCGCGAGGCTTACGAGCGGCAAGCAGGAATTTGTCCTGTTTGCCAGAAGCATTTTGAAATTCAGGGCATGGAAGCAGACCACATCACTCCCTGGCACGCTGGCGGCAAGACTAATGCAGGGAACTGTCAGATGCTGTGCAAGGAAGACAACCGCCGTAAGTCAGGCATTTAGCGCGACTGTTGAGGATGCGTTATGGCGCACAGCTTAGACATGCGACGGCAGAAGCTGGTGGAAGTGCTGGCAAAGCTGAGACGTGGCGAGGCTGTGCAGAACAGGACGATGGAGACTTGGCTAGGTGCAGAGGCTTACGCTGAGTATGTGAAGGTTTGGCAGCAGCAGCAGGAGTTGCGCGCAGAGTTGAAGGCCAAGCCTACGGAAGTGCGGGATTACGAGAAACGGCTTAAGCGGGCGCAGCTTGCGTACAACAAGGCCGAAGCTACCAGCCACAAAGGGAAGGCGACGGCGAAGGAGCTGCATGACAAGGCTGAGGCTGAGTTTGAGGGTGCGCTAGAGCGGCTGCAAGAAATTGTACATGCTGACCCAAGTTTGCAGGTGTGGTTTGATAGGGCGCTGGACTTTGAAGCGGGCAGCGCACTTGGCCCAAGTCCAGGAGCAATGCCCTGTGTGGTGACGAGCAGAAGCTTGGACAACGCTGGTGGCGGCATACTTGGATTGAAACGCACTAAGAAGCAGGTGAAGATTGACGCTGTTGAAGCGGCGCTGCGTGACTTGGAAGAACAGGCGAACAGAACGGACGACGACGAAAGAGCGGGCAGGGCGAGACTGAATAACTTGCTGGCGAAGATGAGCAGGGGCTAGCTGCGCAGACGTAAGAAAAACGTGCATAAGTACTGTATGCCCAAAGGTGGTCTGCGCTGGCAGATTTTGGGCTTGCGGATTTTGTACACGAAGTACTTTCAGAAGTGAGGTGGTGATTTGCTAGTATGGGAAGTTTTGCAGCAAGCTAAGACGCAGCCGATGGTGGCTAAGAAGCGAAAGAACAATACGGACAAGACGGACTTTGAGAAGAATGCGGCGCGTTTGCAGAGCAAGGAGCGTGCTCTAAACGCAAAAAGCCCAGTCAAGCCTATCAAGCATCGCGTTTGACCTGCTCGAACATGGCAGCTAGGCGAGGTTTCTGCGGTTGTGAAGTTGGGCAAGAAAACTGTTGCAAGAGGCAGTGACAGGCATAGCTGCAATAGCTGCTAGCCCAGCAGTTCAACCGCCTTGCGCAGCTTGCTCTCGTTCACGTCGATGTAACGCTGCGTGGTGTTGAGATGCTTGTGGCGGGCAAGGGCTTGCACAATGCGCGCGTTAACGCCCTTTTCCGCCAGTTCCGTCACAAACTGCCGTCTGCCACTGTGCGAGCTTGCTCCGTGTATGGCAGCGTCTGCGTACAGGCGCTGAAACAGGTTCACAATCGTTTGCGCGCTAAAGCCTGCCCCCTTTGCGGAGAACAGCAGGGGGTTGCTGGGTTTGCTGACGTGCTGGGGGTACTGTTGGGCGTAGCGCTTGAGCTGTTGGGCAAGACGCTTGTTCACAAGTACCGTGTTGCCTTCCGCGCCTTTGGTCTGCGCCGCCTGCAAGTACACAGTGTCACGTACAGCGCCGCTTTCATCGTACACATCACCAACCCGCAGCGCAGCAATCTCACAAGCCCTAAGCCCAGCGTAGAAGCTCAGCGCGACGGCAGTGTGGTTGCGTGCTGCGTAACGCATCCCGTCGATCACAGCAGCAAGGCGCTTACGTTCCGCGTCTGTTAGCAGCTTTGCTTGTTTCATCGGTGCAATCCCCAAAAATGTGTGGTTTTGTTACGTCTAAGCGTAAACTCACACATTCTGCATCGCTACCGAAAAGACGGTGCTGCATAAACTACTGTTTTTATTGGTGAATGGGCCGAAATGTTAGAGATTAACTATTCCCTAACATTTCGTTCACTCGCAGCGCCAGCTACTATTCTGCTTGCTGTTTTGGTCTGCGCCCGCGCCGCTTACGTACGCTGCCATCTTTGTTCAGTGCAGGCTCTGTGCTACTGCTTGAGCGACGCAGAACAGGAAAAGCTGCCGCAAGCTCGGTGCGCGTGATGCTGTACTTTCTTATCTTGTCCTTCACTTCCGCAATCGCAGCTTCCCTGTTCGCAGCCCGTACCAAGTCAAGCTTAGCCTGCACTTCACGCAGTTGTGCTTCCAGTTCGTCTTCGGTCTGTTCCATTGCTGTGCTTTCCTGCTAGAGCAGGGGCAATAATCGCTGCGCTGCTGTTACCTGTCAACGCTTGCTAGCACACCTCAGCGACAGCGTACTTCGTCTGCAAGTGCTGCATCAAATCCGCCTCCGCCTCTTGCGCTGCTGCCAGTTGGCTTGGGTTGAGCAGTGGCTGTGTAGCGCGTAGGGTACGAACACGTTGCAGGCAGGCGATAGCGCACGACACGCTAAAGTCACGTCCTGCAAAACGCTGCACAGCGTACCAGTTCTTGCTCTTGCCCAAGTATGCAGTACTAAACTGCTCGGCGTTTTCGACAAGCTGCGCTTCTCTAAGTGCTGTGTATGTCTGTTCAAGTAGTGTCATCTTCTGCTCCCCATGTATTTACCTTTGCCTGTTGCTTGATCGTTTGACTGTTGAAGTGCTTTGGACAAGAACAAGGATTAGCTGCAACTTTGTGCGTTGCTGCTGGTTCAAATTCTTGCCAATGTACCGCTGCCTGTTCAGCTAAGCACGAATGCTTAAGCCGCGTTCCGTCTGTTGCGTCTTTGGATGCGAGCCTGTGTTGCTAAAATTTGTTCTTCAAGTGCGTCGTATGCCTGTTCAAATGTATCGCCTGTGATGGTGTTTTGTATGCGTTTAACTTGTGCCTGTATGTGGAAGTTGCTGTTTATGAATGTGGTCTTGTTGCGATGCGAACAGTTTATACCTGCTGTACCGAACGAAAACAGTCGCGTGTCTTTAATCGTGTAACCCGCTGCCTTCTGTCTGTTCACTATAGGCGTGATCCAGTTGTATTTTAGTGCTGCTGCTTTCTGTGACGATGTGACCCAAAGCGCGTTAAGCACAGCGCAAAATGTTTTCGTATCGAACGGCGCACGAGCAACAAAATGCAAGTGTAAGTTACCATCGTACTCGCCTCGCTCTTCAAAACACCATCGTTCTACGCCATAGCCATTGCTCGCAGCCTGTCCAAAGCATACCCAGTCCACCTTATGCCAGTAAGCACGCCAAAGCTTTTCTGCTGTAGCCGCACCGACGCGTTTTTTCTCTGCAAACTTGAGTGTACCAAAAACATCGTAGTTTCCGCTTACCAGTTCGTTTCTCCATGCCTGTTGTGTTGTCTTTTGCCAATTCAATTCATTCCTCCTTATCACTGCAAAGTATTTATCCTTAGTGGCTTAAGGCGATGCAGTTTTGGAATGTTTCGGTAGGAATATGATGTAGCTGAAACTACGCAGTACACAGTTGAACCGATGGAGGATGCAATGAGTGTACTTGCAAAGCTGAACCTGAAGACCGTGCAGCGCAACGTTGTCAAAGACCCTGTTGTTGCACGACGTGAAAAGCTGGCTGCGGCGATTGACGAACAGCTTCGTGTTGTGGCGGCTGCGTTGCGTGGCGAGACGCATGCGGTTGCGGTCAAGCGCTGGACGGAAGTGGACGGCAAGAAGGTGAAGGTGGACGGCGAAAAGCGCGTGCGGGCGTGGTTCTTTGAGCAGGACAACGGTTGGTATGTGCAGTGCAGGTACGGCAGCAGGGTGTTGAGCATTATGGGCAAAAGCAACGCTGTCTTCGTGCCCAAGCTGGACGAAGTTGCCAGCGTGCTTGAGACTTTCAAAGCTGCTGCGCTGGCTGGGGAGTTGGACAAGGCGATTATGCTGGCAACGAAGGCGCGTGCGGCTTAGGCTGGATGGAGCTTTTGCGCTGTAACTGTTTGTAAGGCCGAAGAAAAATCGCGTTTCGTAGTTTTACATAGGCTTTACAAACAGAAAAAAGGAAGGAGCAGCGCGTTGAAAACGCTAGAGAAAAATAGCTCCAAGTTTAGCCAAGCGCTGATCTGGTTCACACCAATCCGAAAGGCCCGCCCCTCCGGCGGGCCTTTTGCTTTGGAGCGGACCGCAAAAAAGAAGGGCCGGGATAACCCGGCCCCAGTCAGGGGTAAGAGCGAAGCGTCGCTCGGGGAAACTGGCTCAGGGTTGCCAGAAGGGCTTGCTGCACTCGCGCCGCGCTTCCTGCGGGTCGAGACCGATGTCGCGCAGCATGTGGGCATCAAGCTGGGCAAGGCGGTGGCGTTCGGCGCGGCGCTGGTTTGCGGCGGTCAGGGCAGTGATCAGGCGCGAAAAAATGCTCCGGGGAGCGCGCAGTGGCAGGGTCTGGATATGTGTCTGGGGCATTTGTGCCTCCTTCGATTTGTATTGATACAAAAGTGTCATTCAGGTAGGAACAATCTAATCCTGTCCCACAATGAGTCGCCAGAGGATTATTGTGACTGATACAACTTGGGCGCCCGATCTGACTCAATTCCCCGGACCGAAGTATCTGGCCCTGTCACGCGCGCTGCGGGATGCGATCCGGGCGGGGGATTTACCGCCCAATTCTCAATTGCCTACCGTGCGTGACCTGGCGTGGCGGTTGCACCTGACCCCGGGGACGGTGGCCCGCGCCTATCAGCTTGCTACACAGGAGGGGCTTCTCGCGGCGACGGTCGGACGCGGGACGTTTGTAGCGGCACAATCGCCGCGGCTCGGTCCCACGCAAGCCTTGTATACCGAACGTGTGACGGGCGGGTCGACTGGCCTGGTGGACCTCCGCCCGCCGCAGGTGCCCGAGGTCGGGCAGGCCGATGCATTCCGCGCCGCACTGCTGGAGATGGCAGCAGGAACAGGGCAGGGGTGGCTCGACTACACCAGCCAGATGGGCGAGGCGGCGCTTCGGTCGGAAATCGTAAGCTGGATGGGCGACCGCATCCTGGGTCCGATCGGGCCCGAGGATGTGGCCCTGACCCACGGCGGGCAGAACGCGATCAGCCTCATCTTCGACTGCTGCCTGCGCGGGGAGCGTCCCGTGGTCCTGATCGAGGAGTTGGCCTATCCCGGCTTCCGCTATGCCGCGCGCGCGGCCCGGGCCGAGGTGGTCCCCGTCGAGATCGACGAGCAAGGCATCGTCCCCGAGGCGCTAGAGGCCGCCTGCCGTCGCCACGGCGCGCAGGTCCTGTGCCTGACCACCGAGGCGCAGAATCCCTCGACGGGCCGGATGCCGGTGAAGCGGCGGCAAGAGATCGCCGACATCGCCCGTCGCTACGACCTGCAGGTGCTGGAGGATGACTGCTATTCCGTCGCAGAAAGCGACATCCCCAGCCTGCGCGCGCTGGCCCCGGAACGCGTCTGGCTGGTGGGCTCGGTGTCCAAGACCATCTCGGCAGCGCTCCGCTTCGGCTATGTCATCTGCCCCGCCGGAATGGGCGAGGCGGGACGGCTCACGGCGCAACACGGCTTTTTCGCGCTGTCGCGTCCCGTTGCGGACCTGATGCTGCACCTTTTCCGTTCCGGCGCCGCGCGGCGCATCCGTGCCGAGGTACAGGCCGAGTTCGCCGCCCGGCTGCAGACGCTGGTCAACCGGCTTGGGGCCTATGACCTTGGCTGGCAACCCGGTGTCCCCTTCGTCTGGCTTCGCCTTCCCATCGGCTGGCGCGCCTCGGCCTTCGTCCGCGCCGCCGAGTCGCGCGGGGTCCTGGTCCGCTCGGCCGATGAATATGCGCTCGTGCATGGCCGCGCCCCCAACGCGGTCCGCCTGGCCATCGCCGCCAATCTTCCGCGCGACGCGTTCGACGCGGCCGTGCAGAAACTCTCGGACCTTCTCGCCCGCCCGCCGGCCGACCTCTCCGTGTAGGGAAATCCCGACCTGTTGCATTTGGGACTCGCTCACGGGGAAATGCCGCGGGCGTGAGTTGACCGAAAGGCAAGCGCTGCCTCACATTTCGCGCACGAGCAGAAAAAAAAGAGAGCCCGAAAAATGGGACTTCAACATGCATTCCACGCGCCGCATGGCGGCGCGGATTTTCTTGGTTGGCGCAAGACCCGCCACGGCAACACCGAAATCGTCTATGACGACGGCGTCGCCCGCCGCATGATCTGGCGCGTCGCGACCGACGATCCGTCCGAGGCCCGCATCGCCGAAGCGCTGCGCGTCGCCGTGGGGTCGATCCGCGTCGTGCCCACGCTCTACGACGAGCTGAAGAAACGGGCGATCGCCATCGAACGGGTCGCCGGCTGATCCGGCGCCGGGGCATCCGCCGCCCCGGCCGCCTCTCCCACGCTTGATTTCCCCGCGTTTTGATGGCCTCTTGCCTCAAGAGGGTCCTTCGGTCTAATTTGATCAAATGCAAGGCCGCCGGAAGTGCGCGCCGAAGAGGGGGAATGATGGCGCAAACGCCGGGATCCGAGGCCAGGACGGGCCTGAAGCTGATCTCACCGACAGCAATCTATGTGATTCTCCTGCTCGCCGTGCCACTGGCCACGGTGCTGATCTATTCGGTGCTGACCGGCGGCCGGGGAAATGTCTCGCTGCCCGTCACCTTCGAGAACTACTCCGAGCTCTGGTCCAAGTCGGTCTACGGCTACATCATGTTCAAGTCGCTGATGGTGGCCCTCGTGGTGACCGCCATCACCGTGCTTCTGGCCTACCCGGTCGCCTATTTCGTCAGCTTCCACGTCAAGCCGGAACGAAAAAGCCTGTGGCTTTTCCTGATCACCATCCCGTTCTGGACCAGCTACATCATCCGCGTCAGCCTCTGGTTCGTGATCCTGGGCTACGGTGGCGTGCTCGATTCCACCCTGATGTCCCTGGGGATCATGGACACGCAGCTGAACGTGGCGAGCTACTCGATCCTGTCGATCATCATCGTGCTCGCGCATGCCTATGCGCCCTTCGCGGTGCTGCCCATCTTCGTCAGCCTGGAAAAGGTCGACCGATCGCTCCTCGAAGCCGGACAGGACCTCGGCGAAAGCCGCTGGGTCACCTTCCTGCGCGTCACGTTGCCCCTGTCGATGCCCGGCGTCATTGCCGCCGCGCTGATCGTCTTCATCCCGACGGTGGGCGACTACGTGACGCCTGAACTTGTCGGCGACGGCAAGGAGCCGATGATCGCCAACCTGATCGAGACTCAGCTTCTGAAGCTGCAGAACTTCCCGCAAGGGTCCGCCTTTGCGGTGGTCTCGATGCTGATGGTGGGGATCGTGTCGGTGGCCTTTGTCCTGTGGAACCGCCGCTTCATCGGGGGGGCAAAATGAAGAAGGCCCCCGCCTTGCGCAGCTACACGCTTTTCTACCTGCTGTTCCTCTACGGCCCGATCATCCTGTTGCCGATCTTCGCCTTCAACGACAGCCGCGTCGTGGCCTTCCCGTTGCAGGGCTTCACCACGTCCTGGTTCTCCGAGATGGTCGCGGACGCAAACCTGCGGATCGCGGCGAAGAACAGCCTGATCATCGCGCTTTCCGTGGCGACCCTGTCCACCGTGCTGGGCATCTTCGCCGCCCGCGCCAGTGTCCGCTACCGCTTCCCCGGCAAGGCCCCGCTGATGGGGCTGATCATGCTCCCCCTGGTGTTGCCCGAGATGATCGTGGCGATGGCGCTTCTCGTCGTTCTCCTGTCGATCGGCATTCCGCTGTCGCTCTTCACCGTCATCATCGGCCAGGTGCTGATCTGCACGCCTTTCGCCGTGGCGATCCTGACGTCGGCTTTCCAGAGCCTCGACAAGTCGCTGGAAGAGGCCGCGCTCGACCTGGGTGAAACCCCCTGGTCGACCTTCCGGCTGATCATACTGCCCTTGGTGATGCCCGGGATCATGGCGTCCTTCCTGATCTGCTTCACCATCTCGTTCGACGAATTCATCATCTCGAACTTCCTCGGCTCGGGCCAGCCGATCCTGTCGGTCTACATCTTCGGCCAGTTCCGCTTCCCCGCAAAGGTGCCCTCGATGCTGGCGCTCGGGACGGTGCTTGTCTGTTTCTCGATCATCCTGCTCGGCTTCGCCGAGTACATGCGCCGCCGCGGCATCGCCAAGGCGGGCGGCAAAGATTCCGGAGGCTTCCTGTGACCTTTTCCGATGACCGTCCGACGATGATCGAGTTCAAGGACGTCCACAAATACTACGGCGACTACCACGCCCTGCGCGGGATCAACGGTACGATCAAGGCCGGTGAGTTCTTCTCGCTCCTCGGGCCGTCGGGTTGCGGCAAGACCACGCTCCTGCGCACCATCGCGGGGTTCGAGGACATCTCCTCGGGCGTGATCATGATCGACGGCAAGGACATGGCGAACGTGGCCGCCAACGTCCGCCCGACGAACATGGTGTTCCAGAGCTACGCGATCTTCCCGCATATGAGCGTCGAGGAAAACGTGGGCTTCGGCCTGCGCAAGGATCCGCGGTCGAAGGAGGACAAGGCCAAAGCGGTCGCCGAGGCGCTGGAGATGGTCGGCCTAAAGGGCTATGGCAAGCGCGCAGCCCATGCGCTTTCGGGCGGCCAGCGGCAGCGCGTGGCTCTGGCGCGCGCGCTGATCCTGAAACCCAAGGTCCTGCTGCTGGACGAACCCCTCTCCGCGCTCGACAAGAAGATGCGCGAACACATGCAGGTCGAACTCATCAAGCTGCAGCGTCAGGTCGGGATCACCTTCATCCTGGTGACGCACGACCAGGAAGAGGCTCTGGTGATGTCCGACCGCATCGCCGTGATGTTCGAAGGCGAGATTGCGCAACTGGCCGACCCGGAAACGCTCTACCGCCGCCCGGCGACCCGCAAGGTTGCGGATTTTATCGGCACGATGAACTTCGTCCCGGCCGAGATCGTCTCGGAAACCGGAAATGCGGTCGAGGTCGATGCCAAGGGGCTGGGCCGGGTGATGCTCGACATCGCCCAGGCCCCGGCCAAGACCGGCGAAAGCCCGGTCGTCGGCCTGCGTCCCGAGACGCTGACCCTCCTTTACGACGACCAGAAGGCGCCCGAGCGCGAGACAGAGGGCGTGATCGACGAGGTGATCTACTTCGGCGACATGACCTATTACGACGTCTACCTCGGCGGGACTGACGTGGAAGTGCGCCTGTCGATGCGCAACGTCCCGGGCCGCCCGGTCCTCGACGTCGGCACCAAGGTCCGCGTCGCCTGGAGCCCCTCGGCGCTGGTCCTCTTCCGCTGACGGCTCCTCGTTCGCCTTCGGCTTCTCGTCGCAAGGCCACCGCGTGCGAGGAGGAACGAAGTCTCCGACGAGCCCTCCCGAGTGCGTGCTAGGAGGGGTGAAGTCGAACGACAAGCGGTCGTTAGTGGGTCTCGTCCTCGGCGCAAGCCATGTAGGCGTCGAAGACCCAGCCGACGGCATTGTCGCCCGACCATTTCTCGACATAGAGCCAGGGCTTGCCCTCATGCATCCGCTGCGCCAGCGCCCGGACCACGGTGCCATCACGTAGGGTGGCAAAGATCTCGCCCCCGGGGTCCATGCGGGCATTCAAGGGCGTGTCGGTCGGATCGGCAACGGTGCAGGACACGGGTTCAGCATCCGTCGAAAAGGGTTCTTCGGGCAGGGCCGTCGTTGCACCCGCGCAGTCCAGGTAGTCGCCAAAGACCCAGGCCCCGTCGAAATCGGTGACCATCTCGCCTTCGTGGAACCGTTCAACCAGCGCCCACAGCTGCCCATCCACCTCGCGGTGTTCGACGAACATCAGCTCGGCCCCGCTCTTCGCCGTGCCGACCACCGGCCCGTTCGGAGACAGCCGGATGTTCAGGGGCGTCCCGGTCGGGTCAGCCACCGTACAGATCGGCGCGCCGCCACAGGCCAAGGCTGAGCCAGCGGTCGCAAGAAGTGCGACGACTGCGGCAACTGTCCGAATTGGCATGATCTGGTACATCCTCGGTGACGCATGTCTTGCCCGCAGTCTCGCCGACCGAAGCCACCCCGTCACCGGACGAATTCCTGACCCGGAGGACCGGCCGCAAATCTGGCCAGAAGGTGTCTGCCCTCCGCCTGGAGAAGTGGAGCCGGTCCAGATAAGCCCGATTCCCGTAAGGTTTCCGATTTCTTAATGTCCGCGACCAAGTGCTTGATTGCACTTCATATCCGGCGTTCGTCAACCGTGGACACTTTTCTCAGCGGTCCGGTGACAGCAGCCCCAACCCGCGCAGGTAGATCCCGATTCCGGTCTCCAGAAGGTCCTCGGGCGGCCAGGGCTGCACCCCCCCGTTCCCCCGCAGGAAAAGCTCCACCACCCCGTGACTGACCGCCCAGACATGGGCCGAGACCATGCTTGCCGGCGGCCGCCGCCCTTCGGGAAGCGCCTTGACCAGCCCCTCTGCCGCCCGGTCCATCGTCGCCCGTGCCTTTCCCGCGACCTGGGCGAGGTCGGGGTGGCTCCCGGGCTGAAGCCCGCTTTCGAACATCGCCTGGTAGTGGCCGGGATACTTCCGGGCGAAAGCGAGGTACGCCCGCCCCGTCGCCTCGAAAGCCGCCAGCGGGGACGGCCGCCCCTCATCGTAGGCGTATTCCAGAAGCGCCGCGAAGATGTCGAACCCCTGCCGCGCGACCTCGGCCAAGAGGTCATCCCGCCCCGCGAAGTGCCGGTAGACCGCCGCCGGCGTCACATCCGCCGCCTTTGCCGCCTCGGACAGGGTGAACCCCTGCGGCCCCTTCTCGGCAATCAGCGAAAGCGCCGCCTCGACCAGCGCCTGCCGAAGATTGCCGTGGTGATACCCCCGCTTCATCCCCGAAGCTTCGGCCCGCCGCAGATCTTTCCGTCGACCTTGCCGATGACCTTGTCATCCTTCCCGGCATAGTCCACCGCCGACAGGATCGTCTGGATCGCCGCAATCCGGGCGCGTTTCTTGTCGTCCGACAGGATCACCGTCCAGGGCGCGTACTTGAAGTGGGTCTTCTCCATCGTCTCGTCGATGGCCGAGCAATAGTCGTCCCACTTCCCCAGCCCGTCGATGTCGATCTGGGAAAGCTTCCATTGCTTCAGAAGATCCCCCTCACGGTCGAGGAAGCGCTTCAGCTGCTCTGCCCGGCCGACCTCCAGCCAGATCTTCAGGAAGATGATGCCTTCGTCGACAATCATTTGCTCGAACTCGGGGAGTTGCTTGAAGAATTTCGCCCGTTGCTCTGGCGTGCAGAAGCCGAAGACATGCTCGATCATCGCGCGGTTGTACCAGCTGCGGTCGTAAAGCGCGATCTCGCCCTTGGCCGGAAACCAGTCGACATAGCGCTGGAAATACCATTGCTGGCTTTCCCGCTCTGTCGGTTTGGACAGCGCCACCACATAGGCTTGGCGGGGGTTCATGTTTTCCGTCACCGCCTTGATCGTCCCGCCCTTGCCGGCGGCGTCGCGGCCCTCGAAGACCACCACAAGCCGCTTGCCGGACGCCCGCATCCCCGCCTGCATCTTGGCCAGCTCGATCTGCAGCGCCTCCATCCGGGCGTCGTAGTCCTTGCCCTTGATCTCCTCGCGGTAGGGATAGGCCTGGTTCAGGATGTCGTCCTTCCCCGCCTTCTCGATGGCCTTGCGCACCTCCTTTGGGGCGCCTTCGCGGAAGTAGCGGCTGATCGCGCCGTCGAAGGGTAGGGCCATCTGAATCCTCCTTACATTGCGGCCAGTATGGCGATTGCCGGCCTTAGCGCAATGCAGCGCGGTCGATGGCGGCGATGACCTGGTTCTGGTGCGAATGGTGCGGCATGTGGCCCGCGCCGGGGATCACGGTCAATGTGGCGTTGGGGAGAAGCTGCGAGACCGGGCCGGAATGGATCTGCAAGGGGACGATGGTGTCGGCGCCGCCGTGGATCAGCTCGACCGGAAGCGTCAGGGAGGGATAGCGCGGTTTCATCGTGACCAGCTCGGCGCGGAGGCTGTTCACCTGGGCGACATTGGCCGCAAGGGTCTCGCGGCGGAGGGTGAGGGCCGTGCCGAGGAAGTTGTCGTAGCCCTCGGGGACCGGGTCGGGGGCGAAGACGGCGTTGATGGCGCCGCGGACGTAACTGTCCGGGACGAAGGCCGAGGCGAGGGGGACCACGAGCGCACGGCCCACCGGGTTCGACGTGGCGCGATACCAGATGTCCAGCTTTCCGGGCCAGGGCATCGAGGGGCTGGAAACGAGGACCAGCGCCTTCGGCCCGCCATCAAGCGCCCAGGCGAGTGCCACGGCCCCGCCGTAGCTTTGGCCAACGACGATCGGCTCGGTCACGCCAAGCTGTGCGACGCCTGCCTTGATGAATCGGGCCTGGGCCAGAAGGCTTGTGTCGTCGAGCGGGTCAGAATGGCCAAGGCCCGGGCGGTCGACCACGGTAACGCGGTATCGGTCGGTCAACCGGTCTCGCAAGCTGAACGTCATATCCCGAAGCGAGCCGGAGGCGCCGTGAACCAGGACGAGGTCCGGACCTGCGCCCTGCATCTCGTAATGGAGGCGCTTGCCTTCGACTGTCACGAAGTCCCCGCTGGCCGGATAGGCGGCCTCGGCGGCGGTTTCGCGGGCAGAGGCGCGCCAGTGGGTGACACCGGCGAGCGTGGCGAGGGCGATGAGGATGCTAGCAGCCAATCTCTTCGATGTCATATGGCGTGGTCTGGTAGATCTCGTTGATCCAGTTGCCATATAGAAGGTGGGCGTGGCTTCTCCAGCGGTTCAGCGGAGGTTTCGCCGGATTGTCATCGGGATAGTAGTTCATCGGCACGTTGATCGGTGTGCCGTTGGCCACGTCGCGGTCATACTCCTGCTTCAGCGTGTCGCTGTCGTATTCGAAGTGGTTGAAGATGTAGAGCGCACGGTGCGCGGCATCCTCGACCAGGCAGGGGCCGACCTCATCGCTGCCGAGCAGGGTCTTCAGGCCAGGTGCCGCGTCGATCTCGGCCTGCTTCATCTCGGTCCAACGGCTTACCGGGATGACGAAATCATCCGAGAAGCCGCGCAGGTAGGGCGAGGTGGGGGCGAGGTTCTGGTGGCGGAAGCAGCCGAAGGCCTTGGCGGGCAGCATGTACTTCTTCACGCCGTGGAAATGGTTGATCATCGCCATCCCGCCCCAGCAGACGCCGAAGGTCGATTGCACGTTGGTCTGGGTCCAGTCCATGACCTCGCAAAGTTCGTCCCAGTAAGTGACCTCTTCGAAGGGCAGGTGTTCGATAGGGGCGCCGGTTATGATGAGGCCGTCGAACTTCTCGCCTTTCACCGCCTGGAAGGGGCGGTAGAAGGTCGCCATGTGCTCGGCGGCGGTGTTCTTCGTCTCGTGCGACGTCATGCGGATCAGCTGCAGATCGATCTGCAGGGGCGTCGCCCCGATCAGCCGGGCAAACTGGTTCTCGGTCTGGATCTTCTTCGGCATCAGGTTGAGGAGGCCGATCCGCAGCGGGCGGATGTCCTGATGGGCAGCGCGGGTCGGGGACATGACCATGACACCCTCGGACCGCAGCACGTCGTAGGCGGGCAGGGTTTCGGGAAGCGTGATGGGCATGGTCGGGTCCTTGGGACTTCGGAAACGTAAGAGCTAGGCGGTTATCGCGGCGGTTGCAAGGTCAGGCCCGGATCAGGCCCTGTCGATGGCACGGGCCATGAGGGCGTCGAAATCCGGTGTGCTGGCGACTTCGCCCACCTCCTCGGCCGTGACGGTCACGCCCCAGCGGGCCATCGCGGCATAGCGCGGCTGACGGTGGGCGAGCGCGCGGGCATAGGTCCAGCGGACGAAGTGGTCAGGATCGCAGGTTTCCTCGGTAACGGAATGGGTTGCGCGGTATTCTTCCCACGCCGCATGAAGGAAGTGGGGCTGGTAATACATCGGTTTCGGCGCACGGTCGAAGCGGCGGACAAGCTCGGCCGTATGGGCGTCGGAGCCCTTGATCCAGACGAGGAGCAGCGTCTCGGAGAGCTGCTTCATTACCGGGTCGGCCGGGTCTTCGGGCTCCACCACCTCGCAGATGGACCCGGAGGTGTCGCAGACGAAGTTCGGGTAGCCGTAAATCTCCTCCGCGCGCTCCATGAAGCGGGCGGTGTCGAGCGTGGCGGCGATCTCGGCCTGGCGGTGCTGTTCCTGGCGCTTCATGTATTCGGCGAAGGGGACGCCGCCCTTGGCCGGATCGCCGGGCTTGCCGAGGTAGGTGGAAAGCGGCGCGAGGTTGTCGAAGGTGATGTTCGACGCGATGTAGACGCTGTCGGTCATCAGAAGCTCGCGCAGAAGCGGGACCTTCATCGCCTCGCGCTTGAAGTTGTCGGCGATGTATTCGCCCATGTAGCGGGTGCCGATGCGGTAATCGACCGAGTAGTGGAACCAGTCGCCGTGGTCCCGCAGGAGGTTCGACAGGTAGGTCTTCCCAAGGCCCGACATGCCGAACAGCATGACCCGCTTGCGGGGGGCCTTCAGGTAGTCGGAACCGGAGCGGTAGATCATCGCGTCACCTCATCTGGCCGCATCTGTTAGCCGGGCGACGGGCAGTTCACAACGAAAAACCCCGCCCGGTTGGGCGGGGTTTGCTTGGTGATCCGGGCTGGATCAGAACGTGTAGCCGATGCGGATACCGATGCCGACGCCGGAGTTGTCGGTGAAGACGCCGCTGATCGGCGGGTTGGTCGTCGCGTCGCCGATGTCCACATACCGGACACCGCCGGTGATCTTCATGTTGTCCATCGTGTAGGTCGCAGCAAGTCCGATGCTCTTGATCCCGTCAGACGGCCCGAGGTTGCCGGTGGTCGCGCCGTCAGCCTTTTCGTAGCCGATGGTCACCGCGCCCGACCAGTTGTCGTTGAAGCGCCTGCCGAGCCCGAGGTTGTAGGTCGTGCGGTCGTTCGCGTAATCGACAAGATTGCCCAGCGGTGCAGGGTAGAAGGGCGGATCGATGATGAACGAGGTCCAGTCAACCCAGCGGATCGAGCCGAACAGGAGCGTATCCTTAGCGATCCCGGTCTGAAACTCGAGGTTCACCGATTCCGGCACTTCGGTGTCGAAGGTACCCGTCAGGGCCCCAAACTCGACGGATTCGAGGTTGTGCGTGATGGCCGAGTTGTACGTCAGCGCCACACGCGCGGCGATTTCCGGTTTCTCCCAGGCGACGCCGACGACATAGCCGAGTTCGGAGTCGTAGTTCGTGTCCAGCCTGTATCCGCCGACCGAGGGCAGGCTGACTTCGCCGTGCACCGTCTGATAGCGCAGACCGCCATAGACCGAGACGTTGTTCTCGAACTTGTAGCGCAGCAGCGCGGTAATGGCGCTCGACGTCAGGTCAGCGGTCGATCCGGCGAGAGGGTAGGGCGCGGCGGAGGCGGGATAGTTCACGTTCGCCCCGATCGGTTCGTCCAGGATCATCGCGAACGACATCCGGTCGCCGATGTCCATCTTGTAACCAAGGCTCCAAGAGTTGTAGTCGCCCGCCATGTCGCCCGAACTGACGAGGCCGCCCGCAACCGAGCCACTGACGTCCGGCGCGAAGCGGCCGAAGCTCAGTTCCGCATAGCGGCCCTGTTCGAACAGGATCGCCACGGATTGCGTAGACCGTTCCACACCACCGGCATAGGCCCCGCTGGTGGAGGCGAGAATCGCGGCACTGACCAGTACAAATTGTTTCATCGTCCTCATCCCTGAATTGAATTCCCGACCCGGGAACTCCCCCTTACGGACAGGCTAGGCCCTGCGACATTTTGGGTCAATCAATGACGCCACGTCACGGTTTTGTGACGTGGGGGTCCTGTGGCCGTGATGCACCGACGAGCGTGATCCAGATGCCAAGGAAGATCAGCGCGGCCCCGGCGAAGAGGCTTGGCTGGATTGGCTCTGCATAAAACAGGGCGCCGACGACGGCGATGATCGGCAGGCGGGCAAAGTCGACGGGCACGACGGTGCTGGCCGGGGCAAGCGAAAGTGCCGTTGTCAGCGAGAAATGCGCCGTGATGCCCGCGACGCCGATCAGGATAAGCCAAGGCAGGGTGGAAAGCGTGGGCAGCGTCACCGTCCCGAACAGGGTCATCGCCACCGTGCCGAAGATGGCCTGCATCAGAGTCAGCCAGAAAAGGATCGACAGGATCGGCTCGCCCCGGGTCAGCGCCTTGGTCATGAGGTTCGTCGAGGCAAAGAAGAAGGCCGCTGCGGCGGCGGCAAGGACTCCGGGCTCGACATGGCCGAAATCGGGGCGGGCGACGATCAGGACCCCGGCAAAGCCAAGTGCCGCGGCGACCAGCTTGCGGCGGGTCAGGCGTTCGCCAAGAAAGATCGGCGACAGAAGGATCACCCAGATCGGCGAGGTGAACTCCAGCGCGAAGACCTGGGCCAGCGGAATCATCGTGATCGCCCAGAACCAGAGCGATTGCCCGGTGAAGTGGAAGATGTTGCGGACGACATGGCTTGGCAGCCGGTCGGTGCGCACGTCCGACAGTTTGCGGAAGGCCCCGGCAAGGGCCACGACCAGCACCCAGCCGATCATCGACCGGTAGGCCAGGATCTCGAACGTGTCATGCACGCCGTTGATCTGGCGGGTCGCGATGGCCATGGCAGTGAAGGCGGCGATCGCTCCGATCATCCAGAGCGCGGCGGCAAGCGGTCGATGGGTCATGGCCAGACCCTCGCCGGGCGTGCCGGGAAAGTCCAGAGCTTGACTTGGGGCAAGGCGGGGTCTTCCGCCCTCTGTCAGGATCGCGGGGAAAAGGGGATAGGCCATGGACCTACATGTTCTCGCGCGGGTGCTGCATGTGCTTGCCGTGGTCCACTGGATCGGCGGCGTGGCAATGGTCACACTGGTGATCCTGCCGCAGATGCGGGGGCTTCCGGCGCCGGACCGGATCGCGACCTTCGAACGGCTGGAAGGCCGCTTTGGCGGTCAGGCGAAGATTTCAACGCTGGTCGCCGGCGCAAGCGGGCTCTGGATGCTCTGGCAGACCGACGGCTGGGGCTTGTTCCTGCTTCCGGCCTTCTGGTGGCTGCACCTGATGGTCGCGGTCTGGGCGATCTTCACCCTGGTCCTTTTCGTGCTGGAGCCGCTGGTCCGGCATCGCTGGTTCCACGCCCGCGCGGCGCAGGACCCCGAACGCACCTTCGCCCTGGTCCTGCGGCTGCATCGGCTGCTCCTCGGCCTCTCCGCGCTGGCGGTTGCGGGGGCGGTGCAGGGCGCGCATGGCGGGCTTTAGTCCGGGACGACCAGCACCTTCACTTCACCCGCCGCGGCCGGGTTGGCGATTGTCGCGGCCGCTTCGGATAGCGGGATGATCCGCGAGATCAGCGGCGCGACGTTTACCCGGCCCGAGGCCAGCATCGCCGCCGCGCGGGTCTGCGTGAAAGGGTTGATGAAGCTGTGCAGAAGCTGGATCTCGCGGAAGAGAAGGTCGAAGGGTTCGATCCGGACCTTTTCGCCCTGCGGCAGGACGCCCAGCACGACGACGCGCCCGCCCGACCGCGTCAGGCGGGGGGCCATCTCCACCGTCTCGGCAACGCCGGCACATTCCAGCACCAGGTCGGCCCCCTTGGGCAGAAGCGCGCGGGCTTCCTCTTCCGTCGCGGCGGTGCGGGTCGCGCCGATCTGATGGGCAAGCTCGCGCTTGGCGGGGTGGCGGGTGACGAGGGTGACCTCGGCACCCGCATTTCGCGCCAACTGCACGGCCAGAAGCCCGATGACCCCGCCGCCCAGAACGATGACCTGCTCGCCCGGCACCGGAGCGCCGAGGTCGACGCCGTGGAGCGTGCAGGCCAGCGGCTCGGCAAAGGCCGCGTGATGCGGATGGAGGTCCGGGACCGGGACCGCCCGATGGGCCGGAAAGGCACACAGGTCGGCAAAGCCGCCGTCGCGGTGGATGCCCACGGCCACGTTCCGCTGGCAGAGGTTGGTGCGACCCCGCAGGCATTGCTCGCAGGCCCCGCAGGCGATGTTCGGGTCACAGGCGACGCGGGTGCCGACGGCCAGGGACACGCCCGGACCGCAGGCGATTACTTCACCGGCGAATTCGTGGCCCAGGGTCACGGGCGGGGCACAGGGAAACTCCCCCTTGTAGAGGTGCCGGTCGGTCCCGCAGATGCCCGCGGCCTCGATCCGCACCAGAATCTCGCCGGGACCGGGGGTGGGGTCGGGAATCTCCGCCAATTCGATCCTGCCCACCCCCTGCAACCGCACTGCGCGCATGTCCGATCCCTCCCGTCTGGCGGCGGATCATGGCATGGCGCAGACCACCTGTCGCGGGTTCTGTGCGGGGGCAAACAGGCATGCTGCGGCGCCGTGCGGTTGCCTGCCGGGGTGGGGCGGCCTATCTCCCCTGCAACCTTATCACAGGATTGCCCCCATGAGCCTCGACCAACCCGCCGGACGCCAGCCCGACCACCCGGTCGCCCCGCAGTTTCTGCAGCGCTGGTCGCCGCGGTCCTTCACCGATCGGGCGCTGACCGAGGGCGAGGTGATGTCGCTTCTGGAAGCGGCCCGCTGGGCGCCCTCGGCGTCGAACCACCAGCCCTGGCGACTGGTCTGGGCGCGTCGGGGCGAAGCGGCGTTCGACACGCTCCACGCCTGCCTGACCGGCAACAACCTGACCTGGGCCGGGAAGGCGGGGGCCCTGTTCGTGGTGGTCTCGAAGGACACGGTCACCAACCGCGAAGGGGCCGAGGTCGCCAACCGCACGGCGGGCTTCGACACTGGGGCGGCGTGGATGAGCCTCGCATTGCAGGCACAGGCGATGGGCCTCGTCGCGCATGCGATGGGCGGCTTCGACCGTGAGAAGCTAGCCGCCGCGGTCCACCTGCCCGAGGGCCACACACTGCAGTGCGTGGTCGCGGTGGGCGAGCATGGTCCGGCCGACGCCCTGCCCGAGGATCTGCAGGCGCGCGAGAAGCCGAGCGCAAGGAAACCCCTGTCCGAGACAGCGCGCCACGGCCGGTTCTAACCGATCCTAGCGCGCAGGGCATATCCGTCCGGGTGGTGAAACCGGAATCGCAGGCAAATCGGGCACTGATGTACCCGGGGACGCGCGCTTATCCCGAGACCCGAGAAGCGGTCGATGCCCTCGACCTCGTTGATGATCCGGGTGGTGGGTATCTGGTCCCGTCGACCAGATCATCCATGTTCGCAGTGGACCATTTGAAATCAGTGACGTCCTCGCGCTTCATGCACAAGATCTCGCTGTGGCAGTACAATTCGCGGACAGGATTGAAGCGGAGGCCCGGAGCAGCGCGTTTCGAGAAGTACCCGCTCATCGGGTTGCTCATCCCGTAGTCGACAAGATCAAACCCAAGACCACGATTGAACAAGGATCGCAGCCCCATTTCCGAGAATTGAAAGAAATTCCAAGGTCGTTCGTGCGCAACGTAAGAGAAGTGCGTCTCGACGAAGACATGGCCACCGACCTTCAAGAGTTTTGCAATTTCCTCGGCGACTACCCAGGGCATGGCCAGATGTTCGAAGACGGCCGAGGAAAAGATCAGGTCGAACCTCTCGTCCGGGCCGAAGTAGGATGAGAGTTTGTGCGCATCTCCGACGACATCCACATTATCGCCCGGATAGAAATCGAACCCGACATAGTTTGCATTGGAGAACCGCGACCGAAAGTTCGCTCCCGTGACCACGCGCGACCCGACCTCAAGGACCCGCATGCCTTCCTTATCGAAATGCGTAGAAAGGTAGTCGGCCCAGCGCTCGTATGCGACATGAGCTGGGGGCGAAATCCTATGTGTGCGAAAGAGGAACGGAAGCGACGCAAGTACTGCGTATGGCCTGAAGATTGCGCGCTGGATGGCTGTCTTCAGTTGTCCCAATTGGCGTGCCCCGTTCGATGCATGCTACCCACTACTCCAGTTCGATCGTCCCCGGCGGCTTCGAGGTGCAGTCGTAGAACACCCGGTTGACGCCCTTGACCTCGTTGATGATCCTTGTGGCGGTTTCGCCCAGGAAGTCGTGGGTGAAGGGGTAGTAGTCCGCGGTCATGCCGTCGACCGACGTCACGGCCCGCAGCGCGAGCGCATAGTCATAGGTCCGCCCGTCGCCCATCACGCCCACGGTGCGCATCGGCAGGATCGCGGCGAAGGCCTGCCAGATCTCGTCGTAAAGCCCGTGCTTGCGGATCTGGTCGATGTAGACCGCATCCGCCCGACGCAGGATGTCCAGCTTTTCCTTGGTGATCTCGCCGGGGCAGCGGATCGCAAGGCCGGGGCCGGGGAAGGGGTGGCGGCCGATGAAGCTGGCCGGAAGTCCAAGCTCGCGGCCCAAAGCGCGGACCTCGTCCTTGAAGAGCTCGCGCAGGGGTTCGACGAGCTTGAGTCCCATCTTCTCCGGCAGCCCGCCGACGTTGTGGTGCGACTTGATCGTGACCGATGGCCCGCCAGAGAAGCTGACCGACTCGATCACGTCCGGATACAGCGTCCCCTGCGCCAGGAACTTTGCCCCCCCGACCTCGTTCGCGTGCTTCTGGAAGACGTCGATGAACAGCTTGCCGATGGTCTTGCGCTTGACCTCGGGGTCGGAAACGCCTTCCAGCGCGCCGAGGAAGAGCTCGCTCTCGTCGGCATGGATCAGCGGCATGTTGTAGTGGTCGCGGAACATGGTCACGACCTGCTCGGCCTCGCCCAGGCGCAGAAGCCCGTGGTCGACGAAGACGCAAGTGAGCTGGTCGCCGATCGCCTCGTGGATCAGCACTGCCGCGACCGAGGAGTCGACACCGCCCGACAGCCCGCAGATGACCTTCGCGTCACCCACCTGTTCGCGGATCTTGCGGATCGCCTCCTCACGGTAGGCGCCCATCGTCCAATCGCCCTTGAATCCGGCGAGCTTGACGAAGTTCTCGTACAGCTTCCCGCCCTTGGGCGTGTGGTGCACCTCGGGGTGGAACTGGACGGCGTAGAAATGCCGCTTGGGGTCGGCGGTGATGGCAAAGGGCGCGTTGGGCGAGGTGCCGAGGACCTGGAAGCCGGGGGCCAGTTTCGACACGTGGTCGCCGTGGCTCATCCAGACCTGCTCGCGCGTCTGGGGGCCGTCCTCGGGCGGGAACCAGCCGGCGAGGATCGGGTGCGTCAGGTCCGTGGGCGTCACGAAGGCCCGCCCGAACTCGGCCGTCCCGTGGCCGCCTTCGACATGGCCGCCCAGGCAATGCATCATCACCTGCTGGCCGTAGCAGATCCCCAGGATCGGCACGCCCAGATCGAAGACGCCCGCCGGCGGCATCGGCGCGTTCTCCCAGTAGACTGATGCGGGACCGCCCGAGAAAATCACCGCCTTGGGCGCGAAGGACTTCAGGAAGTCCTCGTCGATGCGGTTGTAGGGGTGGATTTCGCAATAGACGTTCAGCTCACGCAGGCGGCGCGCGATCAGTTGCGTCACCTGGGACCCGAAGTCGATGATGAGGAGGCGGTCGTGTGTCTGGCTCATGCGTCCGATTAGGCCGGGACGCGGACAAGCGCAAGACGGGCGATGTCGTTTGCGACCGCGAAGCATGTCGGTTTTGGAAGGCAATGGACGGTTTCGGGGGGCGGTTGCGCAGGGTTTGGCGGCATAAGAGCCGCAAACATTCCTCGGAGGCACACATGAACGAAGTCGCAGGGCGCAGGTCGCGCAGTGGTGGGGGCGCCAGCCGCCGGGCGGAACGCACCGCGATCAGCTTCGAGACCGCGCGCTTCATCCAGCGCAACATCCCGAACTTCGAGATCCTGAACGAGGAAGCGCTCCAGATCATCGAGCACAACGCCGAGACGGTGCTGGAAGAGATCGGCGTCAATTTCGTGGAAAACCCCGCCGCCCTGCAGCGCTGGCGCGATGCCGGGGCCGATGTGCGGGGCGAGCGGGTGCATATCCCTCGCGGCCTCGCCCGCAAGCTGATCTCCACCGCGCCGAAGACCTATACCCAGCATGCCCGGAACCCGGAACGCAACGTCGAGGTTGGCGGTCGCAGCCTTGTCCTGGCCCCGGTCTACGGCCCGCCCTTCGTCCGCGACATGGAAGGCGGTCGCCGCTATGCCACGCTGGAGGATTTCCAGAACTTCGTGAAGCTCGGCTACATGTCGAAATGGCTGCACCATTCCGGCGGCACGGTTTGCGAACCCACCGACATCCCGGTGAACAAGCGCCACCTCGACATGCTGCTTGCGCACATGACGCTGTCGGACAAGCCCTTCATGGGCTCGGTCACCGAACCCAGCCGCGCGCAGGATTCGGTCGACATGGCGAAGATCCTGTTCGGGTCTGACTTCGTCGACCAGAACACGGTGATGACCAGCCTGATCAACATCAACTCGCCGATGGTCTTCGACGGGATCATGATGGGCGCGCTGGAAGTCTACGCGGCCAACAACCAGGCCAGCATCGTCTCGCCCTTCATCGTCGGCGGCGCGATGGCGCCGGTGACGGTCGCGGGCACACTGACCCAGGTGCTGGCCGAGATTCTGGCGGGTGTCAGCTACTCGCAGCTGATCCGCCCGGGTTCGCCCGTGATTGCCGGGGCCTTCGTGACCTCGATCGACATGAACTCTGGCGCGCCGACCTTCGGAACGCCCGAGGCCGCCCACATCACCTACGGCGCGGGCCAGCTGGTGCGTCGCCTGGGGCTCCCGTACCGGTCGGGTGGGTCGTTCTGCGGGTCCAAGCTGCCCGACGCCCAGGCGGCCTACGAGACGGCGAACAGCCTGAACATGGCGCTGCTTGCGGGCGTCAACTTCATGCTCCACGCCTGCGGCTGGCTGGAGGGCGGCCTTGTCAGCTCTTATGAAAAATTCGTGATGGATGCCGACCAGCTGGGCACGCTGCACCACCTTGCGCAGGGGATCCAGGTCGACCTGAACGGCCAGGCGATGGACGCGATCCGCGAAGTTGGCCCCGGTGGCCACTACCTCGGCTGCCAGCACACCCAGGCCAACTTCAAGTCGGCCTTCTGGCGGTCGGACCTTCTGGACTACAAGCCCTTCGAGACCTGGGCCGAAGAAGGCGCGCGCGACACGCAGGCACTGGCGAACGAGCGTGTCCGCAAGCAGCTGGCGGACTACCAGGCCCCCGACATGGACCCCGGCACCCGCGAGGCGCTTGAGGCTTACGTGGCCCGGCGCAAGTCCGAGATGCCCGACGCCTTCATCTGACAATCGCACGGGGCGGCCGAGTGCCGCCCCTTTTTTCTTTCTTTTCAGGCCATTCCGCCCCGACGCAGCAGTTGCGCCTCGGCCAGGAGCGCGATCAGGACCTCGATGTGGCGGGCTACCGAATAGCCCGCATCGCCGGCCACGCGCGTCGCCTCCAGCTTCGCTTCCACCGAGATCAGCGACGAGACCGTGTCCTCTGGCGTGGCCGCGTTTGCCACATACCGCCGCAGGTCCCGCTCAC
>Ga0208243_1000319_pt1 | contig 32057 bp, 34 predicted proteins | sample Subbio2Aug_QV12A_FD_184826 | JGI IMG/M metagenome (GOLD analysis project Ga0208243, IMG submission 184826) | Serpentinite rock and fluid subsurface biosphere microbial communities from McLaughlin Reserve, California, USA - CR12Aug_QV12A (SPAdes) | ecosystem: Environmental > Terrestrial > Deep... | reverse complement strand
GCCCGTCTTTGACAACATGCTGCAATACGTCTGGTTCAACCTGCCGGAACTCTGGGACTGGTCGTCCGTTCGGGTGATCCACTACCAGTACGAGAAGCCGTGGGAGACCGGGCATCCGAAGGCGGAGCGGCTGAAGCCGCTGATCGACCTCTGGAGGGCCTTCGACGCCGACCTGCCGGTTCCCGACCCCGCCGCGCTGGCGGGACCCGCCGGCACGAAAGGGTGAACAGGTGAAAATCATCGTATCGGGCGGCACCGGCCGTGTCGGCCGCTTCCTCGTCGACGACCTCCTGGCGAACGGCCACGAGGTTCGGGTCATGACGCGCGCCGAACCGCCGGCGGGGTCGCTGCCGCGCGGCGTCGGCGTGGTGACCGGATCGCTCGATCCGGACCTGGACCAGTCGGACCTGTTCGACGGCATGGAGGGCTTCGTCCATGCCGCCCTCGACCACCTGCCCGACCGCTACCGCGGGGGAGAGGGGGACGACCCGAACGGGTTCCGGCGCAGGAATCTCGACGGTTCGGTGGCCCTCTTCGAAGCTGCGAAGCTCGCAGGCATCCGCCGCGTCGTCTTCCTGTCCAGTCGCGCCGCCTACGGCACCCAGGCGCCGGGCCGCGTGCTCGACGAGGACGTGGTCGCGCATCCCGACACCGTCTACGGTCAGGTCAAGCATGCGGCCGAGCGGGCGCTCGACATGCTGACCGACGACCGCTTCGTCGGCGTCAGTCTCCGCGTCACCGGGGTCTACGGACCGCCGGTGCCGGGCGCTCCGCACAAATGGTCCGGCCTGATCGAAGACTATCTCGCCGGCACCGCGGTCGCGCCGCGGGTCGCGACGGAGGTGCATGGCCGCGACGTGGCCGCCGCCGTGCGGCTGATGCTGGAGACCGGCGCGACCGATCCTGCCCATCGCCTGTTCAACGTCTCCGACCTGGTGCTCGACCGGCGCGAACTCCTGGCGATCGTCCGCGACGCGACCGGCTGTCCCCATCCGCTGCCGGAGCCGGCGGACGCGACCGTGCTCAACGTCATGGCCACGCAGCGGCTGGCGAGCCTCGGCTGGCGGCCCGGGGGACGGGATCTGCTGGAGGAGACGGTCATCGCCCTGCCGGAGGTCCGGGACCCGATGCGTCCCTAATGCATGTCTCCCCATCCGGGCACCGGTTTCGAGTGACAGACATGCGCGAAGACACGGACCTAAAGCGTGCGGAGCGAATCTGGAAGATCGCGACACGCTCCGGGGAAGCATCCGGCCGACGACGTCTAGTCGGCCTCCACCGACCCGCGCAGGCCGGCGGCGGAGACGAGCGGCAGCGACCTTCCCGCCAGCGGCCTCTCGGGCTGCCGCGTCCGGCCGCTTCCGCGCATGAAGGTGGCGATCAGTTCCGCCACCTCGGCCGGCTTCTCGATATGCGGCAGGTGGCTCACGCCGTCCAGGACCTCCAGCCGCGCGGCCGGAAAGAGCCGGAGGAGCGTCTCGCCGACCGCGACGGGCGTCACGCCGTCCTCCTTGCCCCAGACCAGCAGGACGGACTGCGTGAAGCGGCGGTAGTTGCCGGCGTCGGCGGCGAGGGACTCGCCCTCGTCGGCGTAGAACCCGGACATCAGCCAGTCACCGACCGCATGGGTGGTCCCGGCCATGAACAGCGGCAGACTGTAGAGGTCTGCCAGTTCCGCCGTCACGGCGGACGGATCGTGCACGAGGCTCTTCAGGCCGATGCTGATCGCAAGCGGATTGGTGAAGGTCGAGGAAACCGCGAGCGGCCGCAGGACGTCCATCCCGAGCAGCGTCTTTCCAAGCGAATCCCGCGCCGCTCCGCCGGGCTGGATCGCGCCGCTGATCAGGACCAGGCGCTCGACGCGGGCGGGATCGGCGAAAGCCGTCTCCAGCGTGGCCCCCGCACCGAAGGAGTGGCCGACCAGCGCGAAGCGCTCGAGCCGCATGGCGTCGGCGAAGCCGCGGATCAGCGCGGCCTGCCGCGCGCGGCTGTAGATCGCGGCAGAGGGGCGGTCCGACATGCCGAAGGGCGGCAGGTCGAGCGCGATGACCCTGTAGCCGGCATCCGCAAGGGGTTCTGCGAGTGCACGCCAGGTGCCCGACCATGCCATGGCACCGTGGACGAGGAGCAGCGGCCTGCCGGTGCGCGGCCCCCATTCCTCGTAGTGGATGCGCAGTCCCAGAACCTCGGCGAAGGTTGCGCCGGGACCGGCGACGGTCTCCGGACCATAGCTCTCCCGGCTGGAGGCCAGGATGCGAAAGCCGATGCCCGTGACGAGCACGGCAACGAGGGCGATCACCAGGAGATTGCGGACGGACGCGGACATGCAACCGTTCTACCCGCCTTCCTTCTAGTAATCGTAAACGTGCTCCAGTCGAGCGCCTCCCGAAGCAAGCAAGGGCAATGCTGCATGAAGGCTCGAGACGGAAACGACGAAGCCGGTCCTTCGCCTCGACGGCTCCGCCGGCAGCGCGTGCGAGAACAGCTGCCGGACCCCGGGCGGCGGCGCCGGCGGGTCCTGCGACAGGACCGTCAGCAGAATGTCCCGGTTGCCGCCGATCTCCACGAAGCGGACGCCTTTCTCCACGAGACGCGGCAGAAGCTCGGTGAAGGCCTGGTAGCGCGTGGTGACGAAGACGGTGCCGTCGTCACCGAGCTGCCGCTCGACCGAAGTGCCGGGCTCGCCCAGGATCGCCTCCGTCACCGGCCCCTGCGCCCAGACGTGGATGGTCGACTGCGCCGCCTCCGACGTCGCTTCGAGCCCCGACGCGATGAGTGCCGCGTAGGCCTGCTTGATGGAAAAGGACAGGCCGAAGGCGAGCCTGCGTTCCCAGGAGCGCACCGCCGCCCGGCCATCGGCCACCGGAGCCTGCCACAGCTCGGTGCGCGCATCGGCATAGGGGAAGCGGTACCAGGGAACCTGATCCAGAAACGCGGCGTATTCGGCTACCGTTTCGGCAAGATGGACGTCCTGCGGCGTCTTGGCGCCGCCGGCGGCCCAAGCGCCGAGGCGACCGGCGGTGTTTTCCCACGCCCATTGCAGGCCGTGCTCGATCGTGTGGCTGGTGCCGATCACCACCAGCATCAGATGGTTCTGCGCGTTGAAGGGATATTCGGCGGCCGCGCGCGCGACGGTGGCATAGTCCTGCCAGAAGCGGCCGATATAGGCGAGGTAGGGAAAATCGCTCTCGCTGCGGTCCTCGACGAAGGCGGCGTAGTCGCGCGCCGCATAGACGATCGCCCATTCCGGATAGGTGAGGAAGGTGGACTCCTCCGGCCTCTTGTAACCCGGAATCGCATCGCGCAGCTGTGCGGCGATCGCGGAGGGTGCTGCCTGCGGGCTCGGCGGAGGCGGCTCGCCGGCGGTTGTCAGCCAGCCATAGGCGAAGCCCAGCACGGGAATGGCGATGACGATGGCCAAGAGCCAGGCGACGATCCGCAGGAACCGCTTAAGCCAGCGCATCGAAGCGTCTCAGGCGGCTGCGAGCGGACGCTGGCCCGACCCGCCCGCCAGCCAGAAGCCGATCAGCACGGCTATCCCGCCGATGGCGAGGTGCGGCGCGTTGGCGAAGAAGCGTACCGGCAGCTCGATGTCGTTGAACGACCGGAAGCCGTCGACGAAGATGCCGCCGTCGAGGCAGCCCGAGCCGGTCACCAGCCCGAGCACGCCGTCGAACAGGTAGACCGAGCCGAAGAGCCGGAAATAGAGTACCGACGCCCGATGCGAGACGAAGGCCGCCGCCAGCGCCCAGACGCCGGAAAAGGCGTGCAGCAGGTCGTCGTACCACTGCAGCGAGAACAGGCCGAACAGCTGGCCGTCCGCGTCGACGAAGGCCGGTACGTAACCGATCCCCACCACGAGGAAGAACAGGAGGGCGTAGGCGAGCCCCAGCCTCTGGATCAGCGACATGACGGAGAACCCCCTCTCTTCCAGGCGATCCTAGCCGATTCTGCGCCGCCGCACAGGCCGGGTTCTCGCTACGGCATCAGGGGGGTCTGCATCATCTGCAGGTGCAGCGCCCTGCCGCCATAGGGATGCGCCTCGCAGACGGCCTCGTCGAGCTCGACGCCGAGTCCCGGCTCCTCGGAGGGGATCACGTTGCCGTCCTGCCAGACGATCTTCTTCTTCAGCAGCCGCTCGTGGAAGCCGTCCCACTGCTTGAGCGCCTCGAGGATCAGGAAGTTCGGCAGCGTCACGGCGAGCTGGATGTTGGCTGCACCCACGATCGGGCCGCAATAGCAATGGGGCGCGACCTGGATGTGGAAGGCCTCGGCCATCGCCGCGATCTTCTTGGTCTCCAGGATGCCGCCCGAGCGGCCGAGATCGGGCTGCAGGATCGTAGCCGCACGCTGTTCGATGACGCGGGCGAACTCGAACTTGGTCGTCAGCCGCTCGCCGGTGGCGATCGGGATCGAGGTGCCGCGCGCCACCTGCGCCATCACTTCGGGCATATCAGGCGGCACCGGTTCCTCGAACCAGAGCGGGTCGTAGGGCTCGATCGCGCGCGCCATGCGCAGCGCGCCCGACGCGGTGAACTGGCCGTGCGTGCCGAACAGGATGTCGGCGCGGGTGCCGACCGCCTCGCGGATCGCCTTCACCATGCGCGCCGACAGGTCGATGTCGACGAGGCGCGGCTGGTGGCCGTCGAAGGCGGTGTAGGGACCGGCCGGGTCGAGCTTCACCGCCGTGAAGCCCTGGCCGACGTAGAGGGCCGCGCATTCGGCCGCCATCTCGGGATCGTTGTAGACGTTCCTCGGCCCGACGTCCTCGGTGTGGACCGAGCCTTCGTGCGGATAGAGATAGGTGTAGGTCCTGAGCGCCTCGTGCACGCGCCCGCCGAGGAGCTTCCAGATCGGCTTGTTCGCCTCCTTGCCGATGATGTCCCAGCAGGCGATCTCCAGCGCCGAGAAGCAGCCCATGACGGCGGCATCCGGACGCTGGGTAAAGCCCGAGGAATAGCAGCGGCGGAAGAACAGCTCGACGTCGTGCGGGTCCTGGCCGATGAAATAGCGCTCGGCCATGTCCTCGATCATGCGGGCGGTCACATGCGGCCCGAAACTCGCATTGTAGGCCTCGCCATAGCCCGTGACGCCGCCATCGGTCGTCAGCCGGACGAAGATGAAATACTTGCCGCCGATGCCGGGCGGCGGATTGCCCACGACCCAGGTCTTGACGTCGGTGATCTTCATGATGGGTCTCCTGGTTTGAAGGTTGGACGCGTTGCGGGCGCCAGAAGCACCCCCTCACCGTCATGCTTCGCATGCCACCTTGCCGGGGCGAGCCGCCTGTCTCGCCCGTCCTGCGGCCCCCCCTGCCCGGGGGAGAGGAACCGCAGCTTCGGCGTCGAGCGCCAGTCCTGGTCGCTTTGCGACGGATGCCCCTTCCGGAGGGGGCGATTCCTCTCCCTCACGAAGTGGGGGGTCCGCAGGACGGGCGAGACAGGCGGCTCGCCCCGGCAAGGTGGCATGCGAAGCATGACGGTGAGGGGGAATGCGACGCTCATGACTGGTGCTGCCTTGCATGTCCAAGCCGCAGCCGTCGGGCGCGCGCAGGCACGTTCCGCCGCCGGCTCCGACATCCCGCGGTCATCACCCCTGGTCCTCCAGCACGATCTCCGCCCCCTTCCACCCGGTCATGATCGCCGCGGCATTCGTGTTGCCCGAGACGTTCGACGGGAACACCGAGGCGTCGATGACGCGCAGGCCCTCCAGCCCGTGCACCTTCAGCCGCGGGTCGACCACGGACGTCGCCGCGTCCGGCCCCATGCGGCAGGTCGAGACGGGGTGGTAGACGGTGCCGGAGCGCCGGCGGAAATCGGCCACGAGATCCTCGTCCGACCGGACCGACGGTCCGGGCAGCACCTCCTCGGCGATCACCGGGGCGAGTGCGGGCATCGAGGCGAGCCTGCGGAGATACTTCACCGCGTCGAGCATCTCGGCGACGTCGCCGTCGGTCGAAAAGGCGTTGGGCACGATCTTCGGCGCATCGTCCGGGTCGGCCGAGCGGATGTGGATCGCGCCGCGGCTCGAAGGCCGGCAGTTCGACAGGCCGATCGAGAAGCCCGGCCAGGGGTCGGGCGACAGGATCGGCCGCTCGCCGGGCTTCGGCAGCACGGTCGAGAAAACCTGGAAATAGAGCTGCATGTTGGGGCGCGGCCGCGACGGATCGGTGCGGAAGAAGCCGCCGCCCTGGTTCATCGACATCGACAGCGGGCCGGAACGGGCGAGCAGATAGCGCATGCCGACCAGCGCCTTGCCCCACCAGGGCCTGAGAATCTGGTTCAGCGTCTTCTGCCTGGCCTTCCAGGTGTAGTTGATGCCGAGATGATCCTGCAGGTGCTCGCCGACGTTGGAATTGGCCTGCACCACGGCGATGCCGTGCCGGCTCAGGATCGCCGGATCGCCGACGCCCGACAGTTCGAGCAGTTTCGGCGAGCACACCGCGCCGCCCGACAGGATCACCTCGCGGCCGGCGCGGGCCTGGATCGTGCGGCCGCCCTTCTCGTACTCCACGCCGACGGCGCGGCGGCCCTCGAACAGGATGCGCGTCACATGGGCGTTGGTCTCGACCCTCACGCTGGCGCGCTTCATGGCCGGGCGCAGGAAGGCGCGGGCGGCCGACATCCGCCGCCCGTCGCGGGTGGTGATCTGGTAGACGCCGACGCCTTCCTGGCGCTCGCCGTTGAAATCCTCGTTGAGCGGCAGGCCCGCCTGCCGGCCGGCTTCGAGATAGAGCCGCGTCAGCGGATGCACCTTGGCGCGCATGTCGGAGACGTGGACCGGCCCGCCGCGGCCGCGCCAGGCATTGGCGCCGGCCTCGTTGTCCTCCAGCGCCTTGAAGACCGGCAGCAGGTCGTCGTAGCCCCAGCCGGGATTGCCGGCGTCGCGCCAGTCGTCATAGTCCTCGCGCGCCCCGCGCACCCAGACCATGGCGTTGATCGACGACGACCCGCCGAGGATCTTTCCGCGCGGCCAGTGGTCCGCATTGCCGGCGAGACCGGGGTCCGGCTCGGCCTTGAAGTTCCAGTTCACGGCCGGGTCGAAGAAGGTCTTGCCGTAGCCGAGCGGCATCTGGACGTAGAAGCGATGGTCGCTGCCGCCGGCCTCCAGCACCAGCACGGAATGCCGCCCGGAAGCGGACAGCCGCTCGGCCAGCACGCAGCCGGCCGAGCCTGCGCCGACGATGATGAAGTCGAATGTCTGCATGGATCTTGGCTAAGCCGCCTTTTTATTGGGGCAGCTTAGCCGCGATCCTGCGGACGCGTCATGCCGGCTTTCCGGCGCGCCTTGTGGAAAATGCGACTGATCTATCTCAGGAAAGCGGGTTGTCCGTCTCGCAAGCCGATCCAGTCGGGTAGCGACCCGTGCGTTGCGGCGTAGCGCGCCTGCTTCGCGCATGCCGGATTCGTCGTGACTTGCCGTTTCGCCCAGCGGAGCCAGCCAGGATGCGACAACACCAAGGCCTGGGCCTCGGCGATGGTGTTCTTCCGCATCCAGCGGATGATCTTGATCGTTCGATGCCAATCGACGCCGGCTTTGAACAGCTCGTCCGCCAGGTCCATCGCTTCGCTGCGATGTGCCCGATTCAGGATCGACTCTGCGAGGCTGCGCAGTTTCGGGCTGTCGCCGAGCAGTCTTCGTACGGCATCATCCGGCGGCTGGATCTCATCGAAGATTCGTCGTGCCTGTTCGGGAGTGAGCATCAATGGATCCGCGAAGCTGGATTTGCGCCGACGATGACGATAGCAGTGGAAAGGAACCGGAGAAACTCATGCAGCCCGACAATCCGCCCACCGGCGAACTCACCCTGCGCACGCTCGCCATGCCCGCCGACGCCAATGCCGCCGGCGACATCTTCGGCGGCTGGGTGATGGCGCAGATGGATCTGGCCTGCGGCATCCGCGCCGCGGAGCGCGCGAAGGGGCGCGTGGTCACGGCGGCGGTGAAGGAAATGTCCTTCGCCAAGCCGATGAAGGTCGGCGACACGCTCTGCATCTATACACACATCACCCGCGTCGGCCGCACCTCGATGACGCTCAAGGTCGAGGCCTGGGCGCAGCGCTATCTGTCGGACCTGATGGAGAAGGTCACGGACGCCGATTTCGTCATGGTGGCGCTGGACAGAGACGGGCGGCCGAAGCCGGTGCCTGTCGACGGCGCCCTGGCCCGTCCGGCCTGACTCATGCTCGACGCGGCGCGCCTGCACGCTCTGAAGCGGCTGGCGCGGCGCCATGCGCGTAGCGCCGACGATGCCGACGACCTGTTGCAGGAGGCGCTGATCCTAGCGCTCCGGAAGGGCCGGCTCGCTGGCCGCGACCTCGAGCCCTGGCTCGCCGGCACCATCCGCAAGCTCGCCGCTACCGCCCGCCGCAGCCGTATGCGCCGGGTGCGGCGCGAGGCGGCCTTCGTCGAAGTGTCCGAGACCGCGGCAGCCGACGGGCTTCCGGACGGTCTGTCGCCCGCCTTCGTCGCCGCGCTGCCGCCGTCGCTGCGGATCGTGGCCCTGCTCGCCGGCGCCGGCGCCACGCGGGCCGAAATCCGCCACGTCACGGGCATCGCCGACGAGGCCCTGCGCCAGCGCATCGCAGCCCTCAAGGCGCGCTGGCGCGCCCATCGCGCCATGTCCGGCGGCGACGAGCCGGGGCAGGGGGCCGCGGCACCGCCGCCGCTGCCCTTCGGAGCGATCCGCCGCGCGTTGCTGCCCATCGCGCGTCGGCCAGGGACCGCGCTCGCCAGCCACGACCCCGACGGCCACCTCGTGGCTTTCGAAATTTCTTTCCCCCGGCCTCACGAAATGGCGATCGGCGGCGATTAGGGGCGTCTGCACTCACAAGGAGGGATCCATGCTCGGACAGGCCCGCATCGGCAACATCTGCTACTACGTCGCCAATCTCGACCGGACGGAGCGCTTCTGGCGCGACGTCGTCGGTCTCCCGGTCCAGCGCGTCGAGGAGGGCAGCGAAGCCTTTCTGATCGCGCCGACCGCCGGCGGGATCGACCTGATCTTCTTCGTCCGCGACGCCCGCCCGGGCGATTCGCCGATCATCGTCTTCACGCTCGAGGACGGCGGCATCGACGACGTGGCCGCCGCCCTGGTCGAACACGGCGCCACCATCGTCACCCCCGTCAGCCACGCGCCCGGCGGCTGGTCGGGCGACTATGCCGACCCGGACGGGCACGTGCTGTCGCTGTACCAGCCGGCGGAGAAGCCGCGGAAGCGGGGGTGAGGGTCGAGCGGTGACCCGTCGCACGCGACCGATCAGGCGAGGGTGACGCGGCGCAGCAGCCATTCCAGCGGCCCCTGGCCGAAGCGCTGCGCCCAGGCCGCCACCAGCGCCATGGACAGAAGCGCGATCGCCACCGACAGCGGCAGGATCGCCATTTGTCCGAGGTCGCCGAACAGGCCGAGCCCGTAGCCGCCGAACACCAGTCCGGCCAGCACGCCCTGCAGGACGTAGCAGGTCAGCGTGTTGCGCCCGGCCAGGACGACGAAGGCGGGCATGCGCACGGACCTCGCGGCGCGCAGGATCAGGCCGAGATAGGCCGCCGCCAGCAGCGCACCGCCGATGGCCAGACTAGCGAGACCCGCCATCGCCACGGGCAGGGCCTCCGAGCGGCCGGCACCGACATAGACGAGGTTCACGAAGAGGCCGGCCGCCAGGAGGGACGGCACCGCCCGCGCCAGCCGCGCGGCCGCTGCGTTGCCTTCCTCGAAGAACCCGGTCCGTGCCGCCGCCATGCCGACGAGGAAGGCCGCCAGCGCCAGGTGCCCCTGGAACAGCACGATGAAGACGAAGGTCGGCGGCCAGTCGCGCCACCGCGCCAGCACTGTCTCGACGTAGCTCCCGCCGAGGCCCGGATGGTCGGGCGGCAGGGGCGCATCGGCGAGGACGATCGCGATCACGGCCATACAGGCCGCCGCGACTGGCACGAGGCCCATCGCCATGCCGAGCAGTCCCCGCACGGACGCGCCTTTCAGAGCCCAGGCGACCAGCCCCAGCACCGCGTATAGCAGCAGGATGTCGCCGGCAAAGACGAGCAGCGCGTGCAGGATGCCGAACAGGGCGAGCATTCCCAGGCGCCGCGAGAAGCGCCTTGCAAAGGAGGCGCCTGCGCGGCGTGCCTGCAGGCTCTGGATCTCGAGGCCCCAGCCGAAGACGAAGGAGAACAGGAGAAAGAACTTCGCCTGGAACAGGAGTTCGACCGCTTGCGCGGCCAGCCGGTCCAGCCAGGCGCCGGGCAGGGCGACGAGGGCTTCGGGCGGAAGGGCCATGAAGGGCAGGTTGACGACGGCAATGCCGATCAATGCGGCCGCGCGCACGAGATCGACGGCTGGGTTGCGGTCCGGCTTCATGAGCGCTACCTGTGGTGTTGAGCGTCTGCTCAACATATTGAGCGATTGCTCAATCCGTCAAGGGAGGACAGCGTTGACCAGTGCCAGCAAGCGCGACCGGATCGTGGCCGCCACCGTCGCCCTGCTCCTCGACGAGGGTCTGCTGTCTGCCCAGACCCGTGCCGTCACCGAACGCGCGGGCGTCGGGACGGGGCTGCTCAACCACTATTTCCGCTGGCCGGACCTGCGCGCCGCGGCATGGGCGGCGATCTTCGACGGGGTCGCCGCCGACATGCGCCGCGACGGCGAAGGTCCCGCCGATGCCCTGGAACGCTTCCTGGCGGACAGCTTCTCGGAGGCGGCGCGCCCGCTGTGGCGGCTGTGGATCGAGGCGGAGGGGCTGGCCGTCCAGGATCCCCCCATGGCGCTGGCGGTCGCCTCGGCGCGGACCCGTCTCCGCGACCAGCTCACGGCAATCCTCAGGGAGGGCGGCGAGCAAGGCGCGTGGACGCTGACGTCACCCCGCGCCACGGCGCTGCGGCTCGAAGCCATGCGCGACGGGCTGGCGGGCCTTCTCCTGGCGGAGGATCCGGAACTCGACGCGGCCGCTGCAAGCGACCTCCTGCGGACGGCCTTCGGGCAGGAGACGACGCCCGCGCCGCCAAGGGCTTGACCACGGGTCGGGCGCGCATCGGCCGCCGTCCGTTCAATCGACGGCTTTCCCATCAGCCCCGTCGAACCGCACCCGCGCCGCCTCCACCTTTACCATGTTCTTCAGTGCCCAGTCGCCCAGCGCCTGCACGGGCACCAGCAATTCCCGCCCCAGGTCGGTGAGTTCGTAGTCGACGCGGGGCGGGATCGTCGGGAAGACGGTGCGGGTGACGAAGCCGTCGCGTTCAAGCGCTCGCAGCGTCGTGGTCAGCATCTTCTGCGAGATGCCGCCGACGGCTGAGCGCAGTTCGTTGAAGCGCATCGGGCCGGCGCCGAGGCGGCTCACCACCAGCACGGTCCACTTGTCGCCGACGCGCTGCAGCACGGCGCTCACCGCGCGGCAGTCGGCGGTTTCGTGCAGGTGCCTCGGTGTCGCCAAAGTGCCTCCTTGCGGACGATCCGCCCGGTCTCCTAGATAGCCTCGGTATCCATTCGATACCTCTTATCGTTCCCAAAGGAGACTAGCATGTCCAGACCGCGGATTGGAATAGTGATCGGCTCGACGCGCCCGGCGCGCTTCGCCGACAAGCCGGCGCAGTGGATCTTCGACCTCGCGTCCGCGCGCGGCGACTTCGACGTGGAGATGGTCGACCTGCGCGACTATCCGCTGCCCTTCTTCGACGAGGACCGCTCGCCGGCCTGGGGACCGCTGAAGGGCGAGGTGGCGCAGGCCTGGCAGAGGAAGGTGGCCTCGCTCGACGGCTACATCTTCACCGCGGCCGAATACAATCGCGGTCCGACGGCGGTGCTGAAGAACGCGCTCGACTACGCCTACAACGAGTGGAACGGCAAGCCCGCCGCCTTCGTCGGCTATGGCGGCGTGGGCGCGGCGCGGGCGATCGAGCAGCTCAGGCTGCATGCGGTCGAGCTGCAGATGGCGCCCATCCGTGCGGGGGTTCACATCCTGATGGCGGACTTCGTGGCACTGATGCAGGGGCAGGCGAAGCTCGGCGAGATCCCGCATCTGGAGGACGGCGCCAAGGCCATGCTCGACCAGTTCGCCTGGTGGGCGAAGGCGCTGAAGGCCGCGCGCGACGCCGACGCGGCGCAGGCGAAGGCGGCCTGACAACCGCCCGGCAAGGCGGCCTGAGGCCGGGGCCGACCTCCGCCAGGCCGTCCGGAACCAAGGCCGGGCACGGCGGTTCTCTCCGCAGCGATGGGAGAGCGCCGATGTCCAGCCTGCCGAACCCCGATCTGTCCTGGTCCGTCCCGGTGATGCGGATGGGGTATGCCGGGCGCGGGCTCGTCTACCTCACGGTCGCCGGCTTCTCGCTCTACGCGATCTGGCAGGGCGGCCGGGCGGAGGGGACGTCGTCGGCGCTGGCCGATCTCGAGAACACCACCGGCGGTACCGTCGTGCTTCTCCTCATCTTCGTCGGCATGCTCGCCTATGCCGCCTGGCGCGTGCTGGACGCGATCTTCGATCTCGACGACCATGGCGGCGATGCGAAGGGGCTCGCCGCGCGCGTCGCCATCGCGCTGACCGGGCTGTTCCACCTGTCGATCGCGGGCATCGCCTTCTCGCTGCTGTTTGCCGGCGGCGGCTCGGGCGACGGCTCCGACGGGTCGTCGCTGCGCAGCGCGCTGTCGGCGCTGATGCAGTGGCCCGGCGGCCGCTGGGTGGCGGCTGCGGCCGGATTCGTCGTGCTCGGCGCGGCCGGCTATTTCGTCCACAAGGGCTGGAAAGAGACCTACCGGCGCCACCTCGTCGCCAATCATTTCACCACGCACTGGAACGGCGCGCTGCGCGCCGGGCTGTTCGCGCATGGCGCGGTCGTGGCGATCGTCGGCGGGCTGATCCTCTATGCCGCCTGGGCGGCCGATCCGAATGCCGCAGGCGGCACGCGCGAGGCGCTCGCATGGCTGACCGACCAGCCTTACGGGCGCGTGCTCGTCGCGGTCGTCTGCCTCGGCCTCGTCGGCTTCGCGCTGTTCTGCTTCGTCAACGCGGTCTGGCGCATCGTGCCGAAGGTCGCGGGCGACACGCTCGAAACGCTGGCCGCCCGGCTCCAGGCGAAGGCCCGCGCCGCGATGTGACGTCGCTCAGCGGCAGGCCCGGTGGCCATTGCGTCGTTCCTTGATGTCGAAGTGGAAGTGGTCCTTGTGCGCGGCGTCGTAGCCGGGGCCGAGCACGGTGGAGAAATAGCCGCAGGCGTCGGAGCGGACGTTGTTCAGCAGGCCCTTCTCGCGGAAGGCGAACCAGCCGGGCCTGCGCACATCGATGTCCTTGCCGTTCTTCAGTTCGATGCGCATCACGTCGAGCGCGTTGCCCTTGGCGTGCTCGGAGACCGTGCGGGTGCCGGCGATCGAGCGGCAGGAATAGCTGGAGCCCTGGTGGATGGTCTTCACGCCGGAGAGATAGCGCCAGCGCGCCGCCGGCGCCAGCTCGTCCTCGGTCCACTGCGCGAAGGCCAGCGCCATGTCGCAGGTCAGCGTCGCGGCCGGCTTCATCCCGACATTGCCCGAAAATCCCGACACCTCCACCGGCCAGTCGATGCCGCACGACGCCGAATCGCGGATCGGCGCGATGTCGCGGAAGCGCACGCCGAGCCGCTTCAGCCGGCGCCGGCACTGCACCTCCTCGACCGGCATGACGGCCTCGGTCGACAGCGGTTCGTTGAGCCGCGGATAGCCCGACATGTAGGGGTTCGACGGCACCAGCGCCTGCAGCCCGCGCGCGGGCAGGGCGGCCGTGCGTACCCCGACGTCGACGTCGGGCCGCAGCGTGTCGGAGACCGAGCAGGCCGAGAGGGTGCCGAGCCCGAGCATCATCAGCCCGGCCAGGCATGAAGACTGCGGCGAAGGCCGCCGCCCGTGGCGAAGGAACGACATACGCATGAACTTCGGTTCCCGTCCGTCAGACGGGCAACCATAGAAGGCAAGGGTAAAGGAAAGCTCTGCGCCCGCGTTCACGCCTGTGGCGGAAGGATGGCGCGGAGCCAGTCGCATCCGAACGGCGCCGCATGGCCGAAGACCGAGTCCTGTCACGCGCTTGCCGGCATCGCCTGAGACCGCGTGTCAGGCTGGCGGACGCCTCACGCCCCCAGCGCCTCCAGCCCCTCCTCCAGATAGTCGGCCAGCATCGGCATGCCGAGCAGATAGGTCGCCGTGCGCTTGTTGGCGCGCTCGCGGGCGGCGGCCACCGCGTCCTCCCATTCGGCGGCGTCGTAGTCGCCGCGGCCGACCCAGGCCAGTGCGACGAGATCGGCCGCCTCGTCGACGTTGAGATCGGCGATCAGTTCGCGCAGTTCCTCGGCCGTCAGGTCCTGCTCCTCCTCCTCCGCCAGGCCGTCATGATGGTGGCCGGCATGGGTGTCCTCGAGTTCGACCTCGTGCTCGGCGCCGTCCTGGTAGTCGTCGTTGAGGGCGGCGCTGATCGCCTTGGCCTTGAGGATGAACAGGCGCACCGTGTCCGGATCGATCGCCAGATCCCAGTCCTTCTCCACGGATTTCTGCACGATCGCCTCCTCGCTCCTGCCGGCCGTCCGGACGAAGGCATCATGTCGACAAGTCGCCGCGCTGGCAATCGGCTCGCCGCAGGGTCCAGCCGTTGACAGGCGGGCGGCGCCGGTCGAAAGGTCGCCGCAGCTCCCTCCCGACCGGAACCGACCATGGCTGCGCTTCTGTCGCCCAAGATCCTGCCCATCCTGCTGCTCGTCGCCTCCAACGTCTTCATGACGTTCGCCTGGTACGGGCACCTGAAGTTCAAGAGCTCGGCCCTGTGGGTGGTGGTGCTGGCGAGCTGGGGGATCGCCTTCTTCGAGTACTGGCTGGCGGTTCCCGCCAACCGGCTCGGCCACCAGGTCTACTCGGCCGCCGAGCTGAAGACGATCCAGGAAGTGGTCACGCTGACCGTCTTCGCCGTCTTCTCTGTGCTCTACCTCAAGGAGAGCTTCACCCTGAACCATCTGATCGGCTTTGCCATGATTGCCGGCGGCGCGGCGGTCATCTTCCGCGCCTGATCTTCCGTCACGTCAATGTGAGTGCGTCCGGCGCCGCTTTGCTCTACCTTTCCCCACGACGCGGGGCGGCGATGCGCCCGGTTCGGAGGGAAGGTTCCTGAAATGCTGAAGAAGATCATGCATGGCGCGGCGCTGGCCGCCGTCGGTCTGGCGCTGTCGTCCGCCCCGGTCTCCGCCGCCGGCGGGGAAACCACCACGCCCACCTGCCCGAAGGGGCAGGTCTACAACAATGCCAAGCAGAAATGCGAACCCAAGACGAGCGCGGCCGACCCGCAGTCGCTGTTCGAGACCGGCCGTGCGCTCGCCTATGCCGGCCGCTACGACGAGGCGATCGAAACGCTGCGGCTCGCCTACGACGCGGGACATCCGGGCGTCTTCAACATGCTCGGCTATTCCTACCGCAAGCAGGGCAAGCTCCTGGTTGCGCTCGGCTATTACGAGGAGGCGCTGCGGCTCGACCCGAACCACGTGCTGACGCGCGAATATCTGGGCGAGGCGCATCTGCAGATGGGCGACCTCGCCGCCGCGCGCGAGCAGCTCGCCGAGATCGAGAAGCGCGCCGGCCGCCAGAGTGCCGAATTCGCCGAACTGTCGAAGCACATCGCAGCCTTCGAGGCGCAGAACGGCTGACGCCCGGCGGGAGAGTCGGGCTCAGGCATCCGGCTCCTGACGCCGCTGGCCCTTGGCCCACCGCCTCCGAGCGGCCGATGCCCCGTGCTCCCCCGGATGCGGGCGCGCGTACCTGGGCGGGGGCGATCCCGGCGGAAGGCCGGGGCGCCGCGGCCCGGCTGCCGCAAGCCTGACGCAAGGGCTATCCGTAGTATCCTGCAAGGCGGCATGGCGAAGCGAATCGGGCGGATGCGGGGCGACAACGACAATCCGGACGTCGGGGCGGGTGGAGCGTTCCTTCCCTCGACGCGCGCCGTGTTCCTGCCCGCCATCCTGATCGTGGGCGGTTACGCGGCAGCTTTCGCGTGGCTGTGGCTGCAAGGGCGGGGAGACGGAGCGCTCGCCCGGCTGTGCCTGCTCGTGCTCGCCGTCGGCGGGCCCTTCCTCCTCGCGCACGCGGTCCTTCGCCGCTTCACGGTGCGCATCGACGTCATGCCGCATGCGGTCTATGCGCATACCGGCTTTCCGCGGAAGGCCCCGGACGAGATCCCCTACGCCTTGATCCGGCGACTGACGCTCAGGCGCGGGCCGGTCGGCCGCCTGACGGGCTCGGGAACACTCGTGTTCGAGATCGCCGGCGGCACCGCGATCGTGGTCGCCGATCTCGCGCGTCCCGACCAGGCGCTGCGCGCCATCGGCCGCCTGATCGACGACGCGGCGCTGGGGCTTGTGGCGCTCTCTGCCCCTGCGGAACCCGCCGAGCGCCGCTCGGTTCTGCAGCGCTGAAGTCCGCCGAGCAGCCGATCTGCACATTTTGCAGATGAAAATCCGCCGCCCCGCTGCTATATTGTCATGACTCAGATGGCACGGCTCCGCGGGCAGAGGCCCGCGGACCGTTTTCTTTTTGTGCCGGGCCGTAGATGCAGTGCATTCAGCGGCAGGCGTTGGCGAAGGAAAGGTCGCGTAGATGAACAAGGTCCCGATGACCGCAGGCGGTTTCCAGTCGCTCAAGGAGGAACTGCGCTGGCGCCAGCAGGAGGAACGTCCCCGGATCATCGAGGCGATCTCGGAGGCCCGCGCCCATGGCGACCTGTCGGAGAACGCCGAGTACCACGCCGCCAAGGAACAGCAGAGCCTCAACGAAGGCCGCGTAAGCGAGCTCGAGGACCTGATCGCGCGTGCGGAGGTCATCGACGTGTCGAAGCTCTCCGGCGACAAGGTCAAGTTCGGCGCGACGGTCGTCATCGTCGACGAGGACACCGAGGAGGAGAAGCGCTACCAGATCGTGGGCGACCAGGAAGCGGACGTGAAGAGCGGCCGCATTTCGATCTCCTCGCCGATCGCGCGCGCGCTGATCGGGAAGGGCGTGGGAGACGCGATCGAGGTGAACGCGCCGGGCGGAGCGCGCGGCTACGAGATCATCGACATCTCCTTCGGCTGATGCAGGGCGAGCCGTGGATCCGAGCGACCCAGCGACGAAGAGGCTCGTTCTGTCCATCGGTGACGTCGACGTCATCGCGCCGAACCTGAAGGTCCGTCTGTCCGGCGTCACCAGCACGATCGTGCAGCTGGTGCCGGAGCAGGCGCGGACGCTCCGGATCGCCACGATCGGCGGCCGGCTTCCGGCTCATGTCCCGAAGATCGGCCTCTCCTCCCTCGGTGCCCTGTGGCGCCGGCCGGAGGGACGGCCGTTCCGCATCTGGCATGCCCGGCGCAACATCGAGATGGTGGTGGGACTCGTGCTGCGCGACGTTCTTCGCGCGCCGCTTCGCGTCGTCTTCACCTCCGCCGCCCAGCGGCGCCACAAGCGCTTCACCCGCTGGCTGCTGCGCCGCATGGACTGGATCATCGCGACGAGCGCGCATTCCGGTTCTTTCCTGGACACGCCGCATACCGTGGTGCGCCATGGCATCGACGTGCAGGAGTTCTGCCCGCCGGAGACGCCGGGCGCCGATTTCGCGGCACTCGGGCTGCCTGGCCGCCATGCGATCGGCTGCTTCGGCCGCGTCCGCCACCAGAAGGGCACCGATCTCTTCGTCGAGGCGATGATCGCGCTGCTGCCGCGGCACCCCGACTGGACCGCGGTGATCGCCGGTATGGTCACCGCCGAGAACGAGGCCTTCGCGGCGGTGCTGAAGCAGCGGATCGCGGAGGCCGGCCTTGCCGACCGGATCGTCTTCCTCGGGGAGGTGCCCGACATCAAGGCGTGGTTCAAGCGCCTGACCCTTTTCGTCGCTCCGTCGCGCAACGAGGGATTCGGCCTGACGCCGCTGGAGGCGATGGCGTGCGGCGTCGCCTGCGTCACCAGCGACGCCGGCGCCTATGCCGAAATGATCGAGCCGGGGGTCTGCGGCGAGGTTGTTCCGGCGGGCGACGGCGAAGCGCTCCGGGTCGCGATCGGCGGCTACATGGGCGATGTCCCCCGAGCCCTCGCGCATGGCCGGATCGCCCTGGAGCGGGTGCGCGCCCGCTTCCGCCTGTCGGACGAGGCGGCCGGCGTCGGTGCCGTCTACGAACAGGTCTGGAAGGGGCGAAGGGCGCAGGAGGTGCTCGTCGTCGCGCGCGACAACCAGTACGGCCTGGCGCGCGACGTCAGACTGCTGCGCGACGCCTTCGGAGCGGAGAGGACGGGCTTCGCCGCCGCCCGCACCCGGGGCATCGCGTCCTGGCTCGCGGGTAGCCGCCATGCCCGCACCATCGTCCATCTCGAGCGCGTGCATCCCGGCTGGGTAACGGCCGGTGAGCGCAACCTGCTGGTGCCCAACCAGGAACGCTTTCCCCCCCGCCAGATCGACCGGCTGGATCGCATCGACCTCGTGCTGGCCAAGACCGGACACGCCGCGGGGATATTCTCGGCGCTCGGCCGTCCCACCCGGGAGCTCGGATTCGCGTCGGAAGACCGGCACGACGATGCGGTGGAGCGCGACTGGTCGCGCTTCTTCCACCTGGCCGGCGGAAGCACCCTGAAGGGGACCGAGGATATCGTGGCGCTGTGGCGCGCGCATCCGCAGTGGCCCGTCCTCGTGCTCGTGCAGAAGGCCGAGCACGCTCCCGCCGACCTGCCGGCGAACATCGTCCTGCTGTCCGGCTATCTGTCTGACCGCGACCTTCGGCTGCAGCAGAACGCCAGCGGCATCCACCTCTGTCCGTCCCGCGCCGAGGGCTGGGGCCATCACATCGTCGAAGGCCTGTCGGTGGGGGCCGTGGTGGTGACGACCGATGCGCCGCCGATGAACGAACTGGTGGATCCGGCCTGCGGAATCCTCGTCCCCTTCGCCTCCTCGGAGCCGCGCCACCTGGGCACCTGCTACCATGTCGACACGACCGCGCTCGAGCGGTCGATCGAGGCGCTGCTCGTGATGCCGGACGCAGAGAAGGCCGCACTCGGCGCTGCCGCTCGCCGACGCTACGAGGAGATCGTCAGGACCTTCGCCGAGCGGGTGCGGACAATCGACGTCTGACGTCTCCGCCGCGCGCTCACGCTTCTTCCGGAATGTCGGCTCCCGCCTGCAGGCGATAGAGCTTCGCCTCGGTCAGGAAGACGTAAATCCCGAGCAGCGCGGCATAGATGAAGCCCGGAATGCCGCAGACAAAGTAGCGCTGGAGGAGGTAGCTCTTCACGAAGCGCCACAGCGGCCGCGTCACGATCCGGACCGGACCGGTGCGTTCGCCGGCCGCGAACTTCTGTCGTGCCTTCAGCGTGGCGTAGCCGTTGGCCTTGTCGAGTTCGCTGCCCACGGAGAGATTTCGGAAGTGAAGAAGCCGTCCGACCGGGATCGGCACGACGTCCCCGTCGAGCACGAGCCCCTCGTGCAGCAGCGCCGACAGGTCGTAGCCGGCGCGGCTCCTGCGGAACAACCGGGCATGGCGGTGGGTATGGACCAGGCGCGGCACGTAACCGTAGCCCGGCAGCCAGTCGAGGCGGGCGAAGGAGTAGGCGACAGGCCCCGTCTGTCCGAGCGGCAGGTGCGAGATCGCCTGCCGCAGGTCGGCCGTCAGCCGCTCGTCGCAGTCCAGGCTGAGGCACCATTCATGGGCGCACTGGTCGAGGGCGAACTGCTTCTGTGCCGCGAACCCCGTCCAGTCGCGGTGAAGGAGGCGGATGGGCCAGCCGCGGGACCGGTACTGCGCGATCAGGTCGAGCGTGCCGTCGACCGACCCGGAATCGACGATGACGATCTCGCCGAAGCCGGCGATGCTGTCGAGGCAGGGGCCGAGCATCGTCCTCTCGTTCTTGCAGATGATGAAGACCGATATGCGCTCCAGGGTCGTGCCCGTCGCGGAAGACGGTCCTCCCGGCGGTGCCGGTTCCGGGACCGGAGACGTCGGTGGCGTCACCCCGTCGCGATTCACGTTGCCGGTCCGATCAGTCGTGCCGGACCCGCACCGCTGCGGTCGTATCCATGCCGGTGTGTCCCGTGCGGTCGGGCCAGTCGGGTCGCGAATGCCATGGGACTCCGGTCTCGTCTCGTGTTTCGCATCGCCTCGGTACGGCCTGAAGCGACGATCCGCGCTCCGTCTGCCGGTCGCCGCCCCGGCCGATTCGTAGCGTGGCCGCCCGGATTTGCAACCATCCGCACCCTTCGCCCAACGTCACATTCCCGTTGCGCGGCGCCTGTGTACCGCGCAAGCGGCGGCAATCCCCGTCAGATCGCCACGAGGCCTTCGTCCTTCACCTGCCTGATGGTGAGGGCCGTGCGGACGGTGTCCACGTTCGGAGCCGCCGTGAGGCTCGACAGGACGAACTCCTGGAAGGTCGACAGATCCCTGGCCACGCAGTGCAGGATGAAATCGGTTTCTCCGGACATCATCCAGGCGCGGCGAACCATCGACCAGCCCTGCGCGAGATCGGCGAAGGCGCGGATGTCGCCTTCGGCCTGACGGTGCAGGCCGACGAGGCAGAACGCGACGACGTCGTGGCCCAGCGCCGGCGCGTTGAGAAGGGCGCGATAGCCGCGGATGACGCCGGTTTCCTCGAGGCGCTTCACCCGCCTCAGGCAGGGCGGCGCCGAAATGCCGACGCGGCGCGACAGTTCGACGTTGGTGATGCGCCCGTCGTTCTGCAGCTCGCGCAGGATCTTCCAGTCGGTCGCGTCGAGATCGGCCTTCATGACATTGCCCTTCCCGGCAGCTCCGCCGCGCAAGAATCTGTCGCCATGGTTGCCATACGCGAAAGCCGGAGGCGCGCCAAGACGACCGTGCCGCCGGCAGCCGAAGCGACCACCGCGGCCGGCGACCGGACAGCAACGAAGGGATATCGCCCGTGACCTGTGAGAAACGGCCGTGTGCCCTTGCGCAGCACGGCATGCAAACCTTAGATCAGCGGACGGATCGAACCCGTCCCCGCGCCGTGCGGGAACGGGTTCCTTTGGCTTTTGTGCAGGAAGGATCGCCTCATGGCTGCGAAGCACGCGCCGGTCATCATCATCGGCTCCGGCCCCGCCGGCTACACCGCCGCGATCTACGCCGCCCGTGCGATGCTGAGGCCGATGCTGATCGCCGGCATGCAGCAGGGCGGCCAGCTGATGATCACCACCGACGTCGAGAACTATCCGGGCTTCGCCGATCCGATCCAGGGTCCCTGGCTCATGGAGCAGATGCAGAAGCAGGCCGAGCATGTCGGCACCGACATGGTGAGCGACATCATCGTCGAGGTGGACGTCGCGCGCCGGCCGTTCCGGCTGAAGGGCGACTCGGGCACCGAATACACCTGCGACGCGCTGATCATCGCCACCGGGGCGCAGGCCAAGTGGCTGGGGATTTCCAGCGAGGAGGCGTTCAAGGGCTTCGGCGTCTCGGCCTGCGCCACCTGCGACGGCTTCTTCTACCGAGGCAAGGACGTGGTGGTGATCGGCGGCGGCAACTCCGCCGTGGAGGAGGCGCTCTACCTGTCTCATCTGGCGAAGTCGGTGACCGTCATCCACCGCCGCGACGAGTTCCGTGCCGAGCGCATCCTGCAGGACCGGCTCTTCAAGAAGGCCAACGTCACCGTCCTGTGGGACACCGAGGTCGACGAGATCGTGGGCACGCCGGGGAAGCCGCCGATGCCGCCGTCGGTCAACGGCATAAGGCTGCGCAACCGCAAGAGCGGCGCGGTGTCGGATCTTGCCATCGACGGCGTGTTCGTGGCCATCGGCCATGCGCCGGCCGTGGAACTCTTCGCCGGCAAGCTCAGGCAGAAGCCGAACGGCTATCTCTGGACGGCGCCGGATTCCACCCGCACCGACGTGCCGGGCGTCTTCGCTGCCGGCGACGTGACCGACGACGTGTACCGGCAGGCCGTCACCGCGGCCGGCATGGGATGCATGGCCGCCCTGGAGGCGGAAAAGTATCTGGCGGAGATCGAGACGCACCGCGAAGCGGCCGAGTAGGCCGTCCTGCGACGGGGGAAGGGACCATGATGCCATTCGACTGGGACAAGCTGCGGGTCTTCCACGCCGCGGCCGAAGCGGGCTCGTTCACCCATGCCGCGGAGCGGCTGAATCTGTCCCAGTCGGCGATCTCGCGCCAGGTCAGCGCGCTGGAGCACGACATCGGCGTGCCGCTGTTCCACCGCCATGCCCGCGGGCTGGTGCTGACCGAGCAGGGCGAACTGCTGTACCGCACGGCGCACGACGTCCTCATGCAACTCGACACCGTCCGGTCCCGGCTTCTCGAGACGACCGAGAAGCCGTCCGGCGTGCTTCGGGTGACCACGACCGTCGGCCTGGGCGCCGGCTGGATGACACAGCGCGTGCAGGAGTTCCTCGAACTCTATCCGGAGGTGCAGATCCAGCTGCTGCTCGCCAACGAGGAACTCGACCTGACGATGCGCCAGGCCGATTGCGCGATACGGCTGCGCCAGCCGCAGCAGCCCGACCTGATCCAGCGCCGCCTGTTCACGGTGCACCTGCATGTCTACGCCGCGCCGGCCTACCTCAACCGCTACGGCAAGCCCAGCACTGTCGAGGATCTCGCCCGCCACCGGCTGGTGACTTTCGGCGAGCCGGTGCCGACCTTCCTCAAGGACCTGAACTCGCTCCAGACCTTCGGCATGCCGGAAGGCACGAAACGCACCGCCTCGCTGCAGATCAACGACCTCATGTCGATCCGCCGCGCGGTGAAGACCGGCGCGGGCATTGCGATGCTCCCGGACTACATGGTCGACAAGGAGTCCGGGCTGGTGCAGATCCTGCCCGAGATGGAGGTGCCTTCCTTCGACACCTTCTTCGTCTATCCCGACGCCATGAAGAACCAGGCGAAGCTCAAGGCCTTCCGCGACTTCCTCTTCTCCAAGGCGCGCAGCTGGGCCTATTGAGGCCGCGACCTGCTGTCTGCCTAGAGAATGCGCATGTGCATCTGCTGCTTGCGAATTGCCCAGATCGTCCATAATTGCATGGGTGAATTGCAAATCAGTTGCTTGCCAAAGCGGCAGCACAAGCACATATAGCCGTCATCTCGCGAGCGCATTCCTCCTCCCATTGGCGCTTGCGAGTGTTCCCCTCTGGAGGTTTCGCCTTAACAGGCAACTCCAACAACTCGGGCCGGTTCTTCGTGAGCCGGCCTTTTTTTCTGCCCGGAGTCGAGCGGTGCGGCCGCCATGCCGCGACCTCGCCGGTTTTCGTGCGGCCGCGTCAGGTGTAGAGCTTCTCGCCCTCCAAACCTGCATAGAGCCCGGCCACCTGCGGGCCGTAGCCGTTGAAGAGCAGCGTCGGGACGGATTCACCGGTGTGGAGGACGCGTTCCTGCGCCTGGCTCCAGCGCGGATGCGGCACCTGCGGGTTGACGTTCGCCCAGAAGCCGTACTCGGACGGCGCGATCTGCTCCCAGAACCCCATCGGCCTCTCTTCGACGAAGGAGATGCGGACGATCGACTTGATCGACTTGAAGCCGTATTTCCAGGGAAGCGCGAGCCGCAGCGGGGCGCCGAACTGGTTCTCCAGAGGCTTGCCGTAGACGCCGGTGACCATGAAGGCGAGTTCGTTTGCCGCCTCGGCCATGGTCAGCCCCTCGACATAGGGCCACGGATACCAAACCTGGCGCTGCCCCGAGGCGGCTTCGGGATCCATGAAGGTCTCCAGCCGGACATATCTTGCCGACGAAAGCGGCGCGGCGAAGTCGATCAGCCGTGCAAGCGGAAATCCCGTCCAGGGTACCGTCATCGACCATGCCTCGACGCAGCGATGGCGGTAGAGGCGTTCCTCGAGCGACATGGCGCGGATCAGTTCGTCGATGCCGATGGTGCGCTCGGCCTCCACCAGCCCGTCGATCGTCACCGTCCACGGACGTGTCTTCAGGCTCCGGGCGGCACCGGCAATCTGCTTGTGCGAGCCGAACTCGTAGAAATTGTTGTACTGGCCGGCGACGTCGGCAGGGGTGACGGCGCGGTCGACCGCGTAGGCCGCGTTGTGCTTCGCCGGATAGAGGTCGAGCGTCTGGTCGCCCGCCTGCGCCCGCGCCGCGGGCACAGGGACGCCGAGGGCCGTCGCCGCGACCAAGCCGCCGAGGCCGGCAAGGAGAGCACGCCGGTCGAGGAAGACCTGCTCGGGCGTCGCCGCGTTCTCCGGCAGCGCCCAGGCCGCCCGTCTGACGATACCGACCATTCCGCCCGTCTCCCCATGCCGCTGCGAGACCTCGACAGTAGCCGCGGCTGCGGGCTTGGCAACGGCCGGCCAGCCGGAGCCGATCAATTCTGCGTGGCGTCGGGCGGGCAGGGGCAGCCGCGCGCGGCCCTCGGGCGGCGCGGCAAAGCCGGCGTCGTCAGGCCTTCGCCAACGTCGCGAGGTCGAGGCCCGCCAGCGTTTCCTTCTGCGCGTCCGTCAGGGGCAGGTGCGGCGGAAGCAGCCTTTCGAATTCCGCGTCGCCGTGCAGGCGCGCCACCATGTGCTTGACGGCGGGGATGAGAGGCACGGCGGAGATCGCCGCGCGCGCGTCGCCGGCCGCCTTCAGCAGGCCGGCATCGGCCCGGTCCGCCCAGAGCTTCGCCACCAGCGGCGCAGTGACGCTGACGGTCGCCGAGATGCAGCCGGCATAGCCGTCGGCATCGGCCTTCGCCAGAGCCGTCTCGCTGCTCGGGAAGACGTCGAAACCGTCGATCCGTGCGATCTCGGCCGCATAGGCGAGGTCGCCGGAGCTGTCCTTGGCGCCGACGATGCGCGCGGGGAAGGCCGTGCGCAGCCGCGCGCAGAGATCGGGCGAGAAGCGCAGGCCGGTCATCTGGGGAAAGTTGTAGAGATAGATCGCGACGGGAGCGTCGGCCGTCGCCGCCACCACGCGTTCGAACCAGGCGAAGAGACCGTCGTCGGAAACGCCCTTGTAGTAGTAGGGCGGCAGGATGAGGGCTGCCGCGAAGCCCTGCGCATGGGCGAATCGCGTCAGTTCGACGGTGGTGGCGAGATCCGGCATGCCCGTTCCGACCATCATCCGGGCGCGGTCGAGCCGGCCGGCGGCCGCTGCCATCACCGCCTTGCGCTGGGGGGCGGAGAACGAGTTGGCCTCGCCGGTGGTGCCGAGCACGTTCAGCGCGTCGCAGCCGTGGTCGAGCGCCCAGCCGGCATGGTGGAGGAAGCGGTCGAGATCGGGTTCTCCGGCCTCCGTCACCGGCGTCGGTACGGCGGCGATGACGCCCTTCAGTCTGGTTGTCGGCATTGGCAGGTCGTTTCCTCGGTCTGCTGCAGTCTTGATGGCCGGATCGATCCGGCAGCGACGGCCGATGCGGTTCCGCCGCCGGCCGTCCGCGGCGACCATAGCCCGCCCGCGTGGTGCGGAAGAAGCATCGTTTTGCGCCGGGCGCATTGCCGTAGCGGCATCGTGGTCGGTGCGGTTACCAGGGGGAAGGTCGATCTTTTTGCGCAGGAATGCGCTCCGCAGCCTCCATTCAGGGCTTGCCTGCGCCCGGTTTTGCACTTTCTCTCTTGGCAAGGGGTCCGATCACGGCAAGATTGGTCGCAGTCGCGTGATCGCCCGCAAGGGTGAGCGCCGAAATGTCGGGGGCAGGGCTTGAGTGACGTTCTTTTGCTGACGCTGGGCGTACTGGCCTGTCTCCAGCTCAAACACTACGCAGCCGACTATCTGCTCCAGACCTCGTGGATCATCGCGGGCAAGGGCCATCTCGACCGCCCGGGCGGTTACGTCCACGCCGGCATCCACGCCGTGCTGTCGGTACCGGCGCTCCTGCTGGCCGGTCTCGACCTGCCGAAAGCGGCGGCGCTGTGCGCGGCGGAGTTCGTGGTCCACTTCCTCATCGACCACGGCAAGGCCGTGGTCTCCCGCGACAGCAAGAAGGGGCCGACCACGGCCGTCTACTGGGCGCTGCACGGTGGCGACCAGTGCATCCACCATCTGTCCTACCTGGTGCTGACGGCGGTCGCGATCGGCTGGGCCGCGGCCTGACCCGCCCGCCGACGCGCCATGGCCGCCCCGCGCGGGGGGCCCGCGGGTCTTCCGTCTCCGGAACACCGTCGTTACCGCGTGACGATTTCCGGACCCATCAGGCTGTAGGGCAGCCATGTCGACAGGACCGGCACGTAGGTCACGATGATCAGGAAGAGGAACAGCACCGCCACGAAGGGCAGGGCGGCCCTCACCACCTGGATCAGGCTCATGCCGGTGATGCCCGAGGTGACGAACAGGTTCAGCCCGATCGGCGGGGTGATCATGCCGATCTCCATGTTGACCACCATGATGATGCCGAGATGCACCGGGTCCACGCCGAGCTCCATGGCGATCGGGAACACCACCGGTGCCACGATCAGCAGCAGTCCTGACGGCTCCATGAACTGGCCGCCGAGAAGCAGCAGCAGGTTGACGGCGATCAGGAAGGTGAACCAGTTGAAGCCGTAACCCAGCATCAGGTCGGTGATCGCGTCGGGGATACGCTCCGAGGTCAGGACGTGGGCGAACAGCAGCGCGTTGACGATGATGAACATCAGCATCACCGTGGTGCGCGAGGCCTCGATCATCACCTTGCGCGTGTCCTCGCTGAAGAACATGGCGGGGAAGTGCCTGCCCATCAGGGCGGCGTTGCGGCCCCAGATCGGCATGCCGGCCAGCACGCGGCCGGGAACCCCGAGCAGCCGCGCGTCGCGGTCGCGCCAGAGCGTGTAGGCCGCCAAGACGGCGAGCGACAGCACCACGCCGACGAGCGCCCGCCCGCGGCCGGTGACGCCCTCCCATTCCGCGGTGACGAAGAAGGACAGGATCATCCAGACGAAGAAGAAGGCGACGGCGTAGACCAGCGCCGAGAAGCCGACGCGGGCCTGCATCGTGTCCTGCGGCTGGATCCAGCGCACGCCCTTCAGCGGCCCCATGTCCCGATAGACGAAGAGGGCCACGAAGAAGGCGTAGACGGCCGCGACGGCGGCCGCCTCGGTCGGTGTGAAGACGCCGCCATAGATGCCGCCGAGGATGATGATGATCAGGAACAGGCCCCAGCCCGCTTCCTTGCCGCCGGCGACGATCTCGCCGAAGCCCTTCCAGGGTTCGGCAGGCAGGTTCTTCACCCGCGCCATGATCCAGATGGCGATCATCAGCATCAGGCCGGCGACGAGGCCGGGAATGACGCCGGCCAGGAACATCCGTCCGACGGAGACGTCGGTGGCGGCCGAATAGACGACCATGACGATCGAGGGCGGGATCAGGATTCCCAGCGTCCCGGCATTGGCGATGATGCCGGCGGCGAACTCCTTGGTGTAGCCGACCTGGCGCATCCCGGCGATGGCGATGGTGCCGATCGCCACGACGGTTGCCGGGGACGAGCCGGACAGGGCGGCGAAGAGCATGCATGCCAGCACCGAGGCGATCGCCAGGCCGCCGCGGATGTGGCCGACGCTGGCGATGGCGAAGCGGATGATGCGGCTCGCCACGCCGCCGGTCGACATGAAGGCGGAGGCCAGCACGAAGAAGGGGATGGCGAGCAGCGTGTAGTTCTGCGAGGCGGTGAAGAGCTGGAGCGCCACCGAGGACATGGAGTCCTGCGAAAACAGGGCAATGATCAGGATGGACGACAGGCCGAGCGAAACCGCGACCGGCACGCCGAGGAACAGGAGCCCGATGACGAGGACGAAGAGGATGGCGGATTCCATGGCTTGCTCCTCAGTCCTTCAGCGCGTCTTTGTTCTCGGCGACGAGGTCCTCCGCCTCGTGGCTGGCGATGACCAGCTCGCGCTCGCCGCGCCAGATCGCCGCCATCGCCTGGAGGCTGCGGAAGGCGAGAAGCGCGAGGCCGACCGGCAGCATCAGGTAGGCGATCCATCGCTGCACGCGCTCCTGCAGGCCGAAGCTCTCCTGCATCCAGACCGGATAGCGCAGGTCGTCGAGCCCGGTGCCGCGGTCGAACATGAAGGTCCAGTAGCCGAGCGCGCCGGTCTGGCGCCAGCCGGTCTGGACGTCGACCCCGAGGAAGGCGAGCCAGCCTGCATAGAGGAGAAGGAAGGCGTAGAAGAAGGTGGCGAAGGCGCCGAACAGCGCCACGACGCGGAAAGGTCCGGACGGCAGCAGGCGCACGAAGGCGTCGACGCCGAGATGCATGCCCTGCTTGATGCCGAAGCCCATGCCGAACAGGATCAGCCAGGCGAACAGGATGCGGGTGAATTCCAGCGCTCCGCTCCAGCCCGAGTTGAAGCCGTAGCGGGCAATCACCTGGAAGAAGGAGACCAGCGTGATGATCGCCAGCAGCGCGGCGAGCACGTTCTCCTCGAGGCGCGTGACGCCGACGGGCCAGCGCCTCTCGGCGAGGTACAACAGGACGACCAGCAGCGCCAACAAGAGCGCCGGCACGATGAGCGGCATGGTATGGACTCCCCCTCGGATGGACGGGCGCGCTCCGCCGCGCCCGCGTCGAGGTCGCGCGCGGCGCTCCGCCGCGCGCGACCGGATCGGTTCGATCAGTTGCTGGCGCCGACGGCCACGGCGGCGTCGATGAGGTCCTTGCCGATGTCGCCCTCGAACTGCGCCCAGACCGGCTTCATCGCGTCCACCCAGGCCTGGCGCTGCGTGGCGTCGAGCTCGCGGATCGTCCCGCCCGCGGCGAGGATGTTCTTGCGGCAGGCCTCTTCCTTGTTGGCGACGTCGGCATTGGCGGCCGCCGTCTCCTCCTCGGCGATCTTCAGGAACTGGTCGCGGATGTCCGGCTCCAGGCCTTCCAGCCACTCGGTGGAGGTCACCAGCAGGTAGGCCAGCGTCTGGTGGTTGGTCTCGGTGATGCCGTCCTGCACCTCGAAGAACTTCTGGGTGTAGATGTTGCACCAGGAATTCTCCTGGCCGTCCACGACGCCGGTCTGCAGCGCGCCGTAGACCTCCTTGAAGGCGAGCTTCTGGGCCGAGCCGCCGATGCCCGCGATCATCGCGTCGGCGACGTCGGAGGTCTGGATGCGGAACTTCAGGCCATTGGCGTCGGTGGGCAGCAGCAGCGGCTTCTTGGCCGAGAACTGCTTCAGGCCCGAGAGCCAGTAGCCGAGGCCGGTATAGCCCTCGTCCTCCATCACCTTGAGCAGCTCCTTGCCGGTGTCGGACGAGCCGAAGGCCTCGACGTCCGCCAGGCTGGCGAACAGGAAGGGCAGGTCGAACAGGCGGTACTTGAGGGTGTAGGCCTCGAATTTCGACAGCGACGGCGCGGCGATCTGGACGTCGCCGAGCAGCAGCGCCTCCATCACCTTGTCGTCGTCGAACAGGGTCGAGTTCGGGAAGACCTCCATGCAGGCCTTGCCGTCCATCTCCTTGTTGACCCGCTCGGCGAACTTCACCGCGGCCTCGCCCTTGGGATGGCCCTTCTCGGCGACGACATGGCTGAACTTGATCACCATCTCGCCGCCGTCGCAGCCTTCGGGACCGGCAAGGGCCTGGCCGGCGAAGAGGGTGAGGACGAGGGCGGATGCGGTACCGAGCAGCAGTCTGTTCATGGCGGTTCCTCCTTGGTCGGGCATATGTGCCCCTTTGGCGTGAGGGAGGAAACGCTCCGGCGCAGCGCCTCCTGGCGCTGCCCGTCCGCTCTCGTTCCTCCCGGGTGGAAGCCGGCAAGCCGGCCTTCGCACTTTCGTTAGCAAGCGCCGTGCCAGTCGGCCCCAGCGTGTCCGCGGCCGGTGCCGATGCGGTCCGCACGGCCGACAAGGGCCGGAACGGAGGGCGGGGGCAGCGCGTTCAGGCTTTCGGCCCGCCCGGGACATCGTCGTGCGCCGGGACAGCGTGCCCATGGACGGGTAGCATCCTACCCAGCGGCCGGCCGCCGATGTGTCGCGGGCTACCCTTCCTCGGGGACGGTCAGACCCAGCCGCTGCATCTTGTCGTAAAGGCCCTTGCGCGAAATCTGCAGCGCCTCGTAAACCGGGCGCATGCGTCCGCCGGAGCGGCGCAGTTCCGCCTCGATGACGGAACGCTCGAAGGCCGCGACCCGGTCGGCCAGCGCGCCGTTCGCCGCCGGCCCCTGCGTTCCGGCCGCCGCCGTGCCGAAGCCGCGCCACAGGCCGAGGACGAAGCGGTCGGCGACGTTGCGCAGTTCGCGCACGTTGCCTGGCCAGTCGTGGGCGCGCAGCTCCGCCTCCAGTTCGGGCGACAGTTCCGGGATCTCGCGGCGGTAGCGCGCACGGGCCTCGCGTGCCAGGTGGAAGAACAGGATCGCCACGTCCTCGCGCCGTTCCCTGAGCGGCGGGATCGCGAGCGTCGCCACGTTGAGGCGATAGTAGAGGTCGGCGCGAAAGCGGCCCTCCGCTCCCGCCTGGGCGAGGTCGGACTTGGTCGCGGCGATGAAGCGCACGTCGAGTGCGATCTGCCGGTTGGAGCCGAGCCGCTCGATGCTGCGCGTCTCGATGGCGCGCAGCAGCTTGGCCTGGAGGTCGAGCGGCATGGATTCGATCTCATCGAGGAAGACCGTGCCGCCATTGGCGTGCTCCAGCTTGCCGATGCGCAGGCGCTGGGCGCCGGTGAAGGCGCCGGCCTCGTGGCCGAAGAGCTCGGATTCGAAGATGTCGGCCGGCAGCGCCGCGCAGTTCAGCGCCACGAAGTTGCCGTTGGCGCGGTCGCCGAAATCGTGCAGCGCGCGCGCCACCACCTCCTTGCCGGCGCCGGTCTCGCCGCGCACCAGCACGTCGATGCCGGTCGAGGCGATGGCCGAGATTTCCTCGCGCAGGCGGATGATCGCCGGCGTGCGCCCGACGAGCCGGCTCTCGAGGTCGGTCGAGGCGTCGAGCCGCTCGCGCAGCGCGCGGTTCTCGAGCACCAGCCGCCGCTTCTCGATGGCGCGCTTGATGACGGCCGACAGGGCGGCGACGGCGAAGGGCTTGGTGATGAAGTCGTAGGCACCCTCCCGCATCGCCTCCACCGCCAGCGTCACGTCGCCATGGCCGGTGATCAGCACGACCGGCAGCGCCGGGTCGATCTCCAGCGCCCGGCGCAGCATGGCCATGCCGTCGATGCGCGGCATGCGGATGTCCGAGACCACCACGCCGGGGAAATTGCGGTCGAGCCGGGCAAGCGCCGCATCCGCGCCCGCAAAGCTCTCGACCGCGAAGTCGTCGAGTTCCAGCCCCTGCGCCAGCGCATGGCGCAGCGCCTCGTCGTCCTCGACCAGGATGATCCTGCCTGCGTCGCTCATCGCCGCCGTGCTCCCATCCTATTCCGCGGCCTCTATCCGTTCCCGGTAGAGCGGCAGGTCGACGGTGAAGCAGGCGCCGCCGCCCGGGTTCGGCGCCGCACGGATCGTGCCGCCGAGGTCGCGCACCAGATGTTCCACGATGGCGAGGCCGAGGCCGAGGCCCTCGCCGGCTTCCTTGGTGGTGTAGAAGGGCTCGAACAGGCGCTCGATGCTGCCGTCGGCGAAGCCCGGCCCGTTGTCGGCGACCGTCAGCACCGCGCGGTCCCCGTCGCGCTGCGCCGCGACGCGGATCCGCGCATCCGGCCGGCCGCCGCCCGGCCCCTCCAGCGCGTCGATCGCGTTGCCGATCAGGTTGACCAGAACCTGCGAGAGCCGCACGCGGCCGGTCGACAGGATCAGGTCCGGCTCGACGTCGAATTCGAGCGCCACGCCCGCCTTGCGCGCCCGCGGCGCGGTCAGCAGCGCCGCCTCGTCGGCGACGAGCTTCAGCGCCACCGGCGACAGCCGGGTGCCGGGCTTGCGCGAGAAGGTCAGGAGCGTGCGCGTCAGCGATGCCATCCTGTCGGCGAGACCCGCGATGCGGGTCAGCGCGTCGCCGACGGCGTCGAGCCGGCTGCGGGCCAGGAACTGGCCGGCATTGTCGGCATAGGTGCGGATGGCGGCGATCGGCTGGTTGTACTCGTGGCTGAGGGCCGCCGACATCTGGCCGATGGTGGCGAGCTTGGCGGCATGCACCAGTTCGGCCTGGGCGGCGCGCAGCCGCTCCTCGGCCTGCCGGCGCTCCTCGATCTCGCTCGCCAGCTGCCGGTTGGCGGCGGTCAGTTCCGCTGTGCGGGCGCGCACCTGGCGTTCGAGACGGATCGCCTGCGCCCGGTCG
>Ga0208243_1000318_pt1 | contig 32065 bp, 29 predicted proteins | sample Subbio2Aug_QV12A_FD_184826 | JGI IMG/M metagenome (GOLD analysis project Ga0208243, IMG submission 184826) | Serpentinite rock and fluid subsurface biosphere microbial communities from McLaughlin Reserve, California, USA - CR12Aug_QV12A (SPAdes) | ecosystem: Environmental > Terrestrial > Deep... | reverse complement strand
GCACGCCCCGACCTACGGGCGATGTAGGCCGGGGCGTGCCCCGGCGGTCGGTCGTCCTCGACGCCGACGCCCTCACGATCCTGTCGCAACACCCCGACCTCTTCGCCGCCCTGCATGACGGCTGCGTCCTGACCCCCCATGCCGGAGAGTTCGCCCGCCTCTTCCCCGACATCGCCGAGAAACTCGCCGCCCCCGCCACCAAAGGCCCCGCCTATTCCAAGGTCGACGCCACGCGCCAAGCGGCCAAGCGGGCGGGCTGCGTGGTGCTGTACAAAGGCCCCGACACGGTGATCGCCGATCCCACGGGGCGCGCTGCCATCAACTCGGCGCACTACGACCGCGCAGCGCCGTGGCTGGCAACTGCCGGGTCCGGCGATGTGCTGGCGGGGTTCATCACCGGGCTGCTGGCGCGGGGGTTCTCGCCCTTTAACGCGGCCTGCACCGGGGCCTGGCTGCATGTGGAATGTGCGCTGAGTTTCGGGCCGGGGCTGATTGCCGAGGACCTGCCCGAGGAGCTGCCGAAGGTTCTCCGGGCGCACGGGTTGTAGGGTGGGCGATTCGCCCACCATCCGATCAAACGGCCCGGTCGATCTTGGTCGACAGGTGGATCAGGCTTTCCGACGCCCGCACTCCGGTCATAGCGCCGATCTGGTCCAGCACCGAATCGAGGACCTGGGTGTTCGGGCAGGCGACCTGGACCAGAAAGTCGAAGCGGCCGGAGGTGGTGAAGACCCGTTCGATCTCGGCAATCGACCGCAGCCGGGCCAGGACCGCGGCCTGTGACCGGGGTTCGATGGTGAGCAGGACCGAGGCGCGAAGCCGCCCCTCCCGCGCCGCTTCGCCCAGTTTCAGCGTGTAGCCGGCGATCACTCCGCTCGTCTCCAGCCGCTCCAGCCGCGCCTGGATCGTCGAGCGGGCAACCTTCAACCGGCGGGATAACGTCGCCACCGAAACCCGCGCGTCGGCGGAGAGAAGCCCGATGATGTTGCGATCCAGTTCGTCCATGCAATCTGCCATCCTTTTCGTCATTATAACGACGAAATGCCGCATTTATATAGTTTTGTTCGGTGAGTTTGTAACCCATATGCGGCATCCTCGATTGCAGGAAAAGGGCGGCTCATACGCACCTGGCCTGGTTCACTTGAAACCACGCTGGTGCCCGGTCCCATAGCTGCACGGGGAAGGGCGAAGCGTCTTGTTGGCAAAGGGAAATACGCCGATGGGACTCTCCAAGACAATCTGGACCAACCCCACTGATTTTCTGAAGAAAGAGCAGCCGGAGAACCCGGTCCTGTTCTTCGCGCCCTCGGCCGCGCAAGCCGCCGCGCGCCGCTTCATCGACGGCTTCCCGGGTCTGGTGACCTATGCCGTCAAGTCGAACCCCGGCGAGGCGATGGTGGAAAACCTGGCCGCCGCGGGCGTGCGCGGCTTTGACTGCGCCTCGCCCTTCGAGATCGACCTGATCCGCCGCCTCGCCCCCGATGCGGCGATCCACTACAACAACCCGGTCCGCGCGCGGCACGAGATCGCCTATGCGGTCGAGCGGGGCGTGAAGTCCTACAGCGTCGATTCGAAGTCGGAACTCGCAAAGCTGATCGAGATGGTCCCGGTTCAGGGCACCGAGATCTCGGTCCGCTTCAAGCTGCCGGTGGCCGGTGCGGCCTACAACTTCGGCGCCAAGTTCGGCGCAACGGTGGAGCTGGCGACGGAGCTTCTGAAGACCGTGGCCGAGGCGGGCTATATCCCGTCGATCACCTTCCACCCGGGCACCCAGTGCACCGACCCGCATGCGTGGGAGGCCTATATCCGCGAGGCTGCGAACATCGCCAAGGGCGCGGGCGTCAAGATCGCGCGGCTGAACGTCGGTGGCGGCTTCCCGAACCACCGTCTGCAGGCCGTGGTTCCGCAGCTGGAGGAGACCTTCCAGCTGATCGACCGCGTGACGACCGAGGCCTTCGGTGCCGACCGCCCCGCGCTGATCTGCGAACCGGGCCGCGCGCTGTGTGGTGACGCGTTCGCGCTGGCGGCGCGGGTCAAGGCGCTGCGTGACGGAACGCATGTGTTCCTGAACGATGGGGTCTATGGATCGCTCACCGAACTGCCGATGATCGGGGTGATCGACCGGATCGAGGTGCTTGCCCCCACGGGTGAGAAGCGCAAGGGTGAAGCGCAGCCGCGCATCGTCTTCGGGCCGACCTGCGACTCGGTCGACCGGCTCCCGGGGGAAATCCCGCTACCGTCCGACCTTGCCGAGGGTGATTTCGTGATCTGGCAGGGGATGGGCTCCTATTCCACGGTCACCAACACCCGCTTCAACGGTTTTGGTGAACTCCAGATGGCAACGGTCCTGAGCCTCAAGCTCTGACTGTCTGAAATCCCTCGTGAAATCCGAACGCCCGGCTGGACATCTTCCGCCGGGCGTTTAGCCTTTGGCGTCAAGGGAACCTTGACCCCTTGCGGCGCGATGATAGGGGGTAACCCCGTCACGCCAAGGTAGGAGACCGGCCACGCGCTTTCTGGACCGCATCCGCAGCTTCTTCCGCCGCACGGTCGAGCCCGAGGTGGAGCCGGCCTCGCCTCCGGGACTGGTCAGGGGCGTGGTGGACCACGTCATCATCCTGGACGGCACCATGTCCACGCTGGAGCCGGGGCAGGAAGGCAATGCGGGTCTTTTGTTCCTGCTGCTGAAGGAAATGGGTCACCGCGCCAACCGTCGCCTCTACTATGAGCCGGGGATGCAGTGGGAGGGCTGGCTGCGCGGGCTGGCGCTGATCGAGGGGCGGGGGATCTCACCCCAGATCCAGCGGGCCTATGGCTGGTTGGCAAGCGGGTATCGCGAGGGGGACCGGATTTTCCTTTTCGGCTATTCGCGCGGGGCCTATGCGGTGCGCTCGCTGGCCGGGGTGATCGACCGGGTCGGGCTTCTGAAACGCGAACATGCGACGGAACGCGCGGTGCGGCTGGCCTGGCGGCACTACGAGCGGGGACCGGACATCCCGGCGGCGCGGGCCTTTGCCACCCGCTTCTGCCACGCTGCGGTTCCGGTCGAGATGGTGGGGGTCTGGGACACGGTCAAGACGCTGGGGGTGCGGCTCCCGCTCTTGTGGATGTTCGCGAAGGATCGGCAGGGGTTCCACAATCACCACCTGGGACATGCGATCCGTCACGGTTACCACGCGCTGGCGCTGGACGAGACGCGCGAAGCCTTTGCGCCCGTCTTGTGGGACTGCCCGCCGGGGTGGGAGGGCAATGTCGAGCAGGTCTGGTTCCGCGGCGCACATGGCGACGTGGGCGGGCAGATCGGCGATTTCGCCGCCGCCCGGCCGCTGGCAAACATCCCGCTGGTTTGGATGCTGGACCGGGCCGAAGCCCTGGGCCTCGCGCTGCCCGAAGGCTGGCGATCTCGCTATCCCTGCGACGCGGAGGCGCCGATGGTCGGCACGTGGAGAAGCTGGGGCAAGGCCTTCCTTTTGCGGCGGAAACGCCTGGTGGGCCGCGACAGGTCCGAGCGACTGCATCCCACGGCCATCGCGGCGGCGGGGGATCGCTGGCCGTCACCTGAGGTCGGAATCGGGCTTCAAGCCGCGCCTCCGGAGACTTAGGGTAGGCGTGACCCGATCCGAGGCTTGCGCATGAGACCCGTCACCGTTGCCGCCACCCAGTTCGCCTGCACCTGGGACCTGCCCGCAAATGCCGACCGCGCCGAGGCGCTGGTGCGGCAGGCGGCGGGGCAGGGTGCCCAGGTTATCCTGATCCAGGAGCTGTTCGCGGCGCCCTATTTCTGCATCGAGCAGCATTCTAGGTATTTCGACCTCGCGCAGCCCATCGTTGGCCACCCGCTGGTCGCCCGTTTTGCGGCGCTGGCGAAGGAGTTGGGCGTGGTGATCCCGGTAAGTGTCTTCGAACGCGCCGGGCAGGCGTTCTTCAATTCCGTGGCGATGGTGGATGCGGATGGCCGCGTGCTGGGCGTCTACCGGAAAAGCCATATCCCGCAAGGACCGGGCTATGAGGAGAAGTACTATTTCTCGCCCGGGGATACGGGTTTCAGGGTTTTGGACACGGCATTCGGGCGGATCGGCGTCGGCATCTGCTGGGACCAGTGGTTTCCCGAATGTGCTCGCGCAATGGCCCTGCAGGGGGCCGAGGTGCTGATGTACCCGACCGCCATCGGGTCGGAACCTCCCGCACCGGACTATGACAGCCAGCCGCATTGGGAAATGGTCCAGCGCGGCCATGCGGCGGCGAACATCATGCCGGTGGTGGCGTCGAACCGGATCGGGACCGAGGTGGCTCCGGACGGGCGCGAGGTGACGTTCTACGGGTCCAGCTTCATTGCCGACCATTCCGGTCAGCTGGTCGCGAAGGCCGACCGGCAGATCGAGAGCGTGCTGGTCCACCAGTTCGACCTCGACGCGGTCGCGGCGCTCAGGGCAAGCTGGGGCCTTTTCCGCGACCGGCGGCCGGGGCTTTACCGGGCGGTGGGGACTCTGGACGGAGCGGTCTAGCGAAACAGAAAAGGCCGCCTCAAGGGCGGCCTTTGCCGATATCGATGGCGGCCTCAGCGGTGGCGCAGGTCGACGTAGTCGCGCTGGGCCGGCCCGATGTACAGCTGGCGCGGGCGGCCGATCTTCTGGTTCTTGTCGGCGATCATCTCTTTCCACTGGCTGATCCAGCCCACCGTCCGGCTGATCGCGAAGATCGGCGTGAACATCGAGGTGGGGAAGCCCATCGCCTCAAGGATGATGCCCGAGTAGAAGTCGACGTTCGGGTAAAGCTTCTTCGAGACGAAGTACTCGTCTTCCAGCGCGATGCGCTCCAGCTCCTTGGCGACCTGGAGGAGGGGGTTGTTCTCGACCCCGAGGAGACCCAGCACCTCGTCCGCCGATTCCTTCATCACCTTCGCGCGGGGGTCGAAGTTCTTGTAGACCCGGTGGCCGAAGCCCATCAGGCGGAAGCCCGAGTTCTTGTCCTTGGCCTTGGCGATGTATTCCGGGATCCGGTCGACGGTGCCGATTTCCTTCAGCATCTCGAGGCAGGCCTGGTTCGCCCCGCCATGCGCGGGCCCCCAGAGGCAGGCGATGCCGGCGGCGATGCAGGCAAACGGGTTCGCACCGGAAGACCCGGCCAGACGCACGGTCGAGGTCGAAGCGTTCTGCTCGTGGTCGGCGTGGAGCATCATGATGCGGTCCATCGCCTTTTCCAGGATCGGGTTGACCACATAGTCCTCGGCCGGGACGGCGAAGCACATGTGCAGGAAGTTGCCCGCGTAGCTCAGCGCGTTCTTCGGATAGACGAAGGGCTGACCCACCGAATACTTGTAGGCCATCGCGGCGATGGTCGGCAGTTTCGCGATCATCCGGATCGCGGCGACCTCACGCTGCCAGGGATCGTTGATGTCGGTCGAGTCGTGGTAGAAGGCCGCCATCGCGCCGACCACGCCCACCATCGTCGCCATCGGATGCGCATCCCGGCGGAAGCCACGGAAGAAATAGTGCATCTGTTCATGCACCATCGTGTGCTTGGTCACCCGGCTGGTGAAGTCCGCCAGCTGCGCCGCGTTCGGCAGTTCGCCGTAGAGAAGCAGGTAGCAGACCTCAAGGTGCGTGGACTTTTCCGCAAGCTGCTCGATCGGATAGCCGCGATACAGCAGTTCGCCCTTGTCGCCGTCGATATAGGTGATCGCGCTTTCGCAGGCTGCGGTCGAGGTGAAGCCCGGGTCATAGGTGAAGACGTCCGCCTCGCCATACAGCTTGCGGATGTCCAGCACATCGGGGCCGAGAGTGGGTTTGTGGACGGGAAGGTCGTAGGTGTTCCCGTTCAGTGAAAGCTTGGCGACGTTGTCCGACATGGTTCTCCCCGGTCATGGCGGTCGTCCCTGGCAGGGGCGGCCATTGGCTATCCTGCACCCCGGCTGGGGTGGGTTCAAGGCCGGGGGGCGCGGCTTACGCAGCGGCGTCCGACAGCCTGGCGACGGTTTCTTCCCGACCGATGGTTAGCATCATGTCGTAAACCGAAGGTGTAACGCTGCGGCCGGCAAGCGCTGCCCGCAGGGGCGCCGCAAGCTTTCCGAACCCAATGCCGTTCTCGGCGGCGATCTCGTTCAGGATGGGCTCAAGCGCGTCCTTGGTCCAGCTAGCATTTTGCAGGCGCGGCGTCAATGATTTCAGTATACCACGGGATACCGTATCAAGTGCCTCGTCGGCCTTCGCATCGGGCCGGACCGGTCGGTCGATCAGCAGAAACGCCGCCTTTTCCATGAGTTCCGGGAATGTCTTCGCAGATTTCTTGAGGAAGGACAGGGCGGTTTTCATCCTTGCCTCTTGCACCTCGGTCAGCGACTCGCGTCCCGCAGCAGACAGGAACGCCTGCAGTTCATGCAGCAGCGCAGCATCCTCGGCCATCGCCATGTGGTGGCCGCAGGTGTTCTCCAGCTTCTTGAAGTCGAGCCGCGCCGGCGCCCGGCCAATTCCCGACAAGTCGAACATTCTCATCGCTTCGTCCGAGGTGAAGATCTCGGCATCGCCATGCGCCCAGCCGAGGCGGGTCAGGTAGTTGCGCATCCCGGCGGCGGGGTAGCCCATCGCCTGATACTCCTCGACACCTGTCGCCCCGTGACGTTTCGACAGTTTCTTGCCATCCGGCCCGTGGATCAGCGGGATATGGGCCCAGACCGGGACGGTCCAGCCCATCGCGTCATAGACCATCTGCTGACGCGCGGCGTTGTTCAGGTGGTCGTCGCCCCGGATCACATGGGTCACGCCCATGTCGTGGTCGTCCACCACCACGGCCAGCATGTAGACCGGCGTCCCGTCCGACCGCAGGACGATCATGTCGTCCAGCGTCTCGTTCTTGATGACCACGCGACCTTGGACCTGATCCTCGATCACCGTCTCGCCGGTGCGGGGCGCCTTCATGCGGATCGCGTAGGGGGCGTCGGGGTAGGTGGACGGGTCGGCATCGCGCCAGGGGCTCTGGAAGACGGCGTAGCTCGCACCTTCCGCCTCGCGCGCGGCGCGGTATGCTTCGATTTCTTCCTTGGTCGAGAAGCACTTGTAGGCCGTTCCTCGCGCCAGCATCTCGCGCGCGACCTCGGCATGGCGCTCGCGCCGCTCGAACTGGCTCACGACCTCGCCGTCCCAGTCAAGGCCCAGCCAGGTCAGGCCCCGCAGGATTGCCGCCGTCGCCTCGGGGGTCGAGCGTTCGCGGTCGGTGTCCTCGATCCGCAGCAGGAACTTGCCGCCGCGTCCCCGCGCGTAGAGCCAGTTGAACAGCGCCGTCCGCCCGCCGCCGATGTGCAGATAGCCGGTCGGCGAGGGCGCGAAGCGGGTGACAACCTGGGAGGACATCGGGCGTTAACCTTTCGGAAACCATGCGAGGCGTAAGATTCCAGCGGGTTTAGGCAATCGCGGGGTGGGAAACAAGGTGGCCGTGACGCAGGTCCTGCTGGCGCCTCTTGTGGCGCTGCAGACGGCGCGGGGGATGCTTTTCCCCTGGATTGCCGTGCTGGTCGGCTGCGGCATCGGGGCCTGGTTCTCGGTGGCGGTCGAGCCGGGGCCGGGCAGCTATTCCCTCGCGGCCCTCCTCATGGCCTGCGGGCTTGTCCTTGCAGCAAAGGGCGATCTGGCGCGTCCCCTGGGACTGGCAGTTGCGGCGCTGGCGGCGGGATGGATTGCCGCCGGGATCCGCGCGCATTCCCTGGACGCGCCGATGCTCGGGTTCCGCTACTATGGCCCGGTCGAGGGCCGGATCGTCGAGATCGACCGCTCGCAGTCGGACGCATTGCGGCTGACGCTGGACCAGGTGGTCCTGCAGGAGGTGGCGCCAGAGCGCACGCCTGCCCGGGTGCGGGTGTCCCTCCAGGGCGAACAGGAATGGCTGACACCTGCACCGGGGCAGGTGGTGATCCTGACCGCGAACCTTGCGGCCCCGGATGGCCCGGTTGAGCCGGGAGCCTTCGACTTCCGCCGCATGGCCTTCTTCGACCAGTTGGGAGCGGTCGGCTACACCCGGACGCCGGTGCTGCTTCTCGAGGAACCGACAGACGGGGCGCTGCCCATCGACCGGCTGCGGATCTGGCTGACGCAAGGCATGCTCGCCCATATGGACGGCCAGCCGGGGGCCTTCGCGGCCGGGGCCATGACAGGAGACCGGTCCGCCATCACCGAAGAGACGGTCCAGGCACTGCGGGATTCCTCGCTTGCGCACTTGCTGGCGATCTCGGGGATGAACATGGCCTTTCTCGTGGGCTTCGTCTTTGCGCTGTTCCGTTACGGGCTGGCGCTGATCCCCTTCCTGGCGCTGCGGGTGAACACGAAGAAGGTCGCCGCCGTCATCAGTCTTGGCGTGGCGCTGTTCTACCTGCTTCTTTCGGGCATGAACGTTGCGACCGAACGGGCCTTCATCATGATCGCCGTCATGCTGGGCGCTGTGCTCCTCGACCGCCGGGCGCTGACGCTGCGGTCGGTGGCGGTCGCGGCGATGATCATTCTTCTCATCAAGCCCGAAAGCCTGCTGGAGCCCGGCTTCCAGATGTCCTTCGCGGCCACCATCGCGCTGATCGTCGGTTTCGCGGCCCTGGACGGCAGCATCTATCGCGAAAGGGTGCCGCGCTGGCTGATGCCGGTCTTCACGCTGGTCCTCTCTTCGCTGATCGGTGGCCTCTCGACTGCGCCTTATGCGGCGGCTCATTTCAACAGGTTCACCGACTACGGGCTTCTGGCCAACATCCTGACCGTCCCGGTCATGGGGGCGGTGATAATGCCGGCAGGTGCCGTGGCAGCGCTTCTCGCGCCCATCGGCCTCGCCTGGCTGCCGCTCTGGTTCATGGAGCAAGGCGCACGCTGGATCCTGTTCGTCGCGCATGAGATCGCCGGGTGGGAGGGGGCCGTCACCGCGATCCCTGCGCCGGGGCCTTGGGTCCTGCCCCTGTTCACGCTTGGCGCGATCTGGTTGATCCTGTGGCGCGGGCGGGTGCAGTTGGTGGGCGCGCTGCCTGTTCTGGCGGCCTTCACGCTATGGGTCGGGGCAGACCGGCCGGTCTTGCTGGTGTCGGGAGACGGCCGCCTGGTCGGGCTGGAGGGTCCGGAGGGCAGGGCGCTCTCTGCCGCGAAGGGGGGCGGGTTCGCGGCGGAGAACTGGCTGCAGAACGACGGCGATCTTGGCTTCCAGGCCGAGGCAGCAGAGCGCGCGGGGTTCGAGGGGCCGAAGGGCGAGCGGTGGTTCGACCTCGCCGGATTGCGGGCGGTTGCGCTCTCTGGGAAGGGCGCTTCGGAAAAGCTGGGAGATGCCTGCGCCCGGGCCGACCTGGTGATCCTTGCGGCCGAGGCCGAGGACGCGCCCGAAAGCTGTCCCCTGATCGACCAGGCCATGCTGCGGGAAACCGGACCGCTTGCGGTCTGGCAGGAGGGGAACAGCCTTCGCTTCCGGCAGACGAAAGGGGCGAACCGGCTCTGGTCGCCCCCTTCGGATGACGTGAACCTGCCGGATCTGAACCGGAAGGCGCTGGAGCTCGCCCGTCAGTAGCTGCGGATCAGCCCGACCAGGCGGCCCTGCACCTTGACCAGGTGGTCGGGAAAGACCCGCGTCTCGTAGGCCGGGTTTGCCGCTTCCAGCGCGATCATGTTGCCGCGGCGGCGGTAGCGTTTCAGCGTCGCCTCGTGATCCTCGACCAGCGCCACGACAATGTCGCCGTTCTCGGCCGAGCTCTGCTCGCGGATCACCACGATGTCACCGTCGTTGATCCCAGCCTCGATCATGGAATCGCCTTTGACCTCAAGAGCATAGTGCTGCCCCTTGCCCGAAAGCATCGACCCGGGCACCGCGACGTGGTGCGAGACTTCGGAGATCGCCTCGATCGGCACGCCGGCGGCGATGCGACCCATAACGGGCAGTTCCATCGCGTGGACGGTGGAAACCGGCATCGCGCCCCGCGGCGGATCGACCTTGTCGCCCGCGATCACCTTGGGGCTGAAGCCGGGCTTTTCCATCGCCTCGGGCAGCTTCACGATCTCGAGCGCGCGGGCGCGGTGGGCCAGGCGGCGGATGAAGCCGCGTTCTTCCAGCGCGGTGATCAGCCGGTGGATCCCCGACTTCGACCGCAGGTCCAGCGCATCCTTCATCTCGTCGAAGGACGGCGGCACGCCATCGCGGTCCATCCGCGTCTTGATGAAGTCGAGAAGTTCCAACTGCTTGCGTGTCAGCACGGGGCCACCTCCACATCGTGAGTTAACACAATGTTCTGCCCGCGTTCCCGGTTTGTGTCAAGAATTATCCACAAGCGCCTAGATCGGCAGGTAGTGCACCGTGTCTCCGGCGCGACAGGCGGGGGCATTGATGGGCCGGATCAGAAGCGCATCAGCCTGGCCCAGGATCGACAGAAGTGCCGAGTCCTGCCGGTCGAAGGGGGCGATGTCGGGCAGGCCGTCCGTCGGGGTCAGCCGCGCCCGCATGTAATGTGCCCGGGGGCCGTTATCGGGAAGGTCGATGGTCAGACGGGCCTTGCGCGACTGGGGCAGGGGTGCGGGGTCGCCCAGCATGGCGCGCACCATCGGCATCAGGAACAGGTGGCCACAGACAATGGCTGAGACCGGGTTGCCCGGCAGGCCAAGCATCGGCACGCCGTTCAGCCGGCCGGCCATGAGCGGCTTGCCGGGACGCAGCGCCAGCTTCCAGAAACTGTGCTCGAGCCCCGCCACTTTGCCCACGAGGTCATGGTCGCCTACCGACGCGCCGCCGATGGTGACGATCAGGTCCGCGCCCTCGGTCAAGCCCAGCACCGTGGCCAGTTCCGCCTCGGTGTCGCGGGCGATGGGCAGAAGGCGCGCGTGGCCGCCTGCGGCCTCGACCAGCGCTTTCAGGGCAAAGCTGTTCGAGGCGATGATCTGGTCGGGGCGCGGATCCTCGCCGGGCATCACCAGCTCGTCCCCGGTCGCGATCAGGGCGACCACCGGCTTGCGGGTGGCCTCTACGGCGGGGATGTTCATTGCGGCCAGAAGTGCGAGGTCATTCGGGCGCAGGCGGCGGGGGGACAATCTGTCTCCGGCCCGGAAGTCCTGCCCCAAGGGGCGGATGTGGGAACCTGCGTCGAGGCCCTCTTTCAGGATGATGCGGTCGTCGATGCGGACGACATCCTCCTGGATGATGACCCGTGTGGCGCCTTGAGGAACCGGCGCGCCGGTGAAGATGCGGACCGCCTGGCCGGACCCGACCTGGCCATCGAAGGCGTGGCCGGCTCCCGCTTCACCGATTACCAGGAAGTTGTCGTCAGGCCCGGGATCGCCCTGCACAGCATAGCCATCCATCGCCGAGGCGGCGAAGGGCGGCTGGTCGCGCGTCGCCACGGCGGGTGCGGACATCCAGCGGCCGCCAGCTTCTGCCAGAGGCACGGTTTCGGACGGAAGCCGCGAGCAGAGGGCCAGGCAACGGGCAAGCGCCTCTTCGACCGAGATCATCAGGTGGCCTCGTAACGGCCTGATTTTCCGCCGTCTTTCAGAACCAGCCGGATGCCGTCGATCACCATCGACTTCTCCACGGCCTTGACCATGTCATAGACCGTCAGCGCCGCGACCGACACGGCGGTCAGCGCCTCCATCTCGACGCCGGTCTGGCCCGAGGTCTTGACCGTCGCCTCGATCCGCACGCCCGGCAGGGCGGGGTCGGCGGTCAGCTCCAGCGCGACATTGGTGATCGGCAGCGGATGGCAGAGCGGGATCAGGTCCGATGTCTTCTTCGCCGCCATGATCCCCGCCAGCCGCGCGACGGAAAGGACGTCGCCCTTCTTGGCGCGGCCTTCGGTGATGAGCCGCAAGGTCTCGGCCGTCATCCTTACCGCGCCCACCGCCACCGCGACCCGGTCGGTCACCGGCTTGCCCGACACGTCCACCATATGGGCCTGGCCGCGGTCGTCGAAATGGGAAAGGCCCGAGGTCACAGCCCGCCCTGCGCGGTCAGGGGTTTGGCGAGGATCGCCCGGGTCGCGGCGGCCACGTCGGCCTGCCGCATCAGGCTTTCACCGATCAGGAAGCAGCGCGCGCCGTATTGCGCGAGGTCCGCCAGGTCATCGGGTGTGTAAAGCCCGCTTTCCGCAACGATCATCCGGTCTGCAGGTACCCGCCGCGCAAGCTTGCGGGTGGTGTCGAGGGTGACTTCGAAGGTGTGCAGGTTTCGGTTGTTGATGCCGATCAGGGGCGATTTCAGAAGTGCTGCACGGTCAAGCTCGGCCTGGTCGTGCACTTCGATAAGCACGTCCATGCCAAGCTCCATCGCGGCAGCTTCCAGTTCGGCCGCCTGGCTGTCGTCGAGCGAGGCCATGATGATCAGGATGCAGTCGGCACTCAGCGCCCGGGATTGGGTGACCTGGTAGGTGTCGTAGAGGAAATCCTTGCGCAGGCAGGGAAGCGCCACGGCATCATGCGCCGCCACCAGGTATTCGTCCGCGCCCTGGAAGCTTGGGGCGTCCGTCAGGACGGACAGGCAGGTCGCGCCCCCGGCCTCATAGGCCCTGGCCAGGGCCGGCGGGTCGAAGTCGGGGCGGATCAGTCCCTTGGAGGGGCTGGCCTTCTTGATCTCTGCGATCAGGCCGTAGCCGGTCAGCGTCGCCTCCTTCAGCGCGCGGGCAAAGCCGCGGGGCGGAGGGGCGGCGCTTGCCGCCGCTTCAAGCTCGGCCAGCGGGACGGCGGCCTTGGCCTTTGCCACTGCCTCCAGCTTGTAAGCCTTGATGCGGTCGAGGATCGTGGTCATCGGCGGACTTTCTCAGGCATTCGTCAGGCGGCGAAGCGCCTCGACCTTGGCTTTCGCGGCACCGGAGTCGATGGACTCCCTCGCCAACGCCACGCCTTCGGTCAGGGTTCCCGCCTTGTCTGCGACCACCAGGGCGGCGGCGGCATTGAGGAGGACAGCGTCCCGGTACGCCCCCGGTGCGCCGTCGAGAAGGGCGCGGAAGGCCTGGGCGTTCTCGGCCGGGGTGCCGCCGAGGATGGCCTCGAACGGATGGGGGGCAAGGCCCGCGTCTTCGGGGTGGACGGTGAAGTCACGGACCGCGCCGTTCTCCACCGCCGCGACTGACGTCGGGCCGCATATGGTGATCTCGTCGGTGCCGTCGGAACCGTGGACGAGCCAGGCTTTCTCCGACCCCAGGGTCAGGAGCGTTTCGGCCATCGGCCGGATCAGCGCGTCGGAGAAGGCGCCAGTCAGTTGGCGCTTGACCCCGGCGGGGTTCGTGAGGGGGCCGAGGATGTTGAAGATCGTCCGCGTGCCAAGCTCGGCCCGGACCGGCATGACGTGGCGGATCGCGGGGTGGTGCATCGGGGCCATCATGAAGCCGATCCCGGCCTCGGTCAGGCAACGTTCGACGGCTTCGGGGCCGATCATCACGTTCAGGCCCATTTCGGTCAGGGCATCTGCGGCCCCGGACTTCGAGGAGAGGTTCCGGTTGCCGTGCTTCGCTACCGTGACGCCCGCGCCCGCGACTACGAAGGCGGTGGCGGTGGAGATGTTGAGCGTTCCCTTGCCGTCGCCCCCCGTCCCGACGATGTCCATCGCGCCTGCGGGGGCCTTCACGGCGTTGCATTTGGACCGCATCACGGAAGCGGCGGCGGCATATTCGTCGACCGTCTCTCCCCGGGTGCGCAGCGCCATCAGGAAGCCGCCCATTTGCGCTGGGGTGCCTTCACCCTCAAAAAGCGCGTTGAAGGCGGCTTCGGCCTCTGCCCTCGTGAGGGGGCGGTTGGCGGCAGTGCCGATCAGGGGCTTGAGGACGTCGCTCATGCCGGGACCTTCGACTGGGCCTCGTCGAGGAAATTCCGAAGGAGCTGGTGGCCGTGTTCGGAGGCGATCGACTCCGGGTGGAACTGCACGCCCTCGATCAGGTGGTGCTTGTGGCGGAGGCCCATGATCGTGCCGTCTTCCAGCCAGGCGGTGACCTCGAGGTCCGGTGGCAGGGTGGCGCGGTCCACGACGAGCGAATGGTAGCGGGTCGCCTGGAAGGGCGAGGGCAGGCCGCGGAAGGCGCCCTTCCCGGAGTGATGCATCGTGCCCATCTTGCCGTGGACGATCTCGTGGCAGCGGACGACCTTGCCGCCGAAGGCCTCGCCGATGGTCTGGTGGCCGAGGCAGACGCCGAGGAGGGGGATGCCGGCGGTCGCGGCGGCCTTGGTCAGCGGCAGGCAGATCCCGGCCTGTGCGGGGTCGCAGGGGCCGGGCGAGAGGACGATGACTTCGGGTTTGAGGGCGATCACGTCCTGGACTTCCAGGGCATCGTTCCGCTTGACGACCACGTCCGCGCCAAGCTCGCCCAGGTAGTGGACGAGGTTGTAGGTGAAGCTGTCGTAGTTGTCGATCAGGAGGAGCATCGATTTCCTTAGGCTTGCTGGGCTGGTTATCGCCGATGCGGGGGGCGGTGTAAACCGGGCTTTCGGCAGGGGAGTCCACGCGGGACGGATTCGGCGTCCAAGGGAAATCAAGGGGTTGGGCGCGGGCGTTTACGCGGTCTTCACCTTCTGGCGGGCTCCTCGCTTCCTGCGGTCGCTCCTCGCGGGTGGTCCCCGACCAGCGACCGGTGGCATGGAGGAAGCGTCAGTCGTACCGCAGGACGTCGTCCTCGCCGAGGTAGCAGCCGGTCTCCACCGCGATGAGGGTCACGGGAAGGCGGCCGGGGTTTTCCAGCCGGTGCGGCTGGCCAAGCGGGATGTGGATGGCCTCACCCTCGACCACGAGGCGCGTGCGGGGGCCGACGGTGATCTCGGCGGTCCCTTCGACGACGACCCAATGTTCAGAGCGGTGGAGGCGGGACTGCAGCGCCGTCGCCTGGCCCGGCGCGAGTTGCAGTGCGCGGACGCGGAAGCGCCGACCTTCGGCAAGGATGGGTGCGGCAAGGACGGGTTCGTCGGCGCCGAATGCCATCCGGGCCTCCGCAAAGCCTGCGGGGTGCAGTCCGTCCATGATCTTTCGCTCCTGTCCCATGCGGCCAGTGAGCCGGGAAATGGTTAGCGGGGTGTTAACGCCGTTGGGCCATTTCGGGGCATTTCGGGGGCGGTCGCATTCGGCAGGCCGGGCCGCAACACTTGAAAGGCGCCTGGCGGGGTGGCCTCGCGGCGCGTGCGTCCTGTCTCACGGATTTGCGTGCAGGACGCAACGGGATCCCCGCCGCACGGGGATAGCCGGTGCCCGATCCAGGAGCCTGATCGGCGATTTGGTCAGGTCCAGTCCAGAACGACCTTGCCCGAGAGGCCCGACCGCATCGCTGCAAACCCTTCCTGGAAGTCGGCAACCTTGAAGCGGTGGGTAATGACCCGGCGGACGTTCAGGCCGTTTTCCAGCATCGCGATCATCTTGTACCAGGTCTCGAAGATCTCGCGGCCGTAGACGCCCTTGATGGTGATGGCCTTGAAGACGATGCGGGACCAGTCGACGGGCGACTTGCCCGGCGGGATGCCGAGCATGGCGATGCGTCCGCCCATGACCATGTGTTCGACCATCTGGTCAAGGGCGGCTTGTGAGCCCGACATCTCCATCCCGACGTCGAAGCCCTGGGACATCTTCAGGCTTGGGTAGACGGATTTCAGGTCGGTCGTGGCGACGTTCACGGGCACGACGTCGGCGACCTGGCCGGCAAGGTCGAGGCGGGCCTGGTTGATGTCGGTGATGACCACGTGCCGGGCGCCGACGTGGCGGGCGACGGCGGCGGCCATGATGCCGATTGGGCCCGCGCCGGTGATCAGGACATCCTCGCCGATCAGGTCGAAGCTGAGGGCGGTGTGGACGGCGTTGCCGAGGGGATCGAGGATCGCGCCGATCTCGTCATCAATCGCGTCCGGCAGGGGGACGACGTTGAAGGCGGGCAGGCGCAGGTATTGCGCGAAGGCGCCGGGTTCGTTGACGCCAATGCCGCGGGTTTCGGGGTCGAGGTGGAACTTGCCCGACCGGCTTTGGCGGCTGGTCTTGCCGATCAGGTGGCCCTCGCCGGAACAGCGCTGGCCGATCTCCAGCCCTTCGACGTTGCGGCCCTTCTCGACGATGATGCCGGCGAATTCGTGCCCCGTCACCAAGGGCACGGGCACGGTCTTCTGCGCCCAGTCGTCCCAGTTCCAGATGTGGATGTCGGTGCCGCAGATGCCGGTCTTGTGGATCTTGATGAGGACATCGTCCGGGCCGATTTCGGGGACTGGACGCGTCTCCATCCAGAGGCCGGGTTCGGGTTTGGATTTCGCCAGGACCTTCATTTCGTTGATCATTTTGCGGTGTCCTTCGCAAGGGCAAGCCAGGTCCAGCTGATCCCGGCAGCGGCGGTGTCTTGATCATGGGCGGCGGCGTCGTGGCGGCGGATCAGCGCCAGGCCTGCGGCGGCGGCGCGGGCGATCTCGGCAGTCGGTTCAAGGTCGTACAGCGGCGCACCGTCTGGAACCGGGCCGCGACGGAGGGCAAGGAGAAGGCGCCCGTCCGGGGCAAGCAGATCGGTCAGCCGTGCGAGTGCCACGTCGCGGTCGGCGGCGTCGAGGTGGTGCCAGACGGCGTTCACCAGGATCAGCGCATGTTGGCCGGAAAGGCCGTCGAGACCGGGCAGGGAACTGTCCACCACGGTAGCTGTGGGAACGCGCCCAGAAATCATCGCGCGGAAGGCGGCAACCGGCTCAGCGGCAGTCACGGCGTAGCCGCGCGACTGGAACCAGGCGGTGTCGCGGCCGCTGCCGGCACCGATGTCGAGGACAGGCGCAGGGGGCGGTGGGATAAGGTCGATCAACCCGGCAAGGACGGACTCGGTCGTGACACTGTCATAGCGTCGGGCCATCGTGCCGGCATTGGCAGCGTAGACGGCGAGGGCGGGAGCGGTGGTCATTTGAGGACTCCGGTGGCTTTTCCGGCCTGGGTGAAGGCGTCCAGCGCGAAGTCGAGGTCTTCGCGGGTGAGGGCCGCGTTCATCTGGGTGCGGATGCGGGCCTGTCCCTTGGGGACGACGGGGAAGAAGAAGGGCGCGACATGGATGCCGCGGGTGTTGAGGTCGGCGGCCATGGCTTGGGCGAGTTTGGCGTCGCCGAGCATGACGGGGATGATCGGGTGGTCTCCGGGCAGGAGGGTGAAGCCTGCCTCGGTCATGCCCTTGCGCCAGTATTGCGCGTTCGCGGTGAGTTGGGCGCGCAGGTCGTCGGCCTGTTCGACGATGTCGAGGGCGGCCAGCGCGGCGCCGACGACAGCGGGGGGCAGGGCGTTGGAGAAGAGGTAGGGTCTCGCGCGCTGGCGGAGGAGGTCGATGACGGGCCCAGGGCCGGCGATGTAGCCGCCAAGGGCGCCGCCGAGGGCCTTGCCGAGCGTGCCGGTGAGGATGTCGACGGCGACGCCCGCGCGGGCGGGGGTTCCTGCACCTTTCGGGCCGGTGAAGCCGGTGGCGTGGCAATCGTCGACCATCACCATCGCGCCGTAAGTGTCTGCCAGGGCGCGGATTTCGGGGAGTTTGGCGTAGTAGCCGTCCATCGAGAAGACGCCGTCGGTGGCGATCAGGATGAAGCGGGCTCCATCCGCCTTCGCGGCTTTCAGCTGGGCTTCCAGGTCGGCCATGTCCGAATTGGCATAGCGGTAGCGTTTGGCTTTGCAGAGGCGGATGCCGTCGATGATGGAGGCGTGGTTGAGGGCGTCGGAGATGACGGCGTCCTCTGGCCCGAGAAGGGGTTCGAAGAGGCCGCCGTTGGCGTCGAAGCAGGCGGCGAAGAGGATCGTATCGTCGTGGCCGAGGTACTGGGCGAGGCGCGTTTCCAGGCGGCGGTGCAGGTCCTGGGTGCCGCAGATGAAGCGGACCGAGGCCATACCGAAGCCGTGGTCGTCCATCGCCTGCTTGGCGGCGGCGATCAGGCGGGGGTCGTCCGCAAGCCCAAGGTAGTTGTTGGCGCAGAGGTTCAGCATCTGCCGCCCGGCCATCTGGACGTGCGCGCCCTGGGCGCCGGTGATGAGGCGTTCGCGTTTCATCAGCCCGTCGGCCTCGATCTGGGTGAGGGTGGCGATGATGTGGGCGAGGAAGGCCGAATCCGTCATGGCAGAACCCTTTCCGGTTTGGCGGAAAATGGCAGGTCGCGCGAGTCATGTCAACTTGGCGGATTCTTCTCCGCCATAATGGAAATCAGCTGTCCTGCACGATCAGGATGGCGCGGGCCGGGCCAACGGCTGCGATCTCGTGCGGGCGGTCGGCGGGGTAGCGGGCGACGTCTCCCGGGGCGAGTGCGTCGGTCGCGTCGCCGGAGGTGACGGTGAGGCGGCCTTCGAGGACGGTCAGGTGCTCGCGGCAGCCGGGGGAATGGGGGTCGGAGGTCAGTTTCGCGTCGGGGGCGAAGGCCAGTTCGTAGACCTCGTGGCTTCCGACGGATTCGGGGGCGGAGAGGATGCGGATGGTGACGCCGTGGCGCTGGATCACGGGGGCGGTGCCGGCGCGGGTGACCTCGATGCCGGGGGCTGGGCGGCCTTCGAGGAGGCCTGCGAAGTCAAGCTGGAGCGCCTGGGTCAGCGCCCAGAGGGTAGCGACGGTCGGCGAGGATTCGCCGCGCTCGATCTGACTGACCATCGAGCGCGAGACGCCGGAGAGCTTGGCGGCGGCGTCGAGCGACAGGCCGCGGGCCTTGCGGGCGGCGCGAAGCGAAGCGGCGAGGCGATCGTGGATGTCGGAGCGGTCGGCCATGCGGGCATGGTGGCGGGGAAGGGCCAAGGCGTCAATCTGCGTGGTGCGCTCGTCGATGACTTCGTCACTCCTCGCTCGCGGCGAGGACACGAAGTCGAACGAGTAGCCGTCGGTCAGGTGCCGCAGAAGGTGACGTATTGGCCAAAGCCCGTCGGAGCGGGGAGCATGTAGGGCTCGGCCTCGGCGAAGGGTGACTGGATCGCGGAAAGGAGGGCATGGAAGGGGGCCATGTCGCCTTCGGTGGCGGCGGTGAGCGCTTCTTCAACCTTGTGATTCCTCGGGATGACGGCAGGGTTCGCGGCAGCCAGGCGCTGGACGGCGCCGTCGCCCGCGCGGGCGCGCCAGCGGGGAAGCCAGGCTTCCATCTTCGTGAAGTCGTCGAAGAGGGGACTAAGCGCGGCTTGATCGCCGAGACGGCGGAAGGTGAGCGTCCAGTCAGCACCCTCCATCGCGGTCATCAGGTCATTGGCCAGGGCGGCGTCGCTCTCGTCCTCGCCCATCAGCCCAAGCTTGCGGCGCATCACGGCAAGCCACTCGGCGCGGTAGCGCGGGGCGATGCCGACGAGGCGATCGTTGGCGATCTCGATGGCCTTCTCCTGCGACGGGTCGAGGAGGGGCACCAGCGTCTCGGCCAGACGGGCAAGGTTCCAGCCAAGGATCAGCGGCTGGTTGGCATAGGCATAGCGGCCCTGATGGTCGATCGAGGAGAAGACCGTGCCGGGCGCATAGCCTTCCATGAAGGCGCACGGGCCATAGTCGATGGTCTCGCCCGAGATGGCCATGTTGTCGGTGTTCATCACGCCGTGGATGAAGCCAAGGCCCATCCACTGCGCGATGAGACTGGCCTGCCGGGCGATCACGGCGTCCAGGAAGGCAAGGTAGGGGGTCTCATGCCCGGCAAGCCCGGGATAGTGGCGAGCGATGGCATAGTCGGCCAGGGCCTTCACCTTGTCCTGCTCGCCCCGTGCGGCGAAGAACTGGAAGGTCCCCACGCGCAGGTGGCTCGACGCGACACGGGCCAGGACCGCACCGGGAAGCTTGGTCTCGCGCCAGATCTCGGCGCCGGTCGCCACGACGGCAAGCGAGCGCGTGGTGGGCACGCCCGCAGCGGCCATGAATTCCGAGATGAGATATTCGCGGAGCATCGGGCCGATGGCGGCCTTGCCGTCGCCGCCGCGCGAAAACGGGGTGCGGCCGGACCCCTTGAGCTGGATGTCAAAGCGGCCCAGTGGCGTCAGCACCTCACCCAAGAGATGCGCCCGCCCGTCGCCGAGCTGGGGCGAGAAGCCGCCAAACTGGTGGCCGGCATAGGCCTGGGCGATGGGATCTGCCCCCGGCGGCAGTGCTGCGCCCGAAAACCAGTCACGGGCCTGTGCGTCGCTCAGCTCAAGCCCCAGAGTATCGGCAAGCGGACGGTTCAGCACCAGAAGCTGCGGTGCGGGTGCGGGATCGGGCGCAACCCGCAGATAGGTGCCCGGCAGGTCGCGGGCATAGGAGTGGTCGAATGCAATGGTCATGACACAGATATGGGCTCGCTTCCGGCCGGGCGCAAATTCCTTCGTAGGAATTCGGCAAGACTCTTCGAAAAGTCCTGTTTCTACGACGATAAATGCTGGGAAAGATGGTCGGGGCGGTGGGATTCGAACTCACGACCTACGGTACCCAAAACCGTCGCGCTACCAGACTGCGCTACGCCCCGACGAACGCCCGTTTAGCGGGATCGGCCGGGAATGAAAAGCCTTCCTGTTCGCCGTCCTACGGCCAGGGCGCCGGCGGCCAGACAAGGGCCCGGATGAGACCGGGCCGGGCGCTTTCGGCGATGCGGTCCGTGTCGAACTGCAGGACGACCGACCCGGCCAGCGGCATCCGCAGGGCATCGCGCGGCCCCTCGACGATCCGCAGCGCGCCGCGGCCCGGCAAGGCCATCAGACTGGATCGCGACAGGCCAAGCTCTGCCGCAAGCAGGCGGTCGAGGCGCAGCCCGGTGGGCCAGGCCGCATGGATCGACACCAGGACGCGGGAGCAGCCGTCCGTCCAATCAGTCTGGGGCCGTTTGTCCACGGCCAGATCCTCGGGCAGGACGACCTGCAGCGCATGGCTGCGCAGCGCCGTCAGGTCCAAGGCGTGGGGCCAAACCCAGGCCGGATCGCTGGTCTGCAGCGCCGACAGATCGGCAGGTGACAGATCGGCGACCGGGACCCTGTCCATGAGCGGCAGGTTCCACGTCCGGTCGCAGACCGTGCACTTGTAGATCAGCCAGGCATCCAGCCTGCGACCGTTGGCGTTGAGGCGCACCTTGCCGCTGCAGCGGAACGGGCGGGGTCCGCCACAGGTGCTGCAGTGGCGGTGCGGCCGGGGCAGGGACAGGGGAGTGACATGCCAATTGACTTGGGCAATGCGCGTCATGGGGTCTTGGCCTTCCATAAGGAAGTTCGCCAGGACGGCAGCGAAGATCACCCGGACGGGGCGCTGGGCGGGAAAGGATCAGGGGACAGACAAGGGCAGGCCCTGAAAAGACGCGCGCGGGAGGACACCGATCCGGTCTCGCGCCAGCCAGCCCGCGAACAGGGAAATCACCCCGGAAAGCGATGAGCTTTCACCGGGGCGGGGTTCGGGTGGAGGAACAGAGACCGGACGTTACGATGGCAAGGCTTACCCCTGGCGCGCGGAGGGCGCCTTTACCTGTTACGGCCTTTTCGGGCGCAGATAAAGGAGGCCGCCTTGCGACCGCCGAACATCGGCAAGCGGCTGCTACCAGCTGCACGGCCAGGCGGCGCTTTCGGCTGCGATGGCGGGATGGCGCATGACCGTGCCGACGTCGATGCCCAGCTTTTCCGCAAGGCCCGCATTGATCTCGAGCACGAACTGGACACCCTCGCCGCCGTCGATGGGCGTCAGATCGCCCGGCACCGCCCCCGCATGGACACGGGTGACCGTGCCGGTCGCATCGGCAAACACCATGTCCAGCGGGATGAGCGTGTTCTTCATCCAGAAGTTGACGCGGCGCGGGGCCTCGTAGACGAAAAGCATCCCCGAGGCCGGGGCAAGCTCGGTCCGGAACATCAGACCCTGCGCACGTTCCTCGCCGTCATCGGCGACCTCGACGGCAAAGCTTTCCTTGCCGCCTTCCCAGCGCAGGTCCAGCCGGTCGGGGGCGCAGGCCGCCTCGGCCCAGGCAGCACCCGGACCAAGCGCGACCAGGCCCAGGATACGGAGCATCGTCACGGCTTGTCCCGCGCAGCGGCTTCCCAGGACACGACCTGGATCGCCATCCGGCCGCGCTTGCCCTCGATGATGCGCAGCGCCACCGCCTCGCCGGCCTGGAGGTCGGCAAAGCCCGAGACGCGCAGCACCTCTGCATGGATGAACACATCCTCGGGACGCCCGAAGACGTTGGCAAATCCGAAGCCCTTGCCCTTGTCGAACCACTTCACGCGCGCAGGTTCCATCGGCAGGGCGAGGATGTCCTCGCTGACCATCTGGGCCGCGTCCTCGCCGAAGGGCACGACCACGCCTTCCGGCGGGTCGATCCGCAAGACCTCGATGGCCTGCACGCCACGTTGCGTCCGCTGAACCCGAACTTCTATACCTGCACCATCAGCAACTGACCCTTGCCCGAAGTTCCGAAGAACGTTCGCGTGCAAGAGAATATCCGCATCCGTCTGGTCCGACACAATGAAACCGAAACCCTTGGTGGGATCAAACCACTTAACGCGACCATGCACGATCTGCATGACCTCATCTTCTTCCGACATTGTCAGAGCCTTCTCCCCAGAATGAGCCCTTAAGGTGGTCAGATGGCGGGAAAGTTAACCCGTGATCAAGGGCAAATGTGCCCACTGCTTGCATAAATTTCTTCAAGTGTCGGAATTTCTAAGGATTCAATCTTTCGACATTCCAATCATTGGAAAGCTCTGAACGAGACCAGCGGAAGCGGTCATGCAACCGGAATGCGCCATCGGCCCAGAATTCGATCTCGACGGGTCGAATCCTGAAACCGCCCCAGAAGGGAGGCCGGGGTGGATTCGTGCCCTTCGTAAGCGCCAGCTTGGCGGCTTCGGCCATCAGCGCCTCGCGCGAGGAGAGCGGTTGCGACTGCTGGCTGGCCCAGGCGCCGATGCGGGACTTGAGGCTGCGGCTGGCGAAGTATTCGTCCGCCTGCGGGCCTTCCTCCCGTGTCACGGTGCCCCTGACGCGGATCTGGCGGCGCAGGGACTTCCAGTGCAGCACGAAGGCCGCCTTGCCCGAGGCCGTGATTTCCTGGCCCTTCTTCGAGGTGTAGTTCGTGTAGAAGACGAAGGCCCCGCCGCCCTGACCCTCGGTCTCGATCTCTTTCAGAAGGACCATGCGGACGTTGGGCATCCCTTGGTCGTCCACCGTGGCAAGCGCGATGGCGTTCGGGTCGTTCGGCTCGGATGCCTCGGCCTCGGTCAACCAGGCGCGGGCGATGACGAAGGGATCCTGGCCTGCGAAGATGCCGGTACGATCCATGATGACTCACTTCCTCCGCGTTAAGGTGCTGCCTTGAAGGGCGGCCGCGCTTCGCCTACACGTCGAAGCAACGAGAAGGTGGGCGAGGGGTCAGGAATGTCAACCGGACTTATGCAGGGCAAGCGCGGCCTGATCATGGGGCTTGCGAACGACAAGTCCATCGCCTGGGGCATCGCCCAGGCCGTCGGTGCGCAAGGCGCCGAGCTTGCGTTCAGCTACCAGGGCGAGGCGTTGAAGAAACGGGTCGAACCCCTGGCCGAAAGTCTTGGCAAGCCGCTTCTCTTCGAATGCGACGTGGCCAGCGACGAAAGCATCGATGCGCTCTTCACCGGGCTGAAAGCGGAATGGGGCCAGATCGACTTCCTGGTCCACGCGATCGGCTTCGCCGACAAGAACGAGCTTCGCGGCCGCTACGTGGATACGTCCCGCGCGGGCTTCGCGCTGGCGATGGACATATCGGTCTATTCCTTCACCGCCGTCTGCCAGCGCGCCGCAGCGATGATGGGGCCGGGCGGCAGCCTCCTGACGCTGACCTATTTCGGCGCCGAGAAGGTGATGCCGCATTACAACGTGATGGGCGTGGCGAAGGCTGGGCTGGAAGCCTCGGTCAAGTATCTGGCCGAGGATCTGGGCAAGGACGGCATCCGGGTGAACGCGATCTCGGCCGGCCCGATCAAGACGCTGGCGGCTAGCGGCATCGGCGACTTCCGCTACATCATGCGCTGGAACGAACTGAACTCTCCACTCCGCCGCAACGTCACGCAGGAAGAGGTCGGCAAGGCCGCACTCTACCTGCTCTCGGACCTCGGCTCGGGCACGACGGGCGAGAACCTCCACGTCGACGCGGGCTACCACGTCGTCGGCATGAAGGCGATCGACGCGCCGGACATCGACATCGTCACCGGCAAGAAAGAGGGCGGCCAGTGAGCCGCGCCCGGGCATGAGCCTCGCGGCCTTCCTGGCCTTCGCCGGGCTGGTCCTCTTTGCCGTGGTCTCTCCCGGTCCCGCAGTGCTCATGTCGGCCCGCACGGGGCTGACCGAGGGCTTCCGGACCGGCGTCATGCTGGCCTTGGGCATCGCCTCCGGGGCAGTCTTCTGGGCGCTTGCGGCGATGTTCGGCCTGCACCTCATCTTCGATGCGGCCCCCTCGCTTCTTTGGGCGCTGAAGATCGGCGGGGCTGCCTATCTTCTGTGGATGGGCTGGCACCTCTGGCGCGATGCGAAGACGCCCTTCATCGCCGAGGATTCGCGCCCCATCCCGCGCTCGCCCTTCGCCGCCTTCCGGCTTGGCCTCTGGACCAACCTGTCGAACCCCAAGGCGGTGGTCATCTATTCCTCGATCTTCCTTGGCACCATCAGCCCCGGAACGCCCGTCTGGATTCTCGCCACCCTGATCGGGATGATCCTGGTGATGGAGACCGCCTGGAACAGCCTTGTTGCCCGCATCTTCTCGATGGACCGCACGCGCGCGGCCTATATCAGCCTGAAAACCGTGATCGACCGCTGCTTCGGCGCCGCGCTGGCGCTCCTAGGCGTGAAGATCGTCGCCACCTGAGGGAGGGACCCATGTCCGCCGACCGCCTGCCGCATGAAAAGGGATTTCACGTCAGCTGGGACCAGATCCACCGCGACGCCCGGGCGCTTGCCTGGCGGCTGGACGGCAAGGGTCCGGGCGAGGGCGGTACGTGGAAGGCCGTGGTGGGGATCACCCGCGGAGGCCTGGTCCCAGCCATGATCGTCAGTCGCGAGCTTGACATCCGCGTGGTCGACTCGATCTCGGTCAAGTCCTACCACTCGGGCGGCGGCAAGCAGGACCAGCGGCGCGAGGCGCAGGTCATCAAGGCCCCGAACCCGGATGTCATGGGCGACGGCACGGGCGTCCTGATCGTCGATGACCTGGTGGACTCGGGCCGGACGCTGGAACTGATCCGCAAGCTGTACCCCAAGGCGCATTTCGCCTGCGTCTATGCCAAGCCCGAGGGCGAGAAGCAGGCCGACACCTACATCACCTCTGTCAGCCAGGACACCTGGATCTTCTTCCCCTGGGACATGGCGCTGCAATACGTCCAGCCGATGCGCGGGTCGGACTGACCACCCGGTTGTCGATGAAATCGGTGAAGTGGTCGCCCAGCGAGACCGGGTTGTAGCGGGGCAGAGGCGCCGTTCTGTCGTGGCTTTCCACCAGCCCATGCCAGAAAGCACCATCTCCCGATACCCGTCGTGCAACGAGGGGGCTTGCAACTGCCGGTCATCCGGGAACACTTTGTGCGATTTGTCACGGATGGACCGCATGAACCTGCCCCTGAACCCCGCCTTTGCCGCGACCGAGGCACCTCCGGTGATGGAGGCGCGCCGCTGGATCCAGGGGGTCACCTTCCCGGCCGACCGGCCGCTGATCAACATCAGCCAGGCGGCCCCGGTGGACAGCCCGCCGCTCGGGCTTCGCCAGGCGCTGGCGGATGCGGCGCTGAACGATCCGAACGCGCATCTCTACGGGCCGGTGCTGGGCCTGCCTGCGTTGCGGGAAGAGATCGCGGCGCAATGGTCGGCAAACTACGGCGGCAGCATCAGCCCGGAGCAGGTGGCCATCACCCAGGGCTGCAACCAGGCCTTCTGCACCGTGATGGCGACGCTCGCCGGACCCGGGGACGAGGTGATCCTGCCGACGCCCTGGTACTTCAATCACAAGATGTGGCTCGACATGGCATCGGTGAAGACCGTCGCCCTGGATACCGGCCCGACGCTGATCCCCTCGGTCGAGGCGGCGGAAGCATTGATCACCGACCGCACCCGCGCCATCGTGCTGGTCAGCCCGAACAACCCCGGCGGCGTGGAATACCCGGCCGAGACGCTGGCCGCCTTCCGCGACCTCTGCCGCGCCCGTGGACTGGCGCTGATCGTGGACGAGACCTACCGCGACTTCGACAGCCGCACTGGCGCGCCGCACGACCTGTTCCAGGACCCGGACTGGGCCGACACGCTGATCCAGCTTTACAGCTTCTCCAAGGCCTACCGGCTGACCGGGCACCGGGTCGGGGCGATCGTTGCTTCCACCCAGCGGCTGGCCGAGGCGGAGAAGTTCCTCGACACCGTCGCGATCTGCCCCAGCCAGTTGGGCCAGATCGGCGCGCTCTGGGGGATGCGGAACCTGTCGCAATGGCTTGCGGGGGAACGCGACGAGATCCTGGCCCGCCGCCGCGCGATGGCCGAAGGGTTCAAGTCCCTGCCGGGATGGAAGCTTCTCGGCTGCGGGGCCTATTTCGCCTATGTCGAGCATCCCTTCGACATGCCGTCCGACCAGTTTTGCAAGCGGCTGGTGACCGAAGCCTCGCTCTTGATGCTCCCGGGCACGATGTTCCAGCCCGATGGGTCCGAGGCCGGCAGGCGCCAGATCCGCATCGCCTTTGCCAATGTGGACGCCAGGGGCATCGCCGAGGTGATCCGGAGGCTGCAAGCCTTCCGGCCCTGAAGCTGCTGACGGCCCCGTGACCCCGCACAGGGTTCGGCCATCTTGATCTTGCCCCCCTGCGGGGTTCCCACTATTCACCGTGCCAGAACCATTCAGAGGGCCCGAACTCATGGCGAAGACCCCGACCGAAGACGGCAAGCGCCCGCGTGGCGCAGTGAAAGAGGTGGCGGTCTGGACCATGATGGGGATGCTGATCCTGGGCCTCGGCGGCTTCGGGGTGACCAGCTTCTCGGGCGGGGTGACCAAGGTTGCCAGCGTGGGCGACATCGAGGTCTCGACCGACGACTATGCGCGCGCGCTGCAGACGCAGGTGAACGCCTTCAGCCAGCAGTTCGGCCAGCAGATCTCGATGCAGGAGGCGCTGGCCTTCGGCATCGACAAGCAGGTGCTGCAGGACGTCCTGACGCGGGCGGCCCTTGACAACGAGGCGCAGCGGGTCGGGCTGTCGGTGGGCGACGAGGTGGTCGCGACCGAGCTGATGGGCATGGATGCCTTCAAGGGCGTCTCGGGCAGTTTTGACCGCGAGACCTACCGCTTTGCGCTGGACCGCAACAACCTGTCCGAAGCCGAGTTCGAGACCAACCTGCGCCGCGACATCAGCCGCGAGCTTCTGCAGGGCGCGGTGGCGGGCGGCTTCGCGGCTCCGGCGGCGCTGACCGACACGCTTTACGCCTGGGTGGGCGAACGGCGGGGCTTCTCCATGTTGCGGCTGGGAGAGGGCGACCTGACCGCCCCGTTGGCCGAACCGACCGAGGCAGAGCTGAAGGCCCATTACGACGCGCATCTGGACCGTTTCACCCGGCCCGAGGCCAAGCGGATCACCTATGCCGCCCTCCTGCCGGAAGCCATCGCCAAGGACCAGCCGGTCGACGATGCGACGCTGCAGAAGATGTACCAGGACCGGATCGCCGAATTCGTGATCCCCGAACGGCGGATCGTCGAGCGTCTGGTCTATCCCGACCAGGCGACGGCCGAGGCGGCCAAGGCCAAGCTTGATGCCGGCACGCCGTTCGAGGACCTGGTGGCCGAACGCGGGCTGACCCTGGACGCGATCGACATGGGCGACGTTGCTCAGGACGAACTTGGTGCCGCAGGCGAGGCGGTCTTTGCCACGGCCGAGGGGCAGGTGGCAGGGCCCGCGGAAAGCGACCTGGGCCCCGCGCTCTACCGCGTCGTCTCGGTCCTTGCGGCCGAGGAGACCAGTTTCGAGGACGCGCGCGAGACGCTGGCGATCGAGATCCAGACCGATGCCGCGCGCCGGCTGATCGCCGATCAGGTCGAATCCATCGACGACCTGCTGGCGGGCGGTGCGACGCTGGAGGATCTGGGCAAGGAGCTGGGCCTGACCATTGCCACGCTGGACCACGTGCCGGGCCAGCAGGGTGATGAGACGATCGAGGGCTACCCCGCCTTCCGCGCCGCCGCAGATGCGGTGCAGGAGGGCGACTTCGCCGAGGCGATCCTGCTGGAGGACGGCGGCGTCGTGGCGCTTCGCCTCGACGAGATCGTCCCCGCCGCGCCGATCCCCTTCGACGAGGCGAAGGATCAGGTGGCCGAGGACTGGCGCAAGGACGCCATCGCCGCGGCGCTGACCGCCCGTGCGGCCGAGATCAAGTCCGAGGTCGAGAGCGGAGCCGCCATCGGCAGTTTCGGCATCGTCGACGTGACGCCCGAGACCGCGCGGTCGGGCTTCGTTGCCGACGCGCCGGAAACCCTGGTCGCGGACGTGTTCAAGATGGCCGAGGGCGAGGTGAAGATCATCGAGGCTCCTGGCTTCATCGCCGTGGTGAAGCTGGACCGCATCCTTCCTGCCGCGACCGAGGGCGAGGATGCCGAGGGGATGCGCGACGCGCTGGCAACGCAGGCGCGGCAGGCGATCGCCCAGGATGCCTTCGCGGCCTTCACCAACGCACTGACCGCCGAGGCCGGGATCTCGCTCGACCAGGCCGCGATCAATGCCGTTCACACGAGCCTGCCCTGATGCAGCTTTCCCCCAGTTTTGCCGAGTTCGAGGCGGGGTGGAACGCCGGTAGGAACCAGATCGTCTGGGCGCGGCTCGCGGCCGACCTCGACACGCCGGTCAGCCTGATGCTGAAACTCGGCGACGCGCGCGCCGATACCTTCATGCTGGAATCCGTGACGGGCGGAGAGGTCCGGGGCCGCTACTCCATCGTCGGGATGAAGCCGGACCTCGTCTGGCAGTGCCACGGCGAGAAAAGCCGCATCAACCGCGAGGCGCGCTTCGATCGGCAGTCGTTCACCGACCTTCCCGGCCATCCGCTTCAGACCCTGCGCGACCTGCTCGCAGAATGCCGGATCGAGATGCCCGAGGGGCTTCCGGCCGTCTCGGCGGGGCTTTTCGGCTATCTCGGCTATGACATGATCCGCCTGGTCGAGGACCTGCCGCAGGTGAACCCCGACCCGCTGGCGCTGCCCGATGCCGAATTGATCCGGCCGTCGGTCGTCGCGGTGCTGGACGGCGTGAAGGGCGAGGTCACCGTCGTGGCCCCGGCCTGGGTGGCGGGCGGGTTGTCGGCACGTGCGGCCTATGCCCAGGCGGCCGAACGGGTGATGGATGCGCTCCGCGACCTCGACCGCGCGCCCTCTGCCGCACGCGACCTGGGCGAGACGGCCCCGGTGGGCGAGGCGCAGTCGAACTTCACGCATGACGGCTACAAGGCAGCGGTCGAGAAGGCCAAGGAATACATCCGCGCGGGAGACATCTTCCAGGTCGTCCCCTCGCAGCGCTGGTCCCAGCGGTTCGAACTGCCGCCCTTCGCGCTCTACCGCTCGCTGCGGCGGACCAACCCCTCACCCTTCATGTTCTTCTTCAACTTCGGCGGCTTCCAGGTCGTCGGTGCCAGCCCGGAAATCCTGGTGCGGCTCCGCGACGGCGAGGTCACGATCCGTCCCATCGCCGGGACCCGCAAGCGCGGCGCCACCCCCGAAGAGGACAAGGCGCTGGAACTGGACCTCCTTGCCGACCCCAAGGAACGGGCCGAGCACCTGATGCTTCTCGACCTTGGCCGCAACGACGTGGGCCGGGTGGCGAAGGTCGGCACCGTGCGCCCGACCGAAACCTTCATCATCGAACGCTACAGCCACGTCATGCACATCGTGTCGAACGTGGTAGGCGAGATTGCCGAAGGCGAGGACGCCCTGTCCGCGCTTTTGGCTGGCCTGCCCGCCGGAACGGTGTCGGGCGCGCCAAAGGTCCGGGCGATGGAGATCATCGACGAGCTGGAACCCGAAAAGCGCGGCGTCTACGGCGGCGGGGTGGGCTATTTCGCGGCCAATGGCGAGATGGACTTCTGCATCGCGCTCCGGACGGCAGTGGTGAAGGACGGCCGGCTCTACATCCAGGCGGGCGGCGGGGTGGTCTACGACAGCGACCCCGAGGCCGAGTACCAGGAAACCGTCAACAAATCCAATGCCTTGCGCCGTGCGGCCGAGGATGCGGGCCGTTTCGCCGGACGCGGGAATAACTGAGCCGACCCTCCCGGTTTGACCGCGTCCCTTCGTCGGTTGCCCCGCGCGAGGGGTGACGGTCCAGGACAAGCCGCGCCGACGGGCGGCGCGTCAGTCGCTCATTCAACCGTCAGCACCGCCGACACTGGCGCCAGCGCCACGGTTGCGGCCTTGCCCTCGACGGTCCATTCCAGAAGGGCGGCCACGGTCGCTGCATCGGCCTTGCCTACCACGCTGACCCGGCCATCCTGTCCGGCCTTGAACACCGCCCGATCCAGAAGCCGGCGCACGGCCCCGGCATCCGCCCCGGACGAACCGATGTCGCGGAAGATCACCCCGGCTTCGAGATCCTCGCGCCGGGCGACCTGATCGGCAGCGTTCAGCCCCTCGTCCCAGGTGAGAAGGCCCCGGCCCTGGGCCTTCAGGATCGGCACCACGGTCGCGGCCAGCGGGCGGCGGTTCTGGAAAGTCGGCTCGGCCGTGTCCATCACCGCGACGGCCTCGGGAAGGCCCTGTTCCATCGACTGGAAGGCCACCTCGACGTCGGCGGGCATCGCGCCCTCGGCAATGCCGGTCACCAGCATGACCACCTCCTTGCCCGCTGCGCGGTAGGTCGCAGCGTGCTGGGCGGACGCGGGGTCCAGCGGGTCCAGCGCGAAGCTGACCGGGAAGGGCAGGGCGGCAAGGCCGGCGCGGTCCAGCCCGGCGCTGCCGTCGTCGATCAGGACGATGGCGAAGGGCGGTTTGGCTTCCGGGTTCTCGAACGTCGCGGCGAACTGGACGATCGGGCGCTGGTCGACCGGGACGGCAGCGGGATCGGCCGCGGGATCGGCGGCCGGTTCCTCTGCCGCGTCGCTGGCGCGGGGCAAGCCCGGTGCGGGCTTGAAGGTCGAACCGCGCGGCTCGGTCTCCGCCTCGACTTCGGGCTCGGCTGCCGCGCCGGGAAGCGGTGCGGGCCGGGTGCCCGGCATCTCGGGTGCCGCGCCCTCGGCGGTTTCCGGACTGGGCATCGTCTCGGCCGGAGCGGAATCTGCTGCCGGATCGGGCTCCGACGGCATCGCATCGGCCGCAGGCGCTTCGGTGGCGGGTGCCTCGGGTTCCGGGGCAGGTTCGGGGGCAGGTTCGGGTGCGGGCTCCGACGGGGCGGCCTCCTCGGCGGCCTCAGCGGCGGGCTCTTCGGCCGGAGCCTCGACCGCCGGGGCCGGCTCGGCGGCAGGCGCAGGTTCTGCCGGAGCGGGTTCCTCGGCGGGCGCCGGCTCTGCGGCTTCGCCGGGGGTCGCTTCGGTCACGACGTCAGCAGCGGCAGGCTCGGCTGTCGCAGGTTCGGCGGGAGTGGGTTCGACTGTCGCGGTTTCGGCCGGCTCGGGTTCCACGGGCTGAGGCACCTCGGGCTCGGGGGCCGCTTCGGCAAGCACGGTTTCTGCGGGCGCCTCCGGGGTCTCTGCTGCGGCATCCGCGACGGCTTCGGCGGGCTTGGACGGCTCGGACATAGTCTCCGGCGTCGCGACTTCGGTGGCCGTAGGGGCGACCGGCTCGGCGACCTCGGCAGTCGCAGCCTCGGGTGCTGCCGCCGTGGTGTCGACCGCTGGCGGTTCCTCGACGGCGGCGGCTTGCTGCTCGGGCGCCGGTTCTGCAGTTGCGGCATCTTCGGCGGGCGCTGCGGTGGCAGCGTCCGGCGCGGCTTCCGATGCCGGGGCCTCGGCTGCCGCCTCTGCCGCGTCGTCCGCAGTCGCGGTCTCGGCGCTTGCCGCGTCCCCTTCGGCAGTTTCCGGGGCAGGTTCGGCGGCGGGCTCGGTCGCGGACTGGGCTTCGGTCGTCCCGGTTTCGGCCGCAACCTCGGCCGCATCTTCGGCCGCGGCGGCTTCTGCGCTTTCGGCCGGGGGTTCCGCCGTCTCGGCGGGCGCCGGGTCCGCCGGGGCTTCCGCCCCCGCATCGGCCTCGGCCGCCTCGGGAGCGGTCACGGGTTCGGCGATAGCGGAGGG
>Ga0208243_1000317_pt1 | contig 32231 bp, 36 predicted proteins | sample Subbio2Aug_QV12A_FD_184826 | JGI IMG/M metagenome (GOLD analysis project Ga0208243, IMG submission 184826) | Serpentinite rock and fluid subsurface biosphere microbial communities from McLaughlin Reserve, California, USA - CR12Aug_QV12A (SPAdes) | ecosystem: Environmental > Terrestrial > Deep... | reverse complement strand
GCCCTTGCGGGGAAGGGTAAGGGGTGGGGGGTGGTGCCGCGCCGCGGTGGCGAAGGACGGGCTGTCCTCGTCCGCGCGAGGTCGGCAGGAGCGCGCCAGGACATATCCCCGGTTTCACGTCCACCCGCTCACGAGCAGCCACCACCCCCACCGCTGGCCCCTCCCCGCAAGGGGGAGGGGAACGCGCACGGACAGCTCTGCCCTACCGCCTTAGCTCGACCTCGCCCTCGAGCCGGACGCGTTCGAAGTCGGTGACCAGCACGTCGACCCTCAGCTTCCAACGGCCGGGCAACGGCAGAACGAGGTCGCCGACTCGCCACGTGCCGTCCTCCGCAGGGATCAGGTCGCGGCGGATCGGCTCGATGCCCGTATCCGGCCGCGACAGGACGAGCGAGACGGCTTTGGCGGCGAACGGACCGAAGTCGCCGCCCTGCAGCGCAGCGCTGACCGCGACCGGCCCCGCGACGCCCGGATTCACGGTCACGGCGGCCATCACGCGGGGATCGTGCAGGTGCACCCAGGCGGGTTCGGCGGCAGCCCGTGCCAGCGCGCGCGGCGGCGGGGTGAAGCGCCACGTGGCGACCGCGCCGAAGATCAGGACCGCCAGCATCAGTTCCACGACGATGACGCCGGCGAGTGCGCGGCGGGCGGCGGCATCGTCGCGCGCCGCCGCCGGGGTCAGCCGCCAGCGGTTGAAGGCGGCGAGCGCCAGCAGCGCGGCCACCAGCGCCAGCTTGACGAGGAGGACCCTGCCGTAGGCGGTCGTCACGAGGGCCGCCGGCGTCTCGACCTGGATGAAGGCGATCACGGCGCCCGAACCGAGCAGGACGGCGAGCAGCCAGGGGATCGCTCGGGAGAAGCGGCCGAGCAGGCCGGTCGCCGTCTCGCCGCCGGCCCGCAGCGCGAGCCCGAGCGGCATCAGCGCGCCGATCCACGCCGCCATCGTCGCGACGTGCAGCGCGACCATCGGCCGGGTGAGCCATTGCGGTTCGGCGGACCCTGCGTGGCCGCTGGCAGCCACCGCCGCACCAGCGCCAAGCAGGGCGATGAGCGCCGGCGCGCGTCCGGTGCGTCCGGGCACGACGAGCGCGATCATGGCCGCCGCCGAGGCGGCGAGAAGCCCGAGCGCAGTCCGGCCGAAGGAGGTGGCGAGACCCGTCCGCCAGACCGTCGGTTCGAGGAGGCTCGTCACCGGTTCGCCCAGAGCGTCGAGCCCCTGCGCGCCGACCGCCAGGACCGCCGCGATCATGCCTGCGACGACGAATCCGGCGGCCGCGCCGCGGCCGGCCTGCCGTCCCGTCCCGAACCACGACAGCGCGAAGACGCCGCCGATGCCGAACGCGATTGCGGCGGTGAGCGTCAGTTTCGAAGCCCAGACCAGGCCGCGCACCGGCCAGTCGACCGCCCCGGTCGGCGCTCCGGGCATGGCGCTGGGTGCACCGATGGAGAAGATCAGCGAGCCGCCGACCGGATGCCCGTCCTCCGAGACCACCCGCCACGAGAACACATGCGTTCCGTCCGCAAGTCCCGCAGGCAGCGCGACGCGCAGCGTGTTGCCGCTGTAGGCGACATCGGAAAGATCCCGCGACGCGCCGTCGGGGGTAACCAGCCGCATCACCAGCGGCGACACGATTTCCGAGAAGGTGAGCGCGATCCCGGACGGCGCCGTGGCCACGACCGCGCCGTCGGCCGGCTCCGTCGAGGCGAGCGAGGCATGCGCCCGCGCTCCGGCCGTCCCGGCCAGCAACAGGGCCAGCACCACGATGGCCTTTGCCAGGAGAGATGCGCCTGCCCGGCGGCCGGCCTCGATCGGCATGGATGACGGCTGCATTGCGTTCTCTCCCAGGGTGGATCGGGCGGGCCTCCGCGGCCCGCCCGCCCTCGATCAATGCGCGTGCGGCTTGTCGATCAGCTTGACCGCCGGTGCCGGTCCCTCGAGGTCATGCGGATCCTGGCCCTCGGCCGGGATCTCGATCCAGCGCTCGGCGGCACCCTCCGGGCATTCCTGCACGACCGGGAAATAGAGCATCTGGCCGACCGGCAGGTCCTTGGTCAGGAAGACGCGCACGACGAACTCGTCATACTCGTCGTCGCCGAGATTGCCGCCGCTCCAGACCACTTCCTTCACGCCTTCGCTGACCGTGCGGCCGTAATAGTCATAGGACTTGGCATAGGCGCCGGTGACCTTCTCCAGCGTCCAGCCGGCCTTCGGCATCGGCTTGGCGGTGATGACGCCTTCAGGGATCTGGACGCGCACGGTGTTGGTCGGCTTGCCCTCGCAGCCGTGCGGCACGCGGAACACCGCCTTGTAGCTCGCCCCGACGGGCGCTTCCGCCTGCTCGAGCGTGGTGTGGGCCTGCGCTATGCCTGCGGTGGCGAGAAATAGGGCACAGGCGGAGAGGATGGACTTCGACATCGGATGGTCTTTCTTGATGGGGTTTTCGTCGCGTGCCGGCGTGATGCGGGCAAGCAGGGAGTGTCCGGTCCGGAGACGTCCGGACCGGTTGAGGCGGCCGCTGCTGCGCGACCGTGATTGGTGATCGTGTTGGGCCGGCTGGCCTGGAGGCCCGGCGTCAGCCGCCGTGGCCGGAATGCCCGTCGTGCTTGGGCGCGCCGCCCATGCCCTCGACGGCGAACTCGACCGTAACCTTGCCCGCCTTCTCGAAATCGAGCGTGGCTTCGAAGCGGTCGCCCTCGACGGGACGCGTGGTCAGGCCCATGAACATCAGGTGGTAGGAGCCCGGCTTCAGTTCCACCGAACCGCCGGCCGGAACCTCCAGCCCGCCTTCGACGGGACGCATCGTCATGACGCCCTTGCCGTCGACCGCCATCTCGTGGAGCTCGCTCTTCATCGAAATGGCCGAGGACACGCCGATCAGACGGTCGGCCATCGTTCCTTCGTTGGTCAGGACCAGGAACCCCCCGGCCACCTTGGCGCCTACCGGCGCCTGCCGCGACCAGGGATGGCCGATGACGATGTCGCCGGCCTTGTACTCATGTGCATGCGAGGCCGGCGCTGAGGCCAGCAGGGCCGCGAGCGACAGTGCCGTCGCAGTGACGACGCCCGCCAGATGGGTGCGACGGACGAAGGAAAGCGCCGAGGCGCGCAGGGAAGTCGACATGTTGGTTCTCCGAATGAAGCGACGGAGTCCGCGAGGGCGGATCCGGTGATCAGGACAGGCTCGCCCGGGATCGCCGGGCGGCGTGGATCAGATCGCGGTCGGAGGCGCGCGCGGACTGCCCGGGCGCGTCGGCCTGTCGGGAGCGGCAAGACGTGCCTGCTCCACGGCCATGGCGTCGGTGGAACGGGGATAGAAGGCCGGCCGGACGATGGGATCGACCGGCGCGAGCAGCGCCGAAACCGCGGTGCCGCAGCCGAAGGTGCAGCAGTCGTGGAAGCCGGTCGTGTCGCCGGAGGGCATCTCGTCGCCCGGCTCGCCGGCCAGACACAGGACGTTGCCGAAGGCATCGAGCTGGGGAACCGCGGCATGGGCCGCGTTGGTCAGGCCGGCAGCGAAGAGCTGGACGAGCAGGACGAACAGCGCGACCTGCGCCGTCCACCTCCCCGATGCCCTCCGCAAAGCCTGCACGGCCGATCGTCCTTCCGCTGACGGCAATCCTTCTGCCCGCTGGAAGGTTTCCTAGCAGGTCACGAGACGCGCGCCAAGCCGCGCAAGACGACGCCGCACCAGTGCCGGGTGCGGCATTTGCTCCGGATTCCTCCCCCGCCGTACCCGGCGCGGCGGTCGGGCCGCGCCGGGGCCCCGGAGGGGCGCTGCGGTCAGGCCGCGCGGGCGGGCTTTTCCGGGCTCGGCGCCAGCAGCGCCCTGGCGTCGTCGGGAGACAGGGCCGCAGGCCGCTCGCAGGTCGTCTTCATCTCGACGAACTTGCCCGTCTCGCCCGACTTCAGGATCGAGGTCATGATCTCGATCGCGTGCAGCGAGGATTCGAGCGAGCAGCGGTGCGGACGGTCGTCCCGGATCGCCGCCGCCATGTCCGCAAGGCCCGAGGCACGGTAGTTGGCGAGCGGCCCGCGCGGGCTCTCCTGGTTCGGCACCGCGAAGGGATGCTCCCACGGCTCCGGCTTCGCCACCGGCTGGTCGCGTTGCGTGTAGCGCACGTCGCCGCCGAAGAAGTTCGGGTCGGGCACGAACAGCGTCCCCTCCTCCCCGTAGAGTTCGATCGGCGAATGGCCGTGCGTCCAGACGTCCCAGCTCGCGTTCAGCGTCACCACCGCGCCGTTCTCGAAATGCAGCAGCGCGTGCAGCGTGGTGGGCGTCTCGACGGCGATGGTCTGGCCGGCGCGCGGCTGCGACGTGATCAGCCGCTCCTTCGCCGGGATCGACGACAGCGCCGCCACGCGCCGCACAGGACCGATGAGCTGGATCAGGTTGGCGACGTAATAGGGTCCGACGTCGAGAACCGGCCCTCCGCCGACCTTGAAGAAGAAGTCGGGGTTCGGATGCCAGTGCTCCATGCCGTGGCTCATCACGTAGCACGTGCCGCTGGTGATGCGCCCGACCGCGCCCGAATCCACGACGTGGCGGGCAAATTGATGCGCGCCGCCGAGGAAGGTGTCGGGCGCCGAGCCGATGCGCAGCTTCTTCTTCGTCGCCACCTTCTTCAGGTCGAGGCCCTCTGCCACCGACAGCACGAAGGGTTTTTCGGAATAGACATGCTTGCCCGCGTCGAGGGCCCGGCGCGAAATCTCGTAGTGGGCGGCCGGGATCGTGAGATTGACCACGATGTCGATGTCGGATGCCGCCAGCAACGCGTCCACCGTCTCCGCCCGGACGCCGAACTCCGCCGCGCGCGCCGTCGCCGCCGCCATGTCGATGTCGGCACAGGCCCGCATCTCGATGCCGCGGAAGAGCGGGGCGAGCCTCAGATAGGCTGCCGAGATGTTGCCGCAGCCGATGACGCCGACGCCTAGTTTCTTGGCCATGGGAAGTCTCCTGGAAAGTATCCGCCGTTCGTCGTCAGAAGCCGTTCGCGGCTTCGATGGAGCGGCGGGCGAAACGATCGATGTCGTTGGGGTTGTCCTGTTCCATCACGTAGAAGCGCGCCGCCGTCGATCCGCGCAGGGCCTTCATGATGCCGCGCCAGTCGACCGCGCCGTGGCCGACGTCGGACCAGCCGTCCTCGTCGAGCCCCTCGCCGGGTTTCGCGATGTCCTTGACGTGGACGGCGACGATGCGGGCGCCGTGGCGCTCGATCCAGGGCAGCGGGTCGACGCCGCCGCGGATCACCCAGGCCACGTCGATCTCCCAGCCGATGTCGGGCGCCGCGGTCAGGATGTGTTCCTGCGGCGTCGTGCCGTCCGTCAGCGCCCGGAACTCGAAGTCGTGATTGTGCCAGGCAAAGCCGTAGCCGTCGCGTGCCGCGCGTTCGCCGACCTTGGCCAGCCGCTCGCCGAAGCCGCGCCAGCCGGCCGCGTCGGAGGGCCGCGCGTCGGGCATCAGGTAGGGGCAGATCAGCAGGCGCACGCCGAGCGCGTCGGCGATGCGGCGCACGCCGTCGAAATCGTTCTCCAGCGCGTCGATGGAGAAGTGGCCGCTCGGCATGGACAGGCCGTTCCTGTCCATCTCCGTCCGGAAGCCCGCCGGATCGGCATAGACGCCGCCATAGCCTTCCACCTGCCGGTAGCCGCAGTCCGCCAGCAGCTTCAGGATGCGGTCCCAGGGTTGGAAATTGCGGGCGCTGTAGAGTTGGAACGACCAGTCCATGTCTGCTTCCTCGAGCATTCTAGTTTTGCAGTGTCAGAGACGCATGTCGGTGCCGGCGTCGAAGAGGGAGGCGCGCGCCGGATCGAAGCCGATCGTGACGCGCTCCCTGAGCCTGAGCGTCCGTTCCGACGGTGCGCGGAAGGTGAAGTTGTGACCGCCGAGCGTCGTCCAGACGAGCGTGTCCGATCCCATCGGCTCGACGATCTCGACCACGGTTTCCAGCGAGAACGGCATCGCCGCACCCGCCTCGTCGAGCGCCACGTGTTCGGGCCGGATGCCGAGCGAGGCCGCGCCGGCCGCGTTGGCGACGGAGAACTCGTAGCGGTCGAGCGGTATTCTGAGATCGCCGACGAGGAAGCCGGGCGCGCCGTCGCGCGAAACCTGTCCCTCCAGGAAATTCATCCCCGGTGACCCGATGAAGCCCGCCACGAAACGGTTGACGGGACGGTTGTAGATCGCCTGCGGTCCGTCCAGCTGCTGGATCACCCCGCCCTTCATCACCGCGATGCGATCGGCGAGCGTCAGCGCCTCGATCTGGTCGTGGGTGACGTAGATCATGGTGTTTGCGAGCTTCTGGTGCAGCCGCTTGATCTCCACCCGCAGCTCCGAGCGCAGCTTCGCGTCGAGGTTCGACAGCGGCTCGTCGAACAGGAACACGTCGACGTCGCGCACCAGCGCCCGCCCGATCGCCACGCGCTGCCGCTGGCCGCCCGAGAGCGCGGCCGGCTTGCGCTGCAGCAGCGGCTGGATCTGCAGGATCTCGGAGGCCCTCGCCACGCGCTTGGCGATCTCGTCCCTCGGCAGGCCGGCGTTCTTCAGGCCGAAGGAGAGGTTCCCCTCCACAGTCATCTGCGGATAGAGCGCGTAGGACTGGAACACCATGCCGATGCCGCGGTCCTTGGGCTCCTCCCAGGTGACGTTCTTGCCCTTGATGAAGATCTGCCCCTGCGAGACGTCGAGCAGGCCCGCGATGCAGTTCAGCAGCGTGGACTTGCCGCAGCCCGACGGGCCGAGAAGGACGATGAATTCGCCCTCCGCGACGTCGAGGTTGAGCGACCGCAGCACCTCGACGGCGCCGAAATTGAGCGAGACGTCGCGGACGATGACGCTGGACATGGCGCTCACCCTTTCACCGCGCCCGCGGCGATGCCGCGCACGAACAGCTTGCCGGAGATGAAATAGACAATCAGCGGCACGAGGCCCGTCAGAAGCGTTGCGGCCATGTTGACGTTGTACTCCTTCACGCCCTGCACGGAGTTGACGATGTTGTTGAGCTGCACGGTCATCGGGTAGACGTCGGGCTTGGTGTAGACCACGCCGAAGAGGAAGTCGTTCCAGATGCCGGTGATCTGCAGGATGACGGCGACGACGAAGATCGGCAGGCTCATCGGCAGCATGATCTTGAAGTATATCGCCCAGAAGCCGGCGCCGTCGACGCGGGCGGCCTTGAACAGTTCTTCCGGGACGGAGGCGAAGTAGTTGCGGAACAGCAGCGTCAGGATCGGCATGCCGAAGATCGTGTGCACCATGACCAGTCCGGTCAACGTGCCGTAGAGGCCCATCTCGCGCAGGATGATGACGATCGGGTAGATCATCACCTGGTAGGGTATGAAGGCGCCGACGATCAGGATCGTGAAGAAGATGTCGGCCCCGCGGAAGCGCCAGTTGGCGAGCGCATAGCCGTTCACCGAGGCGATCAGGATCGAGATGATCACCGAGGGCACGGTGATCCGCACCGAGTTCCAGAAGCCGCGCGACAGGCCCTCGCAGTTCAGCCCGGTGCAGGCGGTGGCCCAGGCCTTCACCCAGGGCTCGAAGGTGATCTCCATCGGCGGCGAGAAGATGTTGCCCATGCGGATCTCGGGCATGCCCTTCAGCGAGGTCACGATCATCACGTAGAGCGGCAGCAGGTAGTAGAGCGCCACCACGGTCAGCGTGCCGTAGATGATGATGTTGCGGCGCGACAGCGCGCGGCGGGGGCGCGGCCCCCAGGCTTCGGAGGCCGGGGCGCGCACGGCGTCGAAGCCGGCGACGGATGAAGCGGTTGCCTGGTCAGCCACGGTGACGCCTCCTGCCGAATTCGAGATAGGCCCAGGGCACGATGACGATCAGCACCGTCACCAGCATCATGGTCGAGGCCGCGAAGCCCTGGCCGAGGTTCTGCGACAGGAACATCGCGTCGTAGACGTACTTGGCCGGCACCTCGGACGCGATGCCCGGGCCGCCGCTGGTCTGGGCCACCACGAGGTCGTAGACGCGAACGATGCCGGACGCGATGATGACGAGCGTGGTGACGAAGACCGGCCGCATCATCGGGATGACGATGAACAGGTAGGTCTTCCACATCGGGATGCCGTCGACCCGCGACGCCTTCCAGATGTCCTCGTCGATGCCGCGCAGGCCGGCCAGCATCAGGCACATGACGAGGCCCGTGCCCTGCCAGAGCCCGGCGATCAGGATGCCGTAGATGACGATGTCCTGGTCGTAGAGCGGGTCGAAGGCGAAGCTTTCCCAGCCGAGGCCCCGCACGACGGCCTGCACGCCGAAATCCGGGTTCAGGATCCACTGCCAGACGAGGCCGGTGACGATGAAGGACAGCGCGAAGGGATAGAGGAAGATCGTCCGGAACGTGTCCTCGAAACGGATCTTCTGGTCGAGCAGCGCCGCCAGAACGAAGCCGATCACGAGCGAGAAGATCAGCGAGAAGACGCCGTAGATGAAGAGATTCTCGATGGAGATCAGCCACTTGTTCGCCCCCCACAGCCGCTCGTACTGATCGAGGCCGACGAAGTTCAGTCGCGGCAGCAGCTTGGAGTTCGTGAAGGAGTGGACGACCGTCCAGATGGTGCCTCCGACGAAGACGACCGACGCCGTCAGCACCATCGGTATGGAAGCGACCTTGGAGTTGATGTTGCGGAAGACCTGGCTCGGCCGTCCGTTCCGGGTATCTGCCATGGAGAAGCCTCCCGTTTGCCGGGCTCCGTCGAAGGACGACGGGGCGGAATCGCCGGCCCCGCCAGGATCGGCGGGACCGGCGGTGGATCCGCGTCGGGCGCCGTCAGTCGGCGGCGGCGACGATCTCGGCGAAGGTCTTCTGCGCGTCGGCGGCACTCATGGCCGGCGTGTTGAAGAACTGCACGAACAGGTCGTTCACCTGGGTCAGCGAGTCCGCCGACATCAGCTGGTCGGGCGACTGAATGACGTTGCCCTTGGCCAGGATATCGAGACCCTTCTTCATGCAGTCGTTGGCGGCGGTGATGTCGACGTCGCCGCGCACCGGCAGCGAGCCCTTCTTGAGGTTGAAAGCCACCTGCGTCGCGGGCGCGAGCATGGTCGAGGCGAGGACCTCCTGCGCCGCCGACTTCTCGGCATCCTTCAGGATCGGGAAGTAGAAGGCGTCGCCGCCGGTCTGGATCACTTCGTTGACCCCGAGCCCCGGCAGGCAGGTGTAGTCCTTGCCGGCCACCTGCCCGGCCACGGCGAACTCGCCCTGCGCCCAGTCGCCCATGATCTGGCCGGCCGCCTGGCCGGAGATCACGAGGTTGGTCGCCTGGTTCCAGTCCTGCACGTTCGACTTGGCGGCCATGGCGCGCGCCTTGTCCGCCGCCTCGAACACCTTGGCCATCTCCGGCCCGGCGGCGAGTTCGGCATCCTTCTCGCCGTAGATCTTGTTGTAGGTGTCGGACCCCGCGAGCGCCACGACGAGCACCTGGAAGGCGAGCGAGGCCTGCCAGGGCTGCTGGCCGAGCGCCAGCGGGATGATGCCGGCCTTCTCGAGCGCCGGCGCGGCAGCGACGTACTCGTCCCAGTTCGTCGGCACCGGCACGCCGGCCTTCTCGAAGGCGGCGTTGGAGAGCCACAGCCACTGCTGCGAATGGATGTTGACCGGCACGCAGTAGATCTTGCCGTCGAGCGTGCAGGAATCGAGCAGGCTCGACGGACGGACGATGTCCTTCCAGCCTTCCTTCTCCGCGATGTCGGTCAGGTCGCGCATCAGGCCGGACTGCACGAGTTCCTCGGCCTGGCGGCCGTGGTTGAACTGCGTGGCGGCCATCGGGTCGCCGCCGGTGATGCGGCTGATCATGATCGGGCGGGCGGTGCCGCCGGATCCGGCGATGGCGCCGTCGATCCATTTGTTGCCGGTGGCGTCGAAGGCCTTGGCCAGTTCGGCGACCGCCGCCGCTTCGCCGCCGGAGGTCCACCAATGTGTGACCTCGAGATCCGTGGCTGCGGCCGGAGCCGCGAAAGCGACCGAAGCTGCGAACGCGGCCGTCATGAGATGATAACGCACTGGTGTTCCTCCCTGGAATCTGAAACGTTACAGATTGGACCATAGGGGAAGCCGAAAAAGGTGGCAATCGGTAAAGCACTGCGCGTCGATCTTTTTTTCGGGCACCGAACTAATGCATCTGCACGAATACGTCGCTGCATTGCAGCATTTCTGCTGCTGCAGCACACAATGCGCCGTTGCATCCGCAACCGGCGCGGCGCGGAGTTGCGACCGACCCCCGCCCTGCCGCCGCTTCTCGTTCTTTCTCCTCGCAGGCGGCGGGCCTTTTCTGTAACGTTTCAGCAGACGGTCGAAGGATGGCCTGCCGCGCAACGGGCAGGCCATGTTGCCAGCCGCAAGGGGGGCTGATAGGCCAAACCGATGGACAGCCTCGATCCCGCTTCCGATTCCGCACCGGCCGAAGGCGCCCGCCCGACGCTGAAGACGATCGCGTTCATGACCGGCCTCGGCGTGACGACGGTCTCGCGCGCTCTGAAGGACGCGCCGGAGATCGGCGAGGAGACGAAGCGGCGCGTCAGGCTCGTGGCCAAGCAGATCGGCTACCGCCCCAACCGTGCCGGCGTGCGGCTGCGCACCGGCAAGACCAACGTCATCAGCCTCGTCCTCGACACCGAGGAGGACCTGACCGGCTTCGTGTCCGACATGATCTACGGCATCTCGGAGACCATCGCGGAGACGCCCTACCATCTGATCGTCACCCCCTACTCCCGGCGCAACGATCCGATGGATCCGGTGCGCTACGTCGTCGAGACGGGCTCGGCCGACGGCATCATCCTCTCGCGCACGCAGCCGAACGACCCCCGGGTCGCCTACCTGCTCGATCATCATTTCCCCTTCGCCACCCATGGCCGGACGGCCATCGGCGAGGAGCATCCCTTCCACGATTTCGACAACCGCGCCTTCTCCGCCGCAGCGGTCCGGAAGCTGATCGATCTCGGACGCCGCAGGCTGGCGCTGCTGCCGCCGCCCCCGGGCCTCACCTATCACCAGCACATGCGCGACGGCTTCTCCGACGCCGTGCAGGAGCTCGGCGCGACCGAAGTCGCCTGGAGCGGCATCTCGATCGACGATCCGATCGACGTCATCCGTGCCCGGACGGCCCGGCTGATGCGGCGCGCCGACCGGCCCGACGGACTGGTGGCGGCAAGCGGGGGCGCCACCTTCGCGCTGGTCGCCGGCATCGAGGAAGCCGGTCTCGCGCTCGGCAGGGATGTCGACGTGGTCTCCAAGCAGTCGTCGAAGCTGCTGCGCTGGTACCGGCCCGAGCTGTGGATCTCGCAGGAGAACTTCCGGCTTGCCGGCCGCGAGGTCGCCAAAGCGGTGCTCGGCCGCATCGAGGGCAGGCCGGTCGGCAGCCTGCAGAGCCTCGCTGCCCCGGGCGAAGTCGTCTCGTGCCGCATGCCGACGACGGACTAGCGGAACCCGGGATGCGCCGCCCGATGCCGCCGGCCCGCCTGCTTGACCCTTCCGGCGGAGCATGGAATTCGTTGGGCATGAGCCATGATTCGACGAATGTCGCCGCCGGGCTTCGCGCGCCGCCCGATCCGGGCGGTGTCGCCCGGCGGCCGGCGTCCGGTCGGGGCCGGTCGGCGCCGCGATGAAGGTCCCGCGACCGACGCTCTCCCGCGGCACGCTCGCCGCGATCCGTCAGGTCCAGGACCGCGAGCAGTTCACGTCCTGCCTCGGCAGGATCGCCGGCGAGACCGGAGCCACCCACCATCTCCTGCTGCTGGAACGGCATGTCCGGGGCAGGAGCCAGCCGCTCGTCGTCGCGAGCAACTGGATCTTCGACGCCGTGCAGGCGGTGGGCGCCGAGGCGCTGGAGCATTTCGCCCACGCGGCGGCGCTGGGGACGTCCGTGGCGCCCGGCCGCACGGCTCCGGACGCCGCGGACCGGCCGGCCACGGAAGCGACGCTGCGGCGGCTCGGGCACGCCGAGCTGTACGCCCTGCCGATCAGGGACGCTTCGCGGCGCTGCCACCTGCTGCTGTCGGCCGGGACCGCCGGCGCGATCGAGACCGCGATGCTGCCCCCGGCGAGGCTCGCCTGCTGCTACCTGCTCGCCCGCCCCGCGGCCGGCCTCTTCGACGATGCCGCCGACGAGGGTCTGTCGGACCGGGAGCGCGAATGCCTCTACTGGGTCGCCGAGGGCAAGACCGCCGGAGAAGTCGCCATGATCCTCGGCGTCACGGCCAACACCGTCAACAGCTATCTCAGCCACGCGATCCGCAAGGTCGGCGCGAGCAACCGCGCCATGGCGATCGCGACCGCCATCCGTGCCGGGCTGATCTGACGATGTCCGGCTGGGCCACCGAGGGCAACTGGATCGAGATGGCCGGTCGCGGCCTCGTCGTCACGTCCCAGAACGTCGGCCTGCTCCTCGACACCGTGCGGCAGGTCCGGCGGATGTCGGTGGAGGCGGGCGCGAGCTACTACGGCGTCTTCCTGCTGTCGCGTACCACGCCGCAGCCTGCGCTGGCGCTGTGCTTCGACCGCAAGTTTCCGCGCAGCTCGGAAATGTCGCGCACCCTGTGCGGCGACCGCGGCATCGCCTGGCTCGCCGCGGCGGGACGAGCGATGACCCCGTTCTGGTGGAAAAGCGAGGCCGCGCACGAGCGTTGCCCCGCTTTTCCGGTGCTCGCCGTCGGCCAGGAGACGCCGCCGCTGACGCCGGACCTTCCCGGACTGGCGCTGCCGGCCTTCGCGGACGACGGGGCGCAGGGCTTCGTGGTTCTGGCGGGCGACGAGATCGGCGTCGACGACGCCCTGGTCTGCGACCTCCACGTCCGCACGCTGACGCTCTTCGGCACCGTCGCGCGGATGCTGCTGTCGCAGACCGGTGAGGTTCCCGCGATGTCGAAGCGGGAGCTTCAGTGCCTGCGGCTCACCGCCCAGGGCAGGACCAGCGACGAGATCGCCGCGGCGCTCGGCCTGTCGATCCACACCGCCAACCAGTACCTGACGGCGACGACGCAGAAGCTCAATGCCGTCAACCGAATGCATGCGGTCGCCAAGGCTCTGCGGCTGGGGCTGATCGACTGACGCCCGCCATCCGCGCCGGACATGGGGTCAGCGGCGCATCGCCATGGGCGTGGTGCGGTGGATGCGGCTCGCCTCGAGCGCCTGGGCCAGGAAGCGCGTGTTCTCGGCCGGATCCGGCGACGGGTCGTCGAAGGAGACGTAGTTCACCTCCACGCTCGCCTTCAGCGCCGACATCTTCAGCGCGAAGTAGACCGTCGCGCCGCGCGGCCGGAGCTGCAGGTCGAGCGTGATCGTCGGCTCGCCCGTCCAGCCGACATTGACGTCGCCGCCATGGCCGAACCCGAGCGTCCCCGGCAGGAGGTAGAGCTCGGCCGCCGTTTCCACCAGGTCTGCCAGGTTGCCGTGCTGCTCCAGCCGGATGAAGGCGATGTAGTCGGCGACGTCCACCATCCTCAGTTCGGAGACGACCTCGCGCAGCACGTTGGCCACGATGATCTCGCGTGCGGAAGAATGCGGCTGCCGGTTCATGAAGCTGACGTGCCTGCCTTCGGGCCCTTGCGGCTGCCCTGGATGATGCGGATGAGCTCTGCGACCGCCTGGTAGAACTGCGGCGGTATCATGCTATCCACCGAAACTTGTTTGAACATGGAACGGGCGAGCGCTACGTCCTCGAAGACCGGGATGCCGTGCTCCTCCGCCACCTCGCGAATCTTGAGGGCGATGAGGTCCTGGCCTTTGGCGACGACGACCGGTGCGGCCGTCTCCTCCCGCACGTAGCGCAGCGCGATGGAGTAGTGCGTCGGGTTGGCGATCACCAGAGTCGCGCGCGGCACCGAGGCCATCATGCGCTGGCGCGCCCGGTCGCGTGCCAGCGAGCGCATGCGCGACTTCAGGATCGGATCGCCTTCCGCCTGCTTGTGCTCGTCCTTGACCTCCTGCTTGGTCATCCGCAGTTCCTGCATCCAGTGGAAGCGGGTCCAGAGCAGGTCGGCCCCGGCGATCAGCGCCATGGCGAAGGCGACGACCATGACGAGATCGACCACGATGTCGCGGATCTGCATGCCGAACGCGGACGGCAGCATCAGCATGCCCTCGAGCAGCCGGACATGGACGTCGCTCATGGCGAAGACCAGGAAGGCGCCGGCGAACGCCACCTTCCCGAGCGCCTTGAGGAACTCCACGAGCCCCTGAATCCCGAACAGCCGCTTCCAGCCGGCCATGGGCGAGATGCGGTTCAGCTTCGGCATGATCCGGTCGCCGACCAGCTGCGGCATGTTCTGCAGCACCGAAGCACCGACCCCGGCCGCGACCAGGAGCGCCATCACGACCAGGATCGCCCGCCCGATCTCGAGGAAGACGATCTGGTAGAGCGAGATGGCGTCGGCCGAGTTGGCGAGGCTCCATTCGTTCGGCCGTTCGAGAAACGTCGCCAGGAAGACCGCGAGGCGCACCGTCGAGTCATAGGCGAAGAACAAGGCGAAGACGAGCACGGCGAGCAGCGTGGCGAAGATCGGTGCTTCCTTCGAGAACGGCAGGTTGCCCTTCTCCACGGCGTCACGGATCTTCTTCTCGCTCGCCTGCTCTGTCTTGCTTTCCTTGTCCTCTTCATCGGCCATGCGAAGGCCCTCGGTTCAGGCGGGTTTGAGGGCTGGCGCGGTTCAGGCCGCTTCCTTGGCGGCGGGCATCGTGATCTGCCCGCTCTTGCCCATTCGGATCGCGGTCGACGCGATCTCCCGCCGCGCCCGAATGACCGCGGCCTGCTGGACGTTTCCGGGGTCGCCGGCGAGTTCGGCCTCGATCATGCGCCTCGCCCGGGCGCCGACCGATGAGAGAACCGCCTCGACGATCGCCTTGTCGGCGCCGCGCAGCGCCAGCGTGACGACCTCCGAAGACATGCCGTCGAACAGCGTGAGGCGCGACCGCTGGTCCAGCATCGGCAGGTCCTCGAACGAGAAGAGCTGCGCCTTGATCGCCTTCACGTCGGAGAAGCCGGCGCTCTCCATGTCGGAGAGGATCTCGTCGAGTTGCGACTTGTCGAGCTCGTTGAGGACGTTGGCCACCCGTGCATGGCCGATGGCCGGGGACTTCGTCCCCGAATCCCCGAGCAGCCGCGCCCGGAGCTGGTTCTCCACGATGCGCAGCGCCGCGGGCTTGACCGTCCCGATCGTGACCATCCGCTTGGCCACGTCGCCGCGCAGCGCCTTGGGCAGCGTCAGGAGCACGTTGGCGGCAACTGCGGGCGAAAGGTTCGTCAGCACGAGGGCCGCCGTCTGAGGATGTTCGGCCGCCAGGAACGCGCCGACCCGCGCGGGCTCCAGCGCCTCGATCGCCGGCCAGACCGGCGGCGGGGCATCGGCCGCTTCGATCGCGGAACCCGGATTCATGATCGCGTCGACTTCTTCCGGCGACAGCGACTCGCTCAGGATCTTGTCCATCGTGGCGGCCGAATCCATCAGGCCCGCGCCCTCGGCGAACTCGTCCTCGAACTCCGCGATGATCTTCTCGAGTTCGCCCTGGGGAATCGTCTTCAGCATCCGCGCCGCCTCGATCAGCGCCTTGAGCTCCTCCTGCTTGAAGAACTTGAGCAGCCGGCCGGCGGCCGGCTTGCCCATGGCGACCAGGATCGCGGCGGCCTTCTGCGGCGGCGTCAGGGACGACGACGTATAGGACGGTTCCTCGATCGAGCCGATCCCGAAGTCCATCACGGCCTCAGCCACCCTTTCCCGCGGAGATGATCTCAGTGAGGCGGATGCCGAAGCGCGTCGGATCGCTGTCGAGGACGGTGATCTCGCCGCGCGCGACCTTGCGTCCGTTCACCACCACGTCGACCGGCTCGCCGATGCGTCGGTCGAGCGCGACCGTGGCGCCCTTCTTCAGCGCCATCAGCTCGGACACCTGCATCTCCGCGCTGCCGAGCACGATCTGGACGTCGACCGGTATGGTCATGATGACGCCGGGGTTGGCCGCACCGCCGCCGGTGTCGTCGCCGAAATCGGGCATGGCGCCGCCGCCGAAGGAGGGCATCTCCGGCGTGTCGAACGAGGGCATGCCGGAACCGCCGAAGGCAGAGGCGTCGAACGCTCCGGCATCGCCGCCGAAGGACGACGCGCCGAGCGGGTTGGCGTCCTCCTTGAGGACGCCGCGCAGCTCGCTGATCGCGCGGTCCAGTTCTTCCTCGCCCGGCACCTGGGCCTTGGCCTTGCTCATACCGTCACTCCATGCCGACCGGCCGGTCCGTCATCGGCGTCACGGGGAAACAAGCCCGTCGATGATGTCCTGGCCCTCGGCCACCGGCGTTTTGATTCGCACCGTGTAGTTTTCGTCAAGACGGCCGAACTCGCAAACGAAGAGCGGCTTGTTTCGCGCCGAAAGCCGCGTCTCCGTCGGCGCGGTGCGCGACAGTTCGATCACCTGCCCCCGTCTGAACGCCGCCACCTGGCCGAGCGTCATGCGCCCGGCCGACAGCGTCGCCTGCAGCGTGACCCGCGCGCGCATCACCTCCTCGTTGAACCGCGCCGCCCACTCCGCCGACTGCGCCTCGGCGACTGCGGGATCTGCCGGCTCGTCCTCGCCGCGCTGCAGCACGATGCGCTGCGGCATGAAGAGCGAAACGCGGCCGCGCTCCGCCTCGGCGCCGATCGCGAAGTCGATCCGCAGGCCGGGTCCGTCGCGTACGGCGAACTCCTTCAGGCCGTCGCCGGACAGCACCGGAGGCAGCGGCAGCTTCAGGCGCTGCGCGGGCCCGCTGAAGCCGTTGTAGGCGGCAGCCAGGAGCCGGCAGACCAGGTTCGCCACCTCGACCTCCACCGGCGACAGGTCGCGGTCGATACCGCCCGCGCCGGCGTCGGCCTCGGCGCCGAAGAGGGCGTTGACGAGCACGGCGATGGCCTTCGCCTCCAGCCGGATGGACAGCGCATCCGGGGACGACTTCGACGAGCCCACCGTCAGCGCGTCGTGCGGACCGGCACCGACCAGAAGCTCCGTCGTCCGCTCCACCGCGACGGCGTCGACCTCGACGGGAACGGGTTCGCTCGCCGCGTCCTCCAGGCTGGCGCGCAGGGGCTTGAGAATGCGCTCGGCGATGCCGCGGCCGGCCTTGACCACCTCCTCCGGATCCCCGGTCGCCCCGAGCAGCCGCTCCAGGATGGAGGGCGCCATCGGAGGGGCCGAAGGGTTGATCGCCGCGTCCTGCATGTCAGGCCGCCTTCTCCGCATGGCTGTTCAGCGTCTGCTGCTCGACGGCGTCGATCGACGGGCGGTCATGCGCCGAGATCGTCTTCCGGCCGAATTCCAGCGCCACCTGCGGCAGCGCGCCGTTCATGTAGGCGAGCAGCGTCTGCTTCACGATGACGAACAGGCGGTTCTTCTTCTCGCGCACGATCTTCACCTTCGTCGCCACCGGACCGATCATGCCGTAGGACGCGAAGATGCCGACGAAGGTGCCCACCAGCGCGGCGCCGATCAGGCCGCCCAGCACCTCGGGCGATTCGTTCAGCGCACCCATCGCCTTGATGACGCCCAGCACCGCCGCGACGATGCCGATCGCCGGCAGCGCATCGCCCACCGCGGTGAGCGCCTGGTAGGGCTTCAGCTTGTCGTGCCGGATGGTCTGGATCTCCTCGTCCATCAGGGCCTCGATCTCGAAGGACCGGGCGTTGCCGATGATGATGAGGCGGCAGTAGTCGCAGATGAAGTTGGTCAGTTCCTTGTTCTTCAGGACCACCGGATAGGCCTGGAAGACCGCCGATTCGTCCGGATTGTCGATGTGGCCTTCCACCTCGCTGCGCGATTTGGTCTTCAGCTCGCGCATCAGGCTGTGCAGCACGCCCAGCGTCTGGAGGTAGTCCTGCTCGCCCGGCACGGCGTTCTTGAAGGCCTCCATGATGGCCTTGCCCGTATCCTTCACCGTCTTCATCGGGTTGGCGATCAGGAACACGCCGACGGCGGCGCCGAGGATGATGACGAACTCCCACGGCTGGACGAGGACTTCGATATGGCCGCCCATGGCCATGAAACCGCCCAGCACGCAGCCGAACGTCACGACCAGTCCGATGAGAATCCCCAACTCAGCCCCTCCATGCGGCATGCCTTGCCTGCACGAGTATCCGTCCTGCCTTGTGTGAAGCTTGTTTGCGGCTCCACGACGGCCCGCACCGCCGGACGTCCGAAAGGTTCGGGCAAGGATTGGGCGCTATCGTGCGATACGACGACCTCCATCCGGAGACCGCAAATTGGTCAGCACCTACGCCAGTTATGCCGCGATCACGCGTGACCTGGACCTCTCGCTCAAGCGGGTGGAGCAGCAGCCTTTCGTGGAGCGTGAGACGGAATACTACCTCGAGACTATCGAGAAGGTTAAGACGATCGACGATTTTGTAAGCGATCGCCGCCTCTTCGCCTACGCGATGAAGGCCCACGGCCTCGAGGACATGACCTACGCCAAGGCCTTCATGGTCAAGGTGCTCGAGGGCGGGATCGACGACGAGGACAGCTTCGCCAACTCGCTCAGCGACACGCGCTACCGCGAGTTCGCCGAAACCTACAACTTCGCCCGCCATGGCGAGACGGCGACCGTCTTCACCCGCGCCCAGCAGGGCACGGTCGACAACTACATGCGCCAGACCCTCGAGGAGGATGCCGGGACGTCGAACGAGGCCGTGCGGCTGGCCCTCTATTTCGAGCGCAAGGCGCCCGAGATCACCAACATGTACGAGATCCTCGCCGACACGGCCCTCTCGAAGGTCGTGCGCACGGCGCTCGGCCTGCCGGATTCCTTCGCCCTTCTCGACGTCGACAAGCAGGTGGAGTTCCTCGAATCGAAGATCGACATCGAGGATTTCACCGAGCCGGAGGCGCTCTCGAAGCTGATCACCCGCTTCACCAGCATGTGGGACGTCCAGAACCAGACCAGCAGCGGCGTCGCCAACGTCAGCATCCTGTTCAGCCAGCCGGCGGAATTCGGCATCTCCACCGATCTGCTTCTGACGATGCAGCAGCTGAAGGCCTGAGGCGAACCATGCAGTCGGGCCTCTACGTCGCCATCTCCGCCCAGATCGCGCTTCAGAAGCGGCTGGACACCATCGCCGACAACGTGGCCAACGCCAACACCGTCGGCTTCCGCGCGACCGACGTCAAGTTCGAGGACGTCGTCGCCGCGCTCGGGGACCGGAAGGTGGCCTTCGTCTCGCCGGGAACCACCTACCTGTCCGGCAAGGCCGGCGGCTACACCCAGACCGGCAACCCGCTGGACTTCGCCGTGCGCGGCGATGCGTGGTTCGGCATCCAGACGCCGGCCGGGACGGTGATGACCCGCGATGGCCGCTTCACCATGCTGGAGACCGGCGACATCGTCACCCTGGAGGGCTTTCCGGTGCTCGACGCCGGCGGCGCCGCGATCCAGCTCAACCCGCAGGAAGGCGCGCCGGAGGCCGCGGCCGACGGCATGCTGCGCCAGAACGGCCAGCCGGTGGCGGCCATCGGCCTCTTCGCCTTCACGCCGGGCGAGAACTTCGTGCGCTTCGGCAATTCCGGCCTCGTCCCGCCCACTCCGCCCGAGCCGGTGGTCGACCAGCCCGACGTCGGCGTGGTGCAGGGCTTCGTCGAGCAGTCGAACGTCAATCCGGTCTCGGAGATGACGCAGCTCATCATGGTCCAGCGCTCGTTCGAGAACGCCTCCGCCCTGATCCGGGCGGGCGACCAGACGCTCGGCGAAGCGGTCAAGGCGCTGGGTACCTGAGCGGCCGGCTAGATGCTCGAGGAGGAATACGCCCCCGCCACGCCCGGTCACCCTTCCCTCCCGCCGGCGGCCGGCGGCCACGCGGCCTCGCTTGAACTCCTGGAGCGGCTTTTCCGCAATGCGTCCGAGGAGGCGGCGCTGCTGCGCCGCGGCGGCCGCGTCACCGAGGTGTCGCCCACCCACTACCGCGTGCGCGGGCTCTCGGCCGTCGCGCGGCTCGGCGATGTCGTCGAACACCACGGCCGGCGAGGCGTCAGGACGGGCGAGGTCGTGCAGATCACCGAGCGCGACATCCTCGTCGCTCCCTTCGATGCGGCGGCGGATGCCGGCGTCGCCGATCCGGTCTACATCCGCGGTGCCTTCCGGATCTCCCCGGCCGCGAGCTGGCGCGGCCGCGTCATCGACGCGCTCGGCCGCCCGGTCGACGGCGGCCCCCCGCTCGCGGCCGGGACGGAAACTCCCCGCGGCGTTCCCGGCGCCCTCGACCGCCAGCGCGTCGACAAGCCGTTCCAGACTGGCGTCAAGGTCATCGATCTCTTCACCCCGCTCTGCTACGGCCAGCGCCTCGGCGTCTTCGCGGGCTCCGGCGTCGGCAAGTCGACGCTGCTCGCCATGCTCGCCGCCGCCCACGCCTTCGACACGGTCGTGGTGGCGCTGGTGGGAGAGCGCGGCCGGGAGGTGCGCGAGTTCCTGGAAGACACGATCGGCGAGCAGGCGATGAAGAAGACGGTGGCGGTCGTCGCCACCAGCGACGAAAGCGCCATGATGCGCAAGCGCGCCTCCGGGACGGCGATGTCGGTGGCCGAATGTTTTCGCGACCGCGGCGACCGCGTGCTCCTCGTCGTCGATTCCATCACCCGCTTTGCCCACGCACTGCGCGAGGTGGCGATCGGCGCCGGCGAACCGCCGGTGGCACGCGGCTACCCCGCCTCGGTCTTCACCGACATGCCGCGCCTCCTCGAGCGCGCCGGACCCGGCGCGACCGGTGCGGGGTCCATCACCGCGATCATCTCGGTCCTGGTCGATGGCGACGACCACAACGATCCCGTCGCCGATTCGGTACGCGGCATCCTCGACGGGCACATCGTGCTCAGCCGCGGCATCGCCGAGCAGGGCCGGTATCCGGCCGTCGATCCGCTCGGCTCCGTCTCGCGCCTGGCGAACCGGGCCTGGAACGACGGGGAACGGCTGCTCGTCACGCGGCTGCGCGCGCTGATCGGGCGCTACGAGGAGACTCGCGACATCCGCCTGCTCGGCGGCTACCAGCCCGGCGCCGATCCCGATCTCGATGCCGCCGTGCGGCAGGTGCCGCTGATCTACGACGCGCTGGTCCAGTCGCCGCAGGACGGCCCCGTCGCCGATCCCTTCGCCGAACTCGCGCGCCATCTCAAGAAGCAGGAGAAGCCGGATGGCTGACTGGCGTTCCTGGCTCCGCCGCGCACCGCGCGAGCCGATCCCCCCGCTCGCCGGCATGGACGTCCCGCGCGAGGAGCGGCCGCTCCGCTTCTGGCAGAAGCGCGACTTCAGCGTCACCGACGCCGTTCTGGTCGGCGTGGGCGTCGGGCTCGCCGCCGCCGCCGCGACCTTCCCCTGGTATGTCTTCATGAACCAGGAGCAGTTCGGATACGCCGTCGTGGAGTTCGACCGGACGCCGCTCGAATCGGACCTGTCCGGGCCGTTCTACACCCCCCGGGTCCAGTGGCGCCCGCAGCCGGCGAGCCCGCAGGACATCGAGGCCCTGGCGCTCGACTTCGCCGCGACCGGCACCGTGGTCGGCGCGATCGACCGTGACGCGCCCGGTCCCGGTCCCGAGACCCAGCCCTTCCCCGGTCTGCCGCCCAGCTTCACGCTGGTCCACGTCGCCAAGGGCCGCGCCATGATCAGCGATGCGAACGGCTTCTTCGTCGTCGAGCGCGGTTCGGTCCTGCCCGACAATTCCAGCGTCGTCTCCATCGAGAATACCGGCGGCAAGTGGCTCCTCAGGACGAGCCGCAACCAGGTCGTCGAACTCGTCGAGTGAACCGCGGCGGTCTCCGCCCCGCGCAAGTTCCACGCAAGACTGGCTCCCTATGATTCCCCTCCAGCAGGGGAATTACGATGCAACCCGTCAGTCTCTTCGAACTTGCCTCCCATCAGGCGCGGTGGCTGTCGGTCCGCCAGGCCGCCGTCGCCGGCAATGTCGCCAACATCAACACGCCGGGCTACCGCGCCGTGGACGTGCAGCCCTTCCAGGATCTGCTGGCCGACCGCACGCTGACGGTCGCGTCCACCCAGCCGGGTCATATCTCCTTCGGCGGCGCCAGCGGCGACTTCGGCCTCGGCGAGGACGATTCGCCCGTCGTTTCGACCTCCGGCAACTCCGTTTCGGTCGAGGAGGAACTGGTCAAGGCCGGCGAGGTGCGTCGCGGCGTCGAGCTCAACACCGCGATCGTGAAGGCTTTCCACCGCATGGTCATGCTGGCGTCGAGGTAGCGATGACGATCGATCCGCTCACTCTTTCCGTCGGCGTCGCCGCCTCCGGCCTCAAGGCCCAGTCGGAACGCATCCGCGTCGTCTCGGAAAACCTCGCCAACGCCCAGTCCACCGGCCGTACGCCGGGCGCCGATCCCTACCAGCGCAAGACCGTCTCCTTCGCGGCCGCGCTCGATGCCGACAGCGGCGGCGCCTATGTCCGGATCCAGTCGATCGAGGTCGACGCGTCGGAGTTTCCCGTCGAGTACGATCCCACGCACCAGGCCGCCGACGAGAACGGCTTCGTCAAGCTGCCCAACGTCAACGCGCTGATCGAGATGGCCGACATGACGGAGGCCAACCGGTCCTACGAGGCCAACCTCCAGGTGATCCGCCAGGCCCGCGAGCTCATCTCCATGACCATCGACCTCATGAGGGCGCAGTGATGATCGGCGGTCTCGGAGCTCTCGACGCCCTCTCGGGCGGCATCCGGCTCGGCGGCCCGACAGGCCCGCTCGCGCCGACGCAGCCCTCGGTCTCGGCCAGCGACTTCGCAAGCGCCGTGGCGGAGGCTGCGACCCGCACCATCCACACCCTCGGCAATGCCGAGACCGTCTCCATGACGGCGCTGGAAGGCGGCAGCGTCCAGGCACGCGAGGTCGTCGACGCAGTGATGAGCGCCGAGCAGACGCTCCAGGCGGCCATCTCCATCCGCGACAAGATCGTCACCGCCTATCTCGAAATCAGCCGTATGGCGATCTGAGGACCAGGACCATGAAAGCGCTCGCCATCGCCGCGACAGGCATGAACGCCCAGCAGCTCAACCTGGAAGTCATCGCCAACAACATCGCCAACATCAACACCACCGGCTTCAAGCGGGCGCGGGCGGAGTTCTCGGACCTTCTCTACCAGACCGAGCGCCTCCAGGGCGTCCCCAACCGCGCCGACCAGAGCATCGTGCCGGAAGGGGCCAACATCGGTCTCGGCGTCAAGACGTCGGCGATCCGCAACGTCCACCTGCAGGGCGCCCTCGCCGCCACCGGCAATCGTTTCGACCTGGCCCTCACGGGTCCCGGCTGGTTCCAGATCGAGGGCGCCGACGGCACCACCCTCTACAGCCGCTCCGGCGCCTTCAACACCAATGCCGAAGGCGAACTCGTCACGATCGACGGCTTCAACGTCATTCCGGCGATCGTGGTCCCGGCGGAGACGGTGGAGGTGATCGTCAACAAGTCCGGCCAGGTCTTCGCCCGCATCGACGGCCAGGCCGCGCTGCAGGACCTCGGCCAGCTCACGCTGGCGACCTTCGCCAACGAAGCCGGCCTTTCGCCCATGGGAGACAATCTCTTCCGCGAGACGGAGGCCTCCGGTGCCGCGACCGTCGGCATCCCGGGCGACCCCGGCTACGCCACCATCGAGCAGGGCTATCTCGAGAGCTCGAACGTCGACCCGGTCAAGGAGATCACCGAGCTGATCTCCGCACAGCGCGCCTACGAGATGAACTCCAAGGTCATCAAGGCCGCCGACGAGATGGCCTCCGTCGTCTCGCAGAGCATCCGGTAGGCCGCCATGTCGAAACTGTCCCGCACGATCGTCCGGGCCGCGGCGGCTGCTGCCGTCATGGCCGCTCTCCCCGGCGCGGCGATGGCCACCGACACGGCGGTCATCCCCAAGCGCGTCATCTATCCCGGCGAGACGATCGACGCCGGCTCGCTGTCCGAAGTCCCCGTGCGAAATCCCGCCCGCATAACCACCGAGATCGCCTATCTGGCGGAGGACATCGACGGCAAGGTCGCCAAGCGGACGCTGCTGCCCGGCCGCTTCATCCCCCTGAGTTCCGTCCGCGAGGCCTACGTCGTCGAGGCCGGGGCGCCGGTCGAGGTCAACTTCGCCCAGAACGGCCTGCAGATCACCACCATGGCGATTCCGCTCCAGCCGGGTTCCATCGGCGACATGATCCGCGTGCGCAACGCCGACAGCGGCGCGGTCTTCAGCGGCATCGTGATGGCGGACGGCACCGTGCGGGTGGGCAACTGATGCTGCGATCCCTGGCCCTGCGCCTGCTCGTCGCAGCCGGCCTTGCCGCCACGCCGGCGCTGGCGGCCGACATGGCGCCGCGACAGCCCGGGCCCGTACAGTTCGGCCAGGGCGCGGACGTCAACTACCGCATCGAGATCGCAGCCGGCCCCTCGACGCTGCCCACCGTCGTCGGCCCGGTCTCGCGCGTCAAGGACATCGCGACCATCCAGACCGCGCGCGACAACCAGCTGATCGGCTATGGCCTCGTCATCGGCCTCCAGGGCAGCGGCGACGGGCTGCGCAACTCGCCCTTCACCGAACAGTCGATCCGCGCCATGCTGCAGAACCTCGGCATCGCCATGGAAGGCGGCCAGGCCCGTGCCCGCAACGTCGCGGCGGTGATCGTCACCGCCACGCTCCCGCCCTTCGTCCAGTCGGGCGCCCGCATCGACGTCAGCGTCTCCTCGCTCGGCGATGCGACATCGCTGCAGGGCGGAACGCTGGTCATGACGCCGCTGCGCGCCCCCGACGGCGACATCTATGCCGTGGCGCAGGGACCCGTCTTCATTTCCGGCTTCAGCGCCCAGGGCGAGGCCGAGAGCCTGACCAAGGGGGTTCCGACCGCCGGCCGCATCCCCAACGGCGCCATCGTCGAGCGCCAGATCGAGGCACGCTTCAACGACGACGGCGTGCTCACGCTCCAGCTCCGCAACCCGGATTTCTCCACCGCCATCCGCGTCACCGACGTCATCAACGAATACACGGCGAGCCGCTTCGGCAACCGGACCGCGAGCGAACAGGATTCGCGCACGATCCTGGTGAAGCGCCCCGCCAACGTCACCGCCGCCCGCTTCGTGGCCGAGATCGAGAACCTGCTCGTGGCGACCGACACGCCGGCCAAGGTCGTCGTCGACGAGCGGACCGGCACCATCGTCATCGGCCAGGACGTCAAGATCTCGCAGGTCGCCGTCAGCTACGGCCAGCTGACCGTCCGCATCACCGAGCAGCCGCGCGTCGTCCAGCCGGCGCCCTTCTCGCGCGGCGAGACGGCCGAGGAGCCGTCGACCGTCATCGAAGCCGACCAGGGCAGCGGCCAGGTGGCCGTGCTCGACGGCCCCGACCTGCAGACGCTGGTGGCGGGCCTCAACCGGATCGGCGTGAAGCCGGACGGCATCATCGCCATCCTCCAGGGCATCAAGTCGGCCGGCGCCCTGCAGGCCGACCTCGTATTCCAGTGAGGGGAGCCGTGATGACGCTTCGATCCCGCTTCCTCAGGTCGGCCCTCACCTTCCTGGTCGGTGCCTCGACGGCCGCCGGGATCGGCATCGCCGCGCTGGCGGCGACCGGCACGCTGGCCGCAGCGCAGAACCTTCCGGGCCAGGTCACGGACGAGATCCGGGAGTTCTGCGCCAACATCGTCGATGCCGCGCGTGATCGCCGCTACGCGGTGCAGACCCGCGAGCTCGAGAAGCTCCGCCAGGAGATCGACGAACGCATCGCCGCGCTGGAAGCCAAGCGGGCCGAATACGAGGACTGGCTGGCCCGCCGCGACGAGGTGATCAACCGCGCCGAGGACAGCGTCGTCGGCATCTATTCCCGCATGCGGCCCGACGCCGCCGCCGAGCGCATGTCGCAGCTCGACGAGAACCTCGCCGCGGCCATCCTGCTCAAGCTCAATTCCCGCCAGGCCGGCATCATCCTGAACGAGATGGACAGCAAGTCCGCGGCCCGGCTGACCAGCATCATCGCCGACGTCGCCAAGTCCGAGGATCCGACATGAAGCCTTCGCCCGTCATCCTGCTCGCCTGCCTGGCGCTCGGCGGCTGTGCCGGCGAGCTGAAGGACGTCGGCCGCGCGCCGGCCCTCTCGCCGGTCGGCTCCGGCCTGGAGCCGGCCGCCGTGACCGCGCATGCCTATCCGGAGCCGCCGGCGCGGCCGGTGAAGCGCTTCTCCCTCTGGAACGACGAGCAGAGCCAGCTCTTCAAGGATGCGCGTGCGCTGACCGTCGGCGACATCATGACCGTCAACATCTCCATCAACGACAAGGCGACGCTGAGCAACGAGTCGGACCGGTCGCGCACGACCAGCCGGAAGTTCGGATTGAGCGGCGCCTACGAATGGGAGGGCATCGGCCAGGGCGGGTCAAGCGAGCTGGACCTGTCGTCGAAATCCGACAGCGCCGGCTCCGGCGCCACTGCGCGGTCGGAGAACATCCGCCTGCAGGTGGCCGCCGTCGTGACCGACGTGCTGCCGAACGGCAACCTCGTCATCCGCGGATCTCAGGAGGTTCGCGTCAACTACGAGATGCGCATCCTCACCATCGCCGGCATCGTGCGGCCGGCCGACATCGGCGCGGAGAACTCGATCAACTACGAGCGCATCGCCGAGGCGCGGATATCCTACGGCGGACGCGGCCGGATCACCGAGGTCCAGCAGCCGCCGCTCGGCCAGCAGATCGTCGACCTCGTCTCGCCGTTCTGAGGAGGTCCAACCCGATGGCCGCCGAAGCGACGGACAGCACCCGCAAGAAGGGACCTTCGACGGTCATCCAGGCCGTGGTGCTGCTCGTGCTGACGGTCGCAGCCGCTGCCGGAGGCTGGTTCTCGGGCATGCAGCTGCATTCGGGAAGCGAGGCCGACGCGCCCGCCGAGACGGTGAAGGTGCAGGTCGACCCCGTGCCCGGTTCACCCGAGGCCGTCGAGGCCGCGGAAGCCGGCGACGCCCATGGCGGCGAGGCCGCGGCGGACGGCAAGGACGACGTCGCCAAGGACGAGAACGGCAACATCATCCTGATCCCGCGTCTCGTTCCGCTCGAGCCGGTCACCACGAATCTCGCCGCTCCCCGCGATATCTGGGTGCGCATGGAACTCGCGATCGTCTTCTCGGCGCCGCCGCCGCCTCAGCTGGTGCGCACGATCCACGAGGACATCCTCGCCTACATGCGCACCGTGACGCTGCAGCAGGTCCAGGGCGCCAGCGGTTTCCGACACCTCAAGACCGACCTCGAGGAGCGCGCCCGCATCCGCAGCGACGGCCTCGCCACGCAACTGATGATCAGGACGCTGCTGTTCGAATGAGACGCATCGTCCTCGCCCTCGCCGCCCTTGCCTCATCCGCCGCCGCGGCCCGCGCCCAGCAGCTCGGCCTCGGCCTGCTCGGCGAGCAGCTGACGGGCGAGACCATCGGCTACGTCATCCAGCTCGTCGGTCTGCTGACGGTGCTGTCGATCGCGCCGGGCCTGCTCATCATGGTGACGAGCTTCACGCGCTTCATCATCGCCTTCTCGATCCTGCGCGCCGGCATCGGCCTGCAGACCACGCCGGCCAACCTGATCCTGATCAGCCTGGCCCTGTTCATGACCTTCTACGTCATGGCGCCCACCTTCGACCAGGCATGGAACAACGGCGTCCGGCCGCTGATCGCCAACGAGATCACCGAGGAGGAGGCGCTTCAGCGCATCAGCGATCCCTTCCGGACCTTCATGCTGAACAACGTCCGCGAGGAGGACTTCAACCTCTTCGCCGACCTCGCGCGCGAACGCGGCCAGACCGTCGTGACGGGAGACCAGGTCGACCTGCGCATCTTGGTCCCCGCCTTCATGATCTCGGAGATCCGGCGCGGTTTCGAGATCGGCTTCCTGATCGTCCTGCCGTTCCTCGTCATCGATCTCGTCGTGGCCACGGTGACGATGGCGATGGGCATGATGATGCTGCCGCCGACCGTGATCTCGCTGCCGTTCAAGATCCTGTTCTTCGTCCTGATCGACGGGTGGAACCTGCTCGTCGGCAGCCTCGTCAGGTCCTTCAACTGAAGGTCGCGGTAAGGTCTCGTTAACACCTTTTTTCGATTCCGGTCCGCCAGTTATCGGTTTGGTAAATTTTTCCTGCCAGAACATGATTAACAGAGCGGGCCGGCAGGCGATGTAGAGCCACACCGGAAGGCATGACGCCGTGCCGCTCTACCGGGAGAGTCCGGTATGTCCCTGTTTTTGTTGCGTTTGTGAGTAGGGGACATTTCCCATGGCGAGTAGTATTCTGACCAACGCGTCGGCGATGACGGCGCTCAAATCCCTCAATATGACGAACAAGTCGCTGGAGACGACGCAGACCCGGATCTCGACCGGTTTCAAGGTCGGCGAGGCCAGCGACAACGCCGCCTACTGGTCGATCGCAACGACGATGCGTTCGGACAACAAGGCACTCTCCACGGTGCAGGACGCGCTCGGTCTCGGCATGGCCAAGGTCGACACGGCCTACACCGGCATGAATGCGTCGATCGAAGTGGTCGACGAGATCAAGACCAAGCTCGTCGCCGCGCGTGAGCCGGGCGTCGACCAGGACAAGATCAACAAGGAAATCACGGCTCTCAAGGAGCAGCTGAAGTCGATCACCACGTCGGCTTCGTTCTCCGGCGAGAACTGGCTTGCCAATGACGGCGCCACGGGTACGAAGTCTATCGTCGGCGCCTTCACCCGCGACTCGTCCGGCTTCGTTTCCATCGGCACCCTGGACGTGGACGTCGACGCCATCACGCTGACGTCGTCCGACGATGCCGCCAACGGCATCCTGACGAAGGACATCGACGCGGATGCCCTTCTGGCCACCCCCACCGGCACGGCTGACAACTACTTCCTGCTCGACGTCGGCTCCACCACCGCGGCCACCGGCACCGAGATCACCCTGACCGGCACCAACACCGTGGACGAGATTTCGGCCATGGTTCGGGCGGTGGATTCGATCCTCACCCAGCTGACGGATGCCGCCGCCGATCTCGGCGCTTCGAAGAAGCGCATCGACATGCAGAACACCTTCGTCTCCAATCTCATGGACACGATCGACAAGGGCGTCGGTGGCCTGGTCGATGCCGACATGAGCGAGGAGTCGACCCGTCTGCAGGCCCTCCAGGTGCAGCAGCAGCTGGGCATCCAGTCGCTGTCGATCGCCAACGGCAACTCGCAGCAGATCCTGTCGCTGTTCCGCGGCTAAGGCTTTCTTAACTAAGCGACTTAACTGGAAAACAATGTCCCGGCTGTAAAAGGCTGGGACATAGTCGTTTCAGGACGGATCGCTGACCCCCTGGGGTTCCCGATAGGCATGACGCCGCCCCGTCTTACCGGTCCAGCCCGGTATGTCGTGTACAAGCGTACGTAAGGGGACACCCATGTCGAGCATCAACACCAACGTTCAGGCCATGACGGCCCTGAAATCTCTGAACATGACGAACAAGGCGCTGGAGACGACGCAGACCCGGATTTCGACCGGCTTCAAGGTCGGCGAAGCGAGCGACAACGCCGCCTACTGGTCGATCGCCACCACGATGCGGTCCGACAACAAGGCGCTCGGCACCGTCAAGGACGCGCTGGGTCTGGGCCAGGCCAAGATCGACACCGCCTACACCGGCATGAACGCCGCCATCGAGGTCGTCGACGAGATCAAGACGAAGCTCGTGGCCGCCAGCGAGCCGGGCGTCGACCAGTCGAAGATCAACAAGGAAATCACCGCCCTCAAGGACCAGCTGGTCTCCATCACCACGTCGGCCTCGTTCTCGGGCGAGAACTGGCTGGCCAACGACGGCGCCACCGGCACCAAGTCGATCGTCGGCTCCTTCACCCGCGACGCCTCCGGCAACGTCTCGATCGGCACGCTCGACGTCGACGTCGACGCGGTCACGCTGACCTCGTCGGACGACGCGGCCAACGGCATCCTGACCAAGGACATCGACGCAGATGCCCTTCTGGCCACCCCGACCGGCACCGCCGACAACTACTTCCTGCTCGACACCGGCTCGACGACGGCCGCGACCGGCACCGAGATCGCGCTGTCCGGCTCCAACACCAAGGACGAGATCGGCGCCATGGTGCGTGCGGTCGACTCCATCCTGACCCAGATGACCGACGCCGCCGCCGACCTCGGCGCCGCCAAGAAGCGCGTCAGCCTCCAGAGCGAGTTCGTCTCCAACCTGTCGGACACGATCAGCAAGGGCGTCGGCACGCTGGTCGACGCAGACATGAACCAGGAATCGACCCGCCTGCAGGCGCTCCAGGTGCAGCAGCAGCTGGGCATCCAGGCGCTGTCGATCGCCAACGGCAACTCGCAGACCATCCTGTCGCTCTTCCGTTAAGGATTTCGGCGAAGCCCGGTCTTCCGGGCAGCGCACCTCCAGTCGGGTCGCCGCGTCCGCGCGGCGGCCCGATATCATTTTCGCACAAGCTTCAGCATCTAGGTTCGGAGCCCTGCAATTCGGGGACCGCTGCCTGTGCCGGAACAGCTTCAGAAAATCGTCGACAATCTGATGTCGCTGGGAGCGAAGCGGCTCGCCATCATGGGCGGCATCCTCGCCACTGTGATGGCCACCATCCTCGTCGGCGCGATCTACCTCAACAGGCCAGCTTCCGAGACGCTCTATGTCGGCCTCGACCGCAGCGACGTCTCCAAGATCGGCGTCGTGCTGTCGGAAGCCGGCATGTCCTACGACGTCGGCTCGGACGGCACGAGCGTCCTCGTCCCCACCGGCTTCACCGGCCGGGCGCGGATGATCCTGGCCGAGAAGGGCCTGCCCAGCAGTTCCAACGCCGGCTACGAGCTCTTCGACAATGTCGGCTCGCTCGGCCTCACCTCCTTCATGCAGGAAGTGACCCGCGTGCGCGCGCTGGAGGGCGAGATCGCGCGCACCATCCAGTCGATCGCGGGCATCAAGTCGGCGCGCGTCCACATCGTCATGCCGCAGCAGGCGAGCTTCCGCCGCGAGGAGCAGCAGCCGACCGCTTCGGTGGTCATCCGCTCGGGCGGCGTCGACGAGATCCGCACCGCCAACTCGATCCGCCACCTGGTTGCCGCGGCGGTGCCGGGCCTGACCTCGGACAACGTCACCGTGCTCGACACCAACGGCGCCCTGCTGGCGACCGGCGACGACCCGTCCAACAGCTCGATCAACCGCTCGATGAGCATCGAGCGCACGGTCGAGAGCCAGGTCGCCGACAACATCTACCGCGCGCTCGCCCCCTTCCTCGGCCGCGACAACTTCCGCGCCAGCGTCAAGGCTGTCGTCAACACGGACGCGCGCCAGATCGAGGAGACGGTCTTCGATCCCGATTCCAAGGTGGAGCGATCGATCCGCACCATCCGCGAGAACAACACGTCCAACGAGAGCGGCGCCGCGGCGCCCGCGACCGTGGAGCAGAACATCCCCGAGCAGGGGGACGCCGGCACCAATCCGTCCTCCTCGGAGGAACGCGAGCGCCGCGAGGAGATCACCAACTACGAGTTGAATTCAAAGCGGATCGCCACCACCAGCAACGGCTACCAGATCTCGAAGCTCTCGATCGCCGTCGTCGTCAACCGCGACCAGATCGCGGCGGCACTCGGCGAAGGCGCGACGGCCGAGCAGATCCAGGCGCGCGTCACGGAGATCGAGAACGTGGTCGCCACCGCTGCCGGCATCGACGGCGAACGCGGCGACAAGGTCTCCGTCACAGCCCTCTCCTTCGTCGAGGAAGCCGTCGCCGAGGGGCTGGACCAGCCGGGCATCCTCGAGAGGGCGAGCCAGTACACCGGCTCCATGATCAACGCGCTCGCCTTCGTGATCGTGGCGTTCCTCGTCTCCTGGTTCGGTCTCCGGCCGCTGGCGGGCGCGCTGACGAAGAGCGAGAGCGTCGCCGGCCCCGATTTCGGCGACCTGCAGCTGCCCTTCGATTCGCCGCTGAACAACATGGCGCTGCCCGATCCCCTCGCCGGGATGGGCGGCAGCGACGGCGGCGGCTTCCCCGGTATGGCGGGCATCGGCGGCATGGGCGGCATAGGCATGCCCAGCGAATCCGACGTGATGGAGGAACTCAAGATGCGGCTGCGTCCCGCACCGCAGGAGCGTCTGGCGCAGATGGTTGAGCTCAACGAGGAGCGGACCGCCGCCATCCTGCGCAAATGGGTCGGCGGAGAGGCGATGGCGAGCTGATGCCGACACTGGCCGATCTCCTGGTCGACTTCGGAAAGCCGAAGGCGCAGCCGTCCGCCTTCGGCGGCTCGGCGCC
>Ga0208243_1000316_pt1 | contig 32324 bp, 32 predicted proteins | sample Subbio2Aug_QV12A_FD_184826 | JGI IMG/M metagenome (GOLD analysis project Ga0208243, IMG submission 184826) | Serpentinite rock and fluid subsurface biosphere microbial communities from McLaughlin Reserve, California, USA - CR12Aug_QV12A (SPAdes) | ecosystem: Environmental > Terrestrial > Deep... | reverse complement strand
TGAGGCAACAGAGAGGATGTAGTCGCGCGTTCCTACTACTTATTATTTAGGGGAGGGTTAGTCAGTCTATGAAAAAGTTTAGGCTCATGATTCTAGCCGTTCTGGCACTCGTCGTCGCCTTAACCACGGTCCTGACGGTTGGCTGTCAGCCGCGGGCAGCACAAGAGAAGTTCACGCTGCGGTTTAACCACGTGCTGGCACCGACCGAACCCTATCACGAAGGCTTCCTAAAGTGGGCAGAGCGCGTCAACGAGCGCAGCCGCGGCCGCCTGACCATCGAAGTTTCACACAGCGCGGCGCTTGGACGCGAAGAGGACATTATCGAGCAGCTCCGCATGGGTGCTAACATCGGCCAAAACACCGACTCGGCCAGACTTGGCATGTACGTGCCGGGCATCGCCGTGATGAATGCCCCGTATTTCGTGGAAAGCATTGACGAAGTCTTAAAGCTCAGGGAACTGCCCTTAGTGCAGCAGTGGATCAAGGAACTCGAGTTAAAGTTTGGCATCAAAGTGCTCTCGTTTAACTGGGTGCAAGGGCATCGCCATATGGTAACGAACAAGCCTATTAGGCACCCAAGAGACCTCGCGGGTCTGCGCATCAGAACACCGGGTGCGCCTATCTGGCAGGAATCCGTACGCGCGATTGGAGCAACGCCGGTTGCGCTTGCCTTTGGCGAGATCTACACGGCCATACAGGCGCAAACGATTGACGGTGCCGAGTTGGTGTACCGCAATGTAGAAGGGGCGCGCCTCTACGAAGTCGCCGACTACCTGAGCGAAACCGGGCACATTCTTTTGATTAACTTCTCTATCGTCGGGCGCGAGTGGTTCGACAACCTGCCGGAGGACCTGCAGCAGATTCTTATCGAAGAGAACGAAAAAGTCGGCCTTGAGACCTCCCGCGGCATGGAGCAGCAAGCCGCCCAACTGCGCGACACGTTCCGTCAAAAGGGCATGACCATCGTGCAGGATGTCGACCTTGCGGCGTTTAGACAAGCCGCCGAAGCCGCCTACACGGCGCTTAACCTCACTACATTCCGCGATCAAATCTGGCAGCAGCTCGGCAAGACCCGTCCGTAGTATTGCTGCGATACAAGCAGATTCAGCCCACTGCGAACGGTGGGCTGAATCTGCCCTAGGTAAATTGCCTCACACATAGGGGGGATTGACGTGAAAGAGGCACTCTTTAGGACGTATACTTACATTGGCAAGGTAGAGCTTTGGCTAGCGAAAGCCGGCGTCATGATTTTTACCGCGCTTATTTTTCTCTCCGCTTTGTCTAGAACGGTGGGCTATCCGCTTGGGTGGGCGCAGGACTGGGCCATCTTTGTTTTTGTGTGGTGCGTGTTTTTTAGCGCCGACGCTTGTCTGCGCCAGGATAAACTGGTTACTGTAGACGTTGTCACCAGCCACCTTTCGCCGCGGGTCAATGCTTGGCTTAAGGTGTTTAACTGGCTGCTAATCATCGCTTTTCTCGCCTTCCTAGTCTACTACGGCGTGTCGCTCACCTATACGAGCCGTTTTGTGCGCTTCCAGGGGTTGCCCCACTTCAGCTACAGCTGGGTTGCGGTGAGCCTGCCGGTTGGAGCGGGGCTCATGTTTATTACCTCCGGCGTTAAGTTCTTTGAGCATCTTAAGAACATGCAAAGACTAGAGAATGGCGGGGCGAACTAATGGCGCTGGTATTTGCGGTTTTTCTCTTACTGATGTTTCTCGGCATGCCGGTAGCCTTTGCGATTGGCATTGCCGGAACGGTCTTCTTTGTTCAGCTCGGCACCTTGCCGTTTACCATTCCTGCCCAGCTGATTCTAACGCAACTGCAGGGCTTCGTGCTGCTCGCCATTCCGCTATTTGTCTTCGCCGGCAATCTGTTAAACGAAACAGGCATTACCGAGCGACTAATGAAGCTTTCGTATGTCTTAGTCGGCCATATGCGCGGGGGGCTAGCGCAGGTTACGGTAATTCTCTCGGCGCTAATGGGGGGCATTTCGGGCTCCGCTATCGCCGACGCCTCTATGCAGGGCCGCGTCCTTGGGCCTGGTATGCTACAGCGCGGTTACTCGAAGGGGTTCTCGGCAGGGATTATCGGCACTAGCGCGCTTATCGTGACGATGATTCCCCCAAGCATCGGACTCGTGCTTTACGGCAGCATCGGGGAGGTCTCTATCGGTCGGCTCTTTGCCGCGGGCATAGTGCCGGGCATCCTCATGACAGTTGCCTTAATGTTTGGTGTGGGTTACGTGGCGCGGCGCAACGGGTACGTGCCGGAGCGCGCAGAGCGTGCCTCGCTTGGCGAAATTCTGCGCACCCTCATTGACTGTGTTTGGGCCTTCCTCTTCCCAGTTTTGCTCATATTGGGTCTGCGCGGCGGTGTGTTTACCCCGTCCGAGGCGGGGTCTTTCGCCGTTATGTATGCTCTGGTAATCGGAACGGTAACGTATCGCCAGCTCACCTGGAAAAAACTCTTGGATTGCCTGCAGCGGACAGCCGTGGACATCGGCATGATTATGTTGATTATTGCCATGTCCTCCGTGCTAAGTTATGGCATCACGTGGGAGAACATCCCGCAGGCGTTAGCGCAGTTTATCATCGGGATTTCCACTACGCCATGGATAGTCCTGCTGATTATTGTGGCCTTCCTACTCGTGGCCGGCATGTTTATGGACTCGACGGTACTTATACTGCTTTTGACTTCGATCCTAATCCCGGTGGCGCGCGCGCTTGGAATTGACCTCGTGCACTTTGGCGTAGTGATGGTGCTGACCCTCACCATCGGGCTGCTTACCCCACCGCTCGGAGTGGTGATGTTTGTGGTCTGCTCCATCTTTGAGTGCTCGTTTCAGGAGTATGTGCGCGACTCGTGGTTTTTTATGGCATTAATCGTCCTGGTAGTCGTGATGATAATTGTCTGGCCGCAAGCGGTGCTGTATTTACCTAACCTATGGTTTGGGCGTTAGCTACTGCGCCCTATTTAAGGAGGCAGATCATGAACTTCAAGGACAAAGTTGTGCTTATTACAGGCGCCGGCGGGGGAATAGGCAGAAAGACGGCGGTGACCTTTGCCGAACATGGAGCGACGGTAGCGGTCAACAACATACCTCCTGCTGCGGCCGGGGAAGAAACGTTGCGGTTAGTTACGGCCACAGGGCAGCGTGGCATCTACGTCGAAGCCGATGTCACTAAGGCAGATGAGGTTTCGGCTATGGTTGAGAAAGTAGTCCGCGCCTTCGGCAGGCTCGATATCGTGATAAATAACGCCGGCATCGTACTGCCCGGGCGAGTAGATAACATGTCTGAACAGGCCTTCGACCTCACCATGCAAGTTAACGTTAAGGGGACTTTCTTGGTATCCCAACACGCCGTGCGGCAGATGAAAAAACAAGGCGGGGGAGTAATTGTCAATATCGCTTCTGTGGCTGCGCAAAAAGGCATTCTCGACAGGAGCGCCTACTGCGCGTCTAAGGGTGCTGTCTTAGCGCTAACACGTGCCATGGCGGCAGACCACCTCGGGGATAAGATTAGGGTGAATTGCGTTTGCCCGGGCACGACCTACACCGCCTCGCTTGAGGAGCGCATTCAAGCGCTGCCAGACCCACAAAAGGCGCGGCAGGAGTTTATGGCCCGCCAACCTATGGGGAGGTTTGGCCTAGACAGTGAAATCGCCTACGCCATACTTTTTGCCTGCTGCGAAGAAGCTGCGTTTATGAACGGGAGTATAATCAACATCGACGGCGGTGCGCTAATTTAGGGAAGCGATTTACTTTGGATTGGGTGGATACGAGGGAGATAGGCAGGATAAGAGGGAGCGCGAACCGCTCTCTCTTTGTTTGGACGATTAGTCTCGGATTAGGTAGATACGGGGGAGATAGGCAAGATGGGGAGGGAGAGGGTCAACGAATTAATGCGGATGGGGCCGGATGGGTCGGATAGGACGGATGGGAGAGGGCAAGGGTGCCCCCTAATCCGGCTCATCCTGCAAATCCGGCCTATCCGTCTAAATAGTGTCCCCAGGTCCCTCTCATCCTGACTATCATCTTCGGTATCCCAATAATCCGACGGAATCGGCATAATCCATTACCCTCTCGACAATCCGACGAAATGCGCCCGTACCCTTGATTATATTAAGATATGCGCTATAATATATCAAGGAGGTGTTAGTATGGGTGAAGAGACCAAGATGATACTGGAGATGTTGCGGGATGGCAAGATTACCGCCGATGAGGCGACCCGCCTGCTGAACGCTGCTCAGCCTGCTAGGAGAACCCACGAATCAGAAGGCGCCTTCTTTAGTGACCTGCGCGATGCCGCGAGTGAAGTTGTACAGCGTGCGCGCAAGGAAGCTAAGGAGGCTGTGCGCCGCGCTAACGAAATCCTGCGTGAGGAGCAGCGGGGTGCGCGGGAGCAAGCGCGTGAGCTCGCAGAAGAAGCCCGCGACGAAATGCGGGAGAAGCTGCGCGAGGCGAAGCAGCGCCTTAAGGAAATGCGGCGGGAGCTAAAGCAACGCCTGCGGCATGAAAGTGCTACAACAGACTTAGCTGAGGAGACAGAAGAAGAGATAGAGAGCATGCAAGACGAAATCGACGAAATGCAGGATGAGGTCGAGGAAATCGAGGATGAGCTCGAAGAACTCGAAGAAGAGGAGGAAGAGGAAGAAGAAGACGAAGATGAGGAAGGGCACTGTGAGCCGACCGGCGGCGTGTTGGCCAGCGTCATTAGTGCTTTAGGCGGGGGACAGACGTACAACTGGCAAGAGAATCTTTCCGGTGAAATACCTAACGTGCCCGTGCCGCACATTGTAGTGCGCGGGGTCAACGGGCGAGTAATAGTCGAGCTCACCGACGACGCCAAGTGGCACTTGACGGCGGAAAAGTCGGCCCGCGCGGCCAACGCTGCCGAGGCGAAGGCCTTAAGCCGCAATCTGTACTCAGTCGAGACGACTGCGGAAGGCCTAGTCATTGCGGCCAAGCAAGTGTTTGGACAAGCGCGCGCCGTCAACTTTCATCTGCTCCTGCCGCAAAACCATATCTATGACCTCGACTTAAGCGCCGTAAACGGGAGTGTTCGCGTTAAAGGCGTCGCTGCCAAGCGGCTTAGAGCCAGCACCACTAACGGCCAAGTCGCGGTCGAGAGTATGGCGAGCGAGATTAGCCTGTCCTCCGTAAACGGCCGCGTGGAGCTTTACGGCGCGGCGGCAAGTGTAGCGTGCCGCACGGTTAACGGTAGTCTCTCGGTCACTTGCCCCACACTGCACGCGGGGACGATGGCTCTAGACACCGTAAACGGCAGCATAACCCTGCGACTGGCAAACAGCCAAGACGTCGGCGTTAAGATTAAGGGCGCCAACGTACACGGCTCTGTAGAAGCAGAGGGCTTAGGCCTTAAGGTAGACGTCGTTAGGCACACGGTAGGCAGGAAGCTTCGGGCTGAGAGCGAAGGCGACTTCTCCGCTTGGCTAGAAATCGAGGCCAAGTCGGTGCACGGCTCGATAAACATAGCGCCCGCCCGCTAACCCGGCAGGGAAAGACACGTCGCGTGGGGAAGATAAAGTCGTCGGGATACCGACGACTTTGTTATTTTGACAATGAGGGGGAAGAACATGCGCATTGCGCTTATTGCCCACGACCAGCGGAAAGAAGCCATGATTAAGCTCGCTAAAGAGCACCATAGCTTTCTCAAGGCGCAGCGCCTAGTCGCCACGGCTACTACCGGAGCCCAGCTAAGTGCGATGACCGGGTTAGAGGTGACGCAAGTGCTGTCAGGCCCACAGGGTGGCGACGCGCAGATTAGCGCTATGGTGGCCACACGACAGATAGACGTAGTTATCTTTCTGCGCGACCCGCTGACCGCCCAACCGCACGAGCCTGACATCACCGCGCTGCTTCGGATATGCGACGTACACGATGTGCCCTTGGCCACTAACCTAGGTACCGCCCGCGCCTTGCTGACAGCATGCTCGCAGAAGCCTGCTCTTTGCGGCTGCTAGCCTTGGCAAAGACAGGACGATGTGATAAACTGATGCGCACGTGTTGGAATTTACGTCTGCTCGCCCATAGTATGGAGTAGGAACGTATACACGCTGTAAGAAATGGATAGATTCTTAGCAAGCGCTACCAAACATGCGCTAGGAGAAAAGCATAAAGGAGGTAGTTGAATGGCAACTAGCCAGACCAGAGCTAGGATTGCACTTGCACTGGGATTGCTCCTTGCCGTCACTCTACTGGGGTTCGGGGGAAGTTTCACGGGTGTGACACAGCAAGTAGGTTACACGCTAGGCTTGTTGACGCCGGCACGCGCGATCACCATTGTGGCTGATGGCCAAGAGATAGCACTAGAGGTGCGTGTCGCTACGGTAGAAGAAGCGTTAGCAGCAGCAAAGATTGTCCTTGGAGAACATGACAGGGTAAGCCCCGAACCAGCCGGTAAGATTCAAGACCAAATGGAAATAGTGGTTACGCGCGTAACCAAGAGTCAGATTGTAGAGCACGAACGCATCTATTTCCACGAGATTCGGCGCGCCAACCACAACCTAGAACGAGGCGTCACACGTACAATACAGCGCGGCAGGGAAGGGCGCCGAGCCGAGCACTACGAGGTTGTTTACGAGGACGGCCAGCGCGTATCTAAGACGCTGCTCCGTTCGGAAGTGCTAGAGCCGAAGGTCGACAGAATCGTGGAGTACGGCACGATTGGCTCTCTCTCGCGCGGAGGCAACACCTACCGCTTTACGCGGGTGTTGTATGTGATAGCCACCGCCTACACCGCAGGCCCGGAGAGCACAGGCAAGTCTCCCGGACACCCAGCCTTTGGCATTACGCGCTCGGGACTGCCGGTAGAGGTCGGACATATCGCTGTAGACCCGGACTTGATTCCGCTCCTCAGCCACGTCTATGTGGAAGGGCTGTGTGCCTTCTCCGCCCAGTTTAACGGCAGGTATTTTGCCACCGACACCGGAAGTGCCATTCAAGGGAACCGCATCGACATCTACTTTGAGCGCGTAGAAGACGCTATCCGTTTTGGTCGCCGACGCATGCGCGTGTATGTCTTGGCTAGGTAAATGCTAGACAACAGAGGGGCTGTCCCATCACCGGATGGAGACAGCCCCTCTGCTTTAAGTACCTTGCTAAGTGCTACTTCTTCTCAAGCGCTAGGTTCAGGTCTTTAATTAGCGCATCTACGTCAATGCCGTGCGCCATTGCTCCTTGCTCGATAGATTCAAAGCGAGCGGCGGCGCAACCCAAGCAGCCTAGACCATACTTGAAAAACACCGGCACTAGTTGCGGGAACTTGTCCACCACATCTTGAATGCCCATGTCGCGGGTTACTTTCATCCTTCACACCTCCAAACTTAGCCTTAGTATACCACAAATCGGCATTAATCGGCAGCAGACCGATAGGCAATATGTTACACTGATACAACTGGGGGGTAGACGATGCGGTTTAAGCAAATAGAGGCTTTTAGGGGAGATATCCGGGTTCCGGGAGATAAATCTATCAGTCACCGCGCGCTGTTAATCGCGGCGTTAGCGCCGGGTGTTTCGCGGCTAGTCGGCCTGTCGGATGCGGAAGACGTGGCGGCGACCAAGCGCTGTATATGTCAACTTGGGATTGCCGTAGAAGAACACGCGGGAAGATTTTGCGTCACGGGACGGAGTCTCTCGCACTGGCGTGAGCCGCAGGCGGCACTCGACTGCGACAACTCGGGCACAACCATGCGCCTATTGGCAGGGCTTTTGGCGGGGAGTAGCCTACAGGCAACACTCGTCGGCGACGCCTCGTTATCGCGACGCCCCATGCAGAGAATTGTGGACCCGCTGACGCTAATGGGGGGACAGCTTCAAGCTAAGACAAGCGGGGGACGCCCGCCCTTAGTAGTAGCGGGTGGGAAGCTTACCGCGCGGGACCACCGCTTGCCTATAGCCAGTGCCCAAGTGAAATCGGCCTTGCTCTTAGCGGGGCTCAGTGCGACGGGCACAACACGGATTTGGGAGAAGCATCCCACGCGCGACCATACGGAGCGTATGCTGCGGGCTTTTGGGTGCAACATCGACTATCACACGGGTTATGTGGAGCTCCGCGGCGGACAAGCCTTAAACCCCTGTGACTTTGAGGTTCCCGGCGATATCTCCGGCGCGGCGTTTTTCCTAGTTTTGGCCGCTGTAACGCCGGGGGCGGAGTTGACTGTGCTAAACGTGGGACTAAACCCCACGCGGACGGGCGTGTTGGACGTGCTGCAGGCTATGGGAGCGCGCTTGACCATCACCGTGCAGCGCACAGAGCCCGAGCCGGTCGGCAGTGTTCACGTGCTAGGGGGGAAGCTGCGCGGCTTTAGTGTGGGGGGAGCAGACATTCCGCGCTTAATTGACGAACTGCCCATCCTCGCGGTGGCGGCAGCGCTCGCCGCTGGCAAGACCGAAGTGCGCGACGCCGCTGAACTAAGGGTAAAAGAAAGCGACCGTATTACGGCGCTGCTTGGCGAACTAACGCAGATGGGGGTAAGATGTCAGGAGTTGCCCGATGGATTTGTTATCGAGGGAGGCAAGCTTAAGGGCGCTCACGTCAATTCGCATGGCGACCACCGCTTGGCGATGTCTCTGGCTGTGGCAGGCTGCAGGGCAGAGGGCACAACGACCTTACAGGGAGCCGAGTGTGTGGCCGTGTCCTACAGAGGGTTTTTTGCGACGCTAGAGCAACTGGCTAGAGGGGGGAAACAGCATGCTTAGATATCTCACCGCAGGCGAGTCACACGGCCCGGCGCTAACGTGCATTATTGAGGGCCTGCCCGCAGGAATGCGGGTAGACGTGCGCGAGATTGACGCCGAGTTAGCCCGCCGACAGCGTGTCCCCGGACGCGGCGAACGCATGAAGATTGAGCAAGATGCGGTGAAAGTGCTGGCCGGGCTGCGGGGCGGCGTTACACTAGGTAGCCCGCTCTGCCTGCAAATAACTAACCGCGACCACGTTAACTGGGCGGAGAGCATGCACCCAGAGCTTCCAAGCGGCGCTCCAAAGATTACCTGCCCGCGGCCGGGGCACGCCGACTACCCCGGCATGGTCAAATACGGGTTTGACGATGCGCGAAGTGTCCTCGAACGCGCCAGCGCGCGCGAAACCGCCCTGCGCACGGCCATCGGGGCCGTAGCCCGCCAAGCGTTGCGCCAAAGGGGCATTAGTATCTACAGCCGTGTAGCCGAACTAGGCCCGCTCACGCTAGGGGAGACAGACGCGACGGAAGAAGTATTTAGGCGCGCACGCGAACATCCTCTTGCCGTAGGCGCAGGGAAGGCCAAAGCCGCAGAAGAATTGCTGGCAGTGTGCCGCAAAGAGGCGCAAAGCGTCGGCGGCATAATCGAAGTGGCGGCGTTTCACTTGCCTGTCGGGCTGGGCTCTTACGTGCACGCCGACAGGCGCCTCGACGGGCAAATAGCCGGGGCGCTCATGTCTATTCCGGCCGTAAGGGGAGTGGCAATCGGCAGAGCTTTTGCCGAGGCGCGCCATGCGCCCGGTGTGCCGGGCGACAGCCTGCGCTACGACCCCCAAAAAGGCATCTACTACGAAGGGAACGCCAACGCAGGGCTAGCGGGGGGCATGACGACCGGGCAGCCTTTGCTGTTCTCCTGCGCCGTTAAGCCCATCCCTACCCTCGCTCCCGGCGTTACGGTAGACCTTGCTACTCTTAAAGAAGCATGCCCTGTGCGCGAGCGCAGCGACGTGACGGCCGTGTTTGCCGCGGCAGTGGTGGCTGAAGCCGTGTTGGCGTGGGTGCTCCTAGCCGCTATGCTAGACAGCCCCGCACAGTGGTCCTAGTACCCGGCTTGTTTGTCTACGGTGTTGATAAGAGCCTCGCCTTGACGCAAGCGGCGCAGGTTTTCGAGGAAGATAGCCAGCGCTCGTTCACGGTAATTTGGCAGCGACCCCGCGCAATGCGGCGTGACTAGGACGTTACGCATCGACCACAAAGGGCTTGTGGGGGGGAGAGGCTCTTCGGCAAAGACATCCAGACCCGCGCCGGCGAGATGTCCGGTTTGCAGGAACTCGGCTAAGGCAACCTCGTCTACTACCTTGCCCCGCGCGATGTTGTAGAAGTAGGCTCCGGCGGGTAGCAGTGCCAAGCGCTCGCGATGCAAAAGATTGTCTGTTTCTGGGGTGAGAGGGAGAGCCACCACGAGGTGCTTTACGCGCGGCAGAATGGTGTCTAGTTCCCTATCCGCCACCACCTCGTCGGCATAGGGAGAGGGCGCGGGGTGTTTGCGCACGGCGATAACCCGCATGCCAAAGGCCTTAGCCCGCGAGCCGATCGCCTGCCCAATCGCGCCAAACCCTAAGATGCCTACGGTCTGGCCGTAGAGAAGCTTAGGCTCGGTGGGGCGCCAGTTCTTCGTTTGCTGGTTTAAGATGTGGGCTGGGTAGCTGCGCACTAGACACAACATCATCCCCAGCACATGCTCGGCGATTGTCTCTTGATGAATGCCGCTAGTAGTGCAGAGCTCGGCTTGGCTTGCTCTAAGTTCAGGTGAGAGCATATGGTCGACACCGGCACTCAGCACTTGAATGAGCTTTAAGCGTTTGCCAAGGGCTATCTGCGACGGGCGCAGCCCTCCCCAGACGATTTCGGCTCCGGGCAGGTGACGCAGAAACTCGTCGCCCTCTGCGGTGATTACCTCTGCCTCCGGGAAAGCTGCGTTAATCTGCGCTTGCTCGTCGGCACTAAGCTCACCACGCACCAAAATAGTGGTCATAGAATGCCTCCTTTACGATTTATGTCGGATTGGGTAGTAACTAGTTTCGCGTTGGAGCAAGGTTTCCCTGCCGCGCTAGCCGCATCACTTCGAGAGCAGTAAAATAGGCATGGGCGCAATTATTGCCCGGGAAAAACTACGTATAGCGAGGTGCGTAAAATGCAGTTGACGGTTCTGGGGTGTCATTCTCCTTATCCCCCGGCAGGTGGCGCGGGGCCGGGGTATCTGCTGACTGAGGGCGAAGTGCGCCTGTTGCTTGATTGCGGCAGTGGCGTGGTGTCAAAGCTCGGGCAGTATATCGATTTGCGTAAGGGCGACCTGTCGGCAGTGGTGCTCAGCCACCTACACGCCGACCACTTTTCCGACCTGCTCGTGCTGCGCTATGCCCGCATGTTAGGCATGGCCCGCGGCGTGGCCACGGCCCTCCCGGTGTACTGCCCCGCCGAGCCTGCCGTTGAGCGCGCCGTCATACCCTTTCGTGAGGTGTTAGCCGTGCGCCATATCGACGAGCATTTTCGCTTTGGGCTTGGCGCGATGACCTTCTCCTTCTATCGCACCAAGCACGTATATCCCTGCTACGCCGTACGCGTGGAGGCAGGGGGGAGTAGCCTGGTTTATACCGGCGATACGGAGTGGGACGAAGGGCTCGTGGACTTCGCTGCGCTTGCCGATGTGCTCTTGGTAGAAGCAAGCTTTACCGAACAAGACAAAGGCCAAAACCTAGCGCAGCATATGAGTGCGCGGGAATGCGGCATCTTAGCCGAGCAGGCGATGGTCGGGCAGCTAATCCTCACCCACCTGCCCCCGAGCGGCGATAACGCGGAGCTCCTGGCAGAGGCGCGGGCGGCGTTCTCCGGCGAAGTAATATTGGCCTTTTCTGGCCTTACGCTCGAGTGCTAAAGCAGCCTCAGGTCTAGCGATTGCGAAACCAGTCCCACGGGAAGCGCCACTCTGGGGTAGGCTCGTGCACGTCACAGCGCTCGGCCGGGGCTGTTCCTGCCAGAAAAAGCTCAGTCCGCAGCGTGTCGGCTGGGCATGCCTGGCGCGCCGCCAAGCCGCTTTCGACACAGATGGTTATCTCCTCGATGCCTTCCGGACGCGCGAAGTCCTCTACCGGCAGTCCCTGGTGGGCAGCCTGCATAAAGTGTGCCCAAATGGGAACGGCCAGCGCTCCGCCCGTGGCTCCCAGCGTCTCGCCGTGGTCGTCGCCTACATACACGGCCGCGACTAGCTGCGGTGTATAGCCTACGAACCAAGCGTCCCGCATGTCTTCGGAAGTGCCTGTTTTCCCCGCCGCCGGCCGGGTGAAAGTTCTTAGGACGCCTCGTCCTGTGCCTTGCGGCGAGGCGATAACGTCCCTGAGCGCACTGGTAACTAGGTAAGCGATGCGCGGGTCGAGCGCACCAGATACTAGCCGGGGGCGTGCTTCCTTAACGACGCGTCCCGCGCGTGTTTCAACACGGACGATAGGGTCGGTTATGTGTCCCGCCAGCACGCGTCCGCCATTGGCAAAGGGAGCGAAAGCCTGCGCCATAACGAGCGGCGTTGTCTCCGAGGTTCCTAGCGCCAACGACAACACCGGGCGAAGCGGCGTCCTCAGACCGAGTCGCTCCGCCATAGCGGCCGCAGCTCTAGGCGTCACTTGCTGGATAAGCCGCGCGGCCACTACGTTGCAGGAGACTACAAGCGCTTCGCGCAAGCAGAGCGGCCGGTTATGGAACTCCCCGCCAAAATCCGCAGGCGCCCACGGCGGGCCCTCCGGCTCCGGAAAGCTGATTGGCTCGCAGGTTATTTGGCTGGCGAACGTTAACCCTTGCTGTAGAGCGGTAGCGTAGACAAAGGGCTTAAAGGCCGACCCGGGTTGTCGCAGCGCCTCTACGGCGCGGTTAAAGCCCGGTGGCGCATTGCCGCGCCCGCCCACCAAGGCTCTGATTTCGCCCGTCTTTGGATCTAGTGCAACCAGTGCGCCTTGCGGCTGTATTACTCCGTTTTGGCCTGTTCTGTTTTCGGTCAGGTCGGCCAGGCGTGCCAGTGCAGACTCGGCGGCCGCCTGCATGGAGGTGTCTAACGTCGTAAAGATGCGGAGCCCGGCAACTGCGGCTAGCGCACTGCCGTTTGGCATATGCTGTTCTAGGGAGGTCCTGATGTAACTCCTGAGCAGTTCTCCCCCGACTGCGGCGCGAGGTGCATCTGCTAGCACAACTGCGGCCTCTTTGGCAGCGGTCGCCTCGTTCGCAGTTATATACCCTTCGGTTACCATGCGCTCTAGCACCCACGCCTGACGTGCCTCGGCGCGGTCTAAGTTAGCGCGCGGCGAATACCATTCCGGCCCGCGGATAAGCCCGGCCAACATTGCCGCCTCGGCCAGATTTAGGTCTCGTGTCCGCTTGTTAAAGTAGTGCCGACTGGCGGCTTCTACGCCGTAAGTGCCATGACCCATGTAGATTTCGTTAATGTACAGCTCAAGAATCTCTTGCTTCGTGTAGTGCCGCTCTAAGAGAATCGCCAAATACGCTTCCTTGAGCTTGCGGCGCAAGGTGCGCTCCATGGGGAGGTCGTAGAGGTTGCGCGCTAGTTGTTGGGTAATCGTGCTCGCTCCCTCAACAAAGCGGCGCCTGCGCAGCGCTTCCAACAGAGCCCGGCCGATACCGATGGGGTCAAGGCCAAAGTGCCGATAGAAACGCGCGTCCTCTGTGGCGACAATGGCCTGCAGCAGATGTTCGGGTGCATCTCCTATGCCAATAACCTCGCGATTTTCCACAAAAATGCGCGTAAGCAGCGTCCCATCGCGGGCAAAGACAAGGCTCGCTTCTCTTTGCACAAATGGAGGCAAGGCCAAGAGGGTATTTAACCCGAGAAACAGAATAGTAACAACAGCAAGGGAAGCAAAGATTGCCGACTGCGCGTGTAGTCTCGGGGGCATAAGCATCACCAAGCTTAGGGTGCCCAAGAAGGGGGGCTTAGAACAGTGACGGAGCTACTGGAACGTTTGCGTAGGGGCGACAAGGCGGCCTTTGAGGAAATGGTCAACAAGTATTGGGCGATAGCAGGGCGCCGCGCCATCACGCTCACTCGCTCGTGGCAAGATGCCGAAGACCTTGTGCAAGAGTCTTTTACGCGAGCGTGGGCGCGGGTGAGCGAGTTTCGCGGCGAGTCCTCGTTTAGTACATGGCTCCTGCGCATTATGGAGAATCATCACGTCGATTTGCTGCGCAAAAAGAAGCGCACGCCCTCTGTCTCGCTCCAGACATTAGACCTGCGCGAACTGCTCAATCTGCGGCCACCCGCGTGGTTAGATGTGGCCGCGCTCGAGAAGAAATGGGAAATAGAGGACGTACGCAAGTGCATCGACGATGCCTTCAGCCGTCTGCCGGCAGCCTACAGGAAGCTTATCGTGCAAAAAGACCTGCAGCGTTTGTCATACGAGGAGATGGCAGGGCACATGGCCTGCTCGGTAGAGGCTATTCGCTGTAAGCTCTACCGCGCGCGCAAGCAGTTGCGCGTGGAACTAGCGCGGTTGCTCGGTCAGTACGGCGTGGTAATGTAAAGCAAATAGTGCGAAACGGGCTGCGCGATTGCGTAGCCCGTTCTTTAGTCTAGGATTGCAGAAAACTTCTCATGCGACCTAGGCCGATTTCGATGTTCTCCATTGACGTCGCGTAAGAGAGGCGGATATAATTGCGCGCACCAAAGCCGGAGCCCGGCACTACCGCCACGTGCGCTTTTTCGAGCATTACACCTGCCAGCCTTACGTCGTCGAGAATTATCTCCTTGTCGTATGAGGCCCCGAGCAGCCCGGCAATATTAGCCATTACGTAGAACGCACCCTGGGGCATGCGGCAGGATACGCCGGGGAGTCCGTTAAGAAGCTCCACCATGCGGCGACGGCGGCGCTCAAATTCCTGTAGCATTACACCAATGGCCTCCTGTGGCCCACACAAAGCCTCCACGCTGGCCGCCTGCGCGATAGAGTTTGGGTTAGAGGTCGCGTGGCTTTGCAGGCTGCCCATGGCCGCCGCTAGGCCCGAATTGCTGGCGGTGTAGCCAATCCGCCAACCGGTCATGGCGTACGCTTTAGACATGCCGTTTACCACAATGGTTAGTTCTTTTATGTCGGCACCGAAAGAAGCAATGCTCACGTGTTTTGCACCGTCGTAAATAAGCTTCTCGTAGATTTCATCGGAGATAACATAGATTTGGTGCTCGACACAGATGTCCGCGATGACTTTAAGTTCGCTCGCCGTATAGACCATGCCGGTGGGGTTGCTTGGGGAGTTAAGGATAAGCGCTTTAGTGCGCGGCGTGATGGCGGCACGCAGTTCCTCGGGGCGCACTTTAAAATCTTCGTCTTCGCGGGTATCAAGGATTTTGGGCACGCCGCCCGCCATCTTGACCATCTCAGGGTAACTTACCCAGTAGGGCGCAGGGACAATGACTTCGTCGCCCGGGTCGCACAGAGCCAACAGAGCGTTATAGATGCTGTGTTTCGCGCCGTTAGACACTACTATCTGCGTCGGGCTGTAAGTAAGCTGGTTTTCACTGCTTAGTTTCTGGCAAATAGCCTGGCGAAGTTTTTCAGTGCCGCTTGACGGCGTATAGCGCGTCTGCCCGGCCTCAATAGCAACGATACCGGCTCTAGCAATATGGGCGGGGGTGTCAAAATCCGGTTCGCCCACACCAAAGTTAACTACTTTAATGCCCTGGGCCGCCATTTGCTTGGCTTTGGTGTCTATACTGAGTGTGACGGAAGGAGTAATGTTTAGCGCGCGTTCCGCGAGCTTCTTCATGAATAGGCCCCCTTAACTGTGTTTTGTATATTGTATTCTTCGTCCGCCGCAAGTTCCCTGCTGCGAATGGTCGCTTTTGCTGCGCCGGCTAAAGATGCAAAATTACGTCAAATGAGGCGAGCACAAGTTGCGCGCCCGCTGTGGATATGCTAAAATCATTGAAACGCAGCGCAGAAGCGAGTAGTGCGAGCAGCTGTTCAGAGAGCTAGCGGTCGGTGCGAGCTAGTCAGTAAGTTTGCATGAAGTCCACTTCGAAGGCGGCGCGCGAGGAGCGCAGACGGTGACGCCGTTATAGTCCCAAGAGGCCGCAAGGCAAACTAGGGTGGTACCGCGAGATAACTCGCCCCTCACATTGGGGCGAGTTTTTGCATTCGCACCCTCAAGTTCACGATTCATGATTGCCCGCCGCTCACCATTCAAAGCTGCTAACGCCCAATCAAGCTTGCACCAAAAGGCCGAAATCGACATAAAATCGCGATACGATGTAGATAATAGAGATAATATCGATTAAGGTGGGATTTGAGATGAAGTTTGCCGAGAGTGCGCAAGTCGAACTTAAGGAGAGGATAAACACCGACTTAAAGAAGGAGATTGTGGCTTTCGCTAATACTGACGGCGGAGAAATCATCATAGGCGTAACGCGCGACGGAGAAGTTGTTGGAGTAGATAATGCCGAGGCAGAAATGGCACGCATCAGCAACATGATTCGCAATGGCATTAAACCGGACCTCACGTCCTATACAGCGGTAGATGCCTCACAGGAGCAAGGACAGACCATAATTAGGGTCAACATTTCCAGGGGGGCAAGACGGCCCTATCACTTGTCCGATAAGGGACTGAAGCCAAGCGGGGTGTTTGTGCGTCATGGAGTTGTGTCCGCACCGGCAAGTGACGAGGCCATTCGACAGATGATACGTGACAGCGACGGTACGGCGTTTGATCGAGCTCGCTCGCCAAACCAAGAACTAAGCTTCACATACGCAAGCAAGTTTTTTGCGGACCGCGCTATAAGGTTTGACGACAGCAGTAAGCGTAGCCTAGGGCTGATAGACAGCGACTTGTACTATACCAACGCCGCGCTGTTGCTCTCCGATCAGTGTGAGCACAGTGTCAAATGCGCAGTATACCAAGGCACCGGTAAAACGGATTTCCAGGCAAGGAGAGAGTTCGCGGGTTCAATACTGCAGCAGATGGATGACGCCTATCAGTTTATCGGCCTAAGTAACAAGCAGCGCTCTCACTTTGAGGGGCTACGCCGCGTAGACAGGCACGACTACCCCGAATATGCTCTTCGCGAAGTGTTGCTAAACTGCATCGTCCATCGCGACTACGACTACTCCGGCAGTATCCTGATAAACATTTTTGCCGATCGCATGGAGTTTGTATCCCTTGGGGGGTTGGTCAGGGGACTCACGCTCTCTGATATCATGGGAGGTGTCTCTCAGTCGCGAAATACAGTTATTGCTGCGGTTTTCTATCGGCTGGAGTTAACAGAAAGCTACGGCACGGGTATTCAGAGGATCATGGAGAGTTACAAAGGCCATCACCGGGCACCGAAGTTTTCTCCAGCTCCGGCGTCCTTTGTGGTGACACTGCCGAATGTAAACGATAGCCCTCACTTCGATGATATTATCTCTGAGGCGGACAAGGTGCTGCAACTTGCTTCGCAAAGAGGGGAGATTACGCGCCGAGATGTGGAGACCTTGCTCAAATGCTCCTCATTTCCAGCAACCAACGTCATTAATGAGCTCATGCGCCAAGGCAAGCTTGCCCGCATCGGAGTAGCGAGGGCAACTAGGTATGTGCGCAAGCAGTAGAGGGCGGCGGGAAGTGTCTCCCCAAACTCCCCAAGCGACAAGCGACAATAACAAAAGGAGGCCCCAAAATGTTAGACGCAAAATTTATCCGCAACAATATGGCCAAAGTAGCAGCGGGTGTGGCGGCCAAAGGGGAGACTGCCGCGTTAGCGGAGTTTCAGGCCCTAGATGAAGCACGTCGTCAAAAGATTACCGAGGTAGAGCAGCTTAAAGCCTATCGCAACAGCGTGACGCAGGAAATTGCCCGCCGCAGGCAGAGCGGCGAAGACACGTCGGCCTTACAGGAAGAGATGAAGGCGGCGGGGCAAAAGGTGAAGGACATCGACGCCGAGGTAAGCGCAACCGAGGCCGACTTAGAGGCCCTGCTGCTTCGCATTCCAAACTTGCCGGACAGCGATGTCCCTATAGGCAAAGACGATACAGAAAACGTCGAAATAAAGAGAGTCGGGGAGCCGCGGCAGTTTAGCAATCCTCCGAAGGCCCACTGGGACATCGGCATCGACCTCGACATTCTCGACTTCGAACGGGCGAGCAAAATCGCCGGCAGCCGCTTTGCCCTCTACCGTGGATTAGGAGCTAGACTTGAGCGCGCCCTGATAAACTTCATGCTCGATTTGCATACGCGGGAACACGGCTACACCGAGGTGTTTCCACCTCTCTTGGTTAGCTATACCTGCATGCAGGGTACAGGTCAGTTCCCAAAATTCGTGGACGATGCTTTTAAGCTCGCCGAAAAAGACTTGTACTTAAACCCTACTGCCGAAGTCCCGGTTACCAACATGCACCGCGACGAAATTCTCGACGGCGCGTTGTTGCCGCTTTATTACACTGCTTACTGCCCGTCGTTCCGCGCGGAGGCAGGTGCCGCGGGCCGCGACACGCGGGGGCTTATCCGCATGCACCAGTTTAACAAAGTAGAACTCGTCAAATTTGTCGCGCCCGAGACCTCGGAGGACGAACTTCACACTCTGTTGCGCGACGCCTGCCGCGTGCTGGACTTACTTGAGATACCGTACCGCATTGTGCAGATGTGTACGGGCGATCTTGGTTTCGCTGCCGCCAAAAAATACGACATTGAGCTATGGCTGCCAAGCTACAACAGGTATATGGAGATTTCGTCGTGCTCAAACTTCCGCGATTTTCAGGCGCGTCGGGCTAACATCAAGTACAGGCCGACAGCCGGCAGCAAAGCGGAATACGTGCATACGCTGAACGGTTCCGGACTCGCCGTAGATCGCCTTGTCGCAGCTGCGCTAGAAAATTATCAAAACGAAGACGGTTCTGTGACGGTGCCGGCGGTTCTTAAGCCATATATGCAAATTGAGCGCTTGGCAAAACAGCAAGAAAGTGCAAATTGACGACAACAAACATCGCTGATATACTGATTTGTGCTGCGGAGAGATGGCCGAGTGGTTTATGGCGCTAGTCTTGAAAACTAGTGACCCCGCAAGGGGCCGGGGGTTCGAATCCCTCTCTCTCCGCCACGAAGCAAAAGGGACGGAGCGATTTGTGATTTGCGTTTTGTGATTTGCGCTTCATGTGCTTCTTGCCGCAGGGTGAGGACTATGCTATATTAGATTGGCGCGGAGAGGTGGCCGAGTAGGTCGAAGGCGGTCGCCTGCTAAGCGATTATACGAGCTTTAAACTCGTATCGCGGGTTCGAATCCCGCCCTCTCCGCCATACGCGCGCCCGTAGCTCAGCTGGATAGAGTAACGGACTACGAATCCGGTGGTCGCAAGTTCGAATCTTGCCGGGCGCGCCATTTACATGCATCCGTAGCTCAGGGGATAGAGCAGCGGTTTCCTAAACCGCGTGTCGGGGGTTCGAGTCCCTCCGGGTGCACCACTGTGAGCTATGAGCTATGAGCTGTGAGGGGCTATCCGCTTTCCGCCTTGAGCTGCAAAGTCGCAAACTGCAGGCAATCATGAATCATGAATCGTGAATCGTGAATCATGAACTAGGGGGATGCGAGCACATCCCTGCTATCGACCGGCGCTAAGAGAGGAATCTAGCGATGGAGCATGAGTTTTTCATGCGCGAAGCAATCCGCGAGGCCCAAGCAGCCGCAGCCTTAGGGGAAACACCTGTAGGCGCGGTAGTTGTGCGCGCAGGGGAGATAGTCGGGCGCGGGCATAATCTGCGGGAAACCATTAAGGATCCTACGGCCCACGCCGAGATGATAGCCATTCGCCAGGCCAGTGAAACGCTAGGCGGCTGGAGGCTCATTGGCTGCACCCTCTACGTAACGCTTGAGCCCTGTATTATGTGCGCTGGTGCCATGGTCTTAGCGCGTCTACCCGCCCTCGTTTTTGGGGCGTTCGATCCGAAAGCAGGCGCGGTTGGCTCGGTCATGAATGTCTTGGCAGAAGCAAAATTTAATCATCAAGTAGCAGTCACCGGCGGCGTGCTCGCCCCCGAATGTGGTGCGCTGCTTACGAGTTTCTTTCAGGAGTTGCGGTTGCGCTCGGAGCGCCGTTAGCACGTAACCGTTTCAGTGGACGTGGGGCTGCTAGCTCCTAGCTCCTAGTAGAGTGAGAGTGCCCAGTGCCCAGTGCCCAGTAGAGCGTCTGGCGGCTCTTGTTTCTTGCCTCTTATTTCTTGCCTCTTGCACGGAGAGATGGCTGAGTGGTTTAAGGCATCCGCCTCGAAAGCGGAAGAACGGTTACCCGTTCCGTGAGTTCAAATCTCACTCTCTCCGCCACTTTTGAGCTATGAGCATTGAGCTATGAGCTGTGCGAGCGCAAGCTTCTGGCTCCTGGTAGAGGGCCCCACAAGCGACAAGGGACAAGCGACAAGGGACAAGTCAAACGACATTCTACAACAACACGGAGAGATGGCTGAGCTGGTCTAAGGCGCACGACTGGAAATCGTGTTCGGGCTTATACCCCGACGAGGGTTCGAATCCCTCTCTCTCCGCCATAAAACTAAAGATTAAGAGCCCTAGGGGACAACCCTCGGGGCTCTTTCATCTTTCCTAAGTTAGGACTTGGCTCGAACTTTTAGCCTTGGCGGCGTGGCCGCAGCGCGCAGCAGAGCTGCCTTGAGTAGCATAAATGTGCTATGGCTGATACAATAGACGCGGAGGTGTTCTGTGTGGCCAAGAAGATCGTGCTTCGCCAAATGGGGGGGTCTATCGGGGCGACTATCCCGAAGGAAATAGCCGAGCGTTTTCATCTTCACAAGGGCGATGCGGTTTATGTGTCGGAAACTGCTGAGGGGATACTCATTACTCCTTACGAGCCACGCTTTGATGAGGCCATGGCTGTTTACGAGAAAGGCGCAAGGCAGTATCGCAATGCTCTAAGAGAGCTAGCGAAGTAGGGTATGAAAGAACCGCGATGGTTAAGCAAAGCGGTTATCGAGGCCGTCCATCACAGGCAAGTGAGAGAGCACGGGGGGCACTTTGGAGTGCGGGATTCCCGTCTGCTCGAATCTGCACTAAGTCGGCCTGTTAACTACTGGCTACACGAGCCGACGGCAGATATTTTCACGCTGGCGGCTGTATTAGGGCACGGTCTCACCGGAAATCATAGTTTTATCGACGGGAACAAACGAGTGGGCCTGATGTCCATGTACGTGTTCCTTGGCCTTAACGGCTATGACTTAAACGCGCCGGAAGCCGAGGCGGTCGACGTAATGCTGCAGGTCGCGGCAGGAAGTATGTCAGAGCGAGCATTGGCCGAGTGGCTACGGCAGCATACCGTTCGGCTGGCCGGCTAGTTTCGTTTCTACGGAGGAAGTTAAGTCCATCACGCAAGCCCAGTAACAGGATGAACCGTGCGCGACATTAGCCTGCACTGAATGAGAGGGCCTCGAGGGACAGGAAAAGGGCTATCTCTATAGAATAGCCCTTACAGGCTCTATTTTGCAGGAAGGGCGATATACTCGAAAGGGAGGATTAAGATGTCTAAGCAATCCAAAAGCACTCCGGGGACTTGTTTTCAGTGCGGTAAGTCTGCTCTAAAAACTGCGATGAAGAACCACGTTCTCAAAAGCCATAACGACGGCGACGAACTATGCTATCTCATAAAAGCCGAGGGGATGCATGATAAGAACTATTGGCTGTTGTTCTCTCTGCCGCTTAGCACCACCTTAGCTGCGCTGGACAAGTTTCTACGTCAGATTTGGTGCGAGTGTTGCGGACATCTGAGCGCGTTTTGGAGAGATGGACACCAGCTTGGCGAGACAAGGAAAGTGTCCACGCTTTCGATTGGTGATAAACTGCAATACGAATATGATTTCGGCTCGACGACAGAGATATTACTTACCGTCCTTGACGAAATCTCCCGACCAAAACAACGCGAAAAGGTCTGTCTACTTGCGCGAAACAATCCGCATGGTCAAACCTGCGATACTTGTGGGGCACCCGCTACAGCTACCAACGCGTGGGAGTTTGAACTCCTGTGCGAGCAATGCTGCAGTAAAGCTCAGGACGAGGCGGCCGTTCTACCCATTGTCAATTCACCACGCTGCGGTGTGTGCGGGTATACCGGCGAACAGGACAGATGGACATCGCCCAACAGCACTCTTCCCCTTGGGCCCGAGAAAGTGGTAAAATAGCTCGTAGACAGAAATATCACTTCGGTACAAGCGGCAGAGAGAGGACTTAGTGGATGTTAGACTTTAGACCCCTGACGCTCGCGGACAAGAGCTGGATATCACCGATTCTGGCTGAGAGCGGGTACATGGGGAGCGAAGCAGCCTTTGGCACCTTGTACATATGGCAAGAGGCCTACGAGAAGAAGATCGCACGGCAAGACGACATGCTGTTCGGATGTTTTGGCAAGAATGCCTGCACTTATTTTTTCCCTTATGCCAAAGACATAAGACGAGCATTAGCCGCCCTGCTCGAAGACTGCGAAGCGGCGAACAAGCGCTTTCGCATGTGGGGCGTGACGGAGGAACAGGCCAGGCTAATGGAGGCCGCCTTTGCGGACACGTTTCACTTTCGCTTTTTGCGGGCTAACGCCGACTATCTTTACCACGCCGAGGACTTAATTGCCCTCGCCGGCAGGCGCTACCACCGCAAGCGCAACCACCTCACGCGCTTTAAGCGCATGTACGAGTTCACCTATGAAGACATCACTCCCGCCAATATCGCAGACTGCGAGAAAATTGAGCGGGAGTGGTTGTTGGGTACGGACAATCCTACGCTTGGCGGCCTAGAAAAAGAGAACTTTGCCCTCAAGCGCTCTTTAGACAGCTTTTCTGCCTTAGGCTTTAAGGGCGCACTAATCAGGATTGGCGATAAGCCGGTAGCTTTTACGCTCGGTGAAGAGATTAACCCGCGCGTGTTTGTCGTGCACTTTGAGAAAGCGCTTGATGGCTACGAAGGCCTTTATGCGGCCATCAACCAGATGTTTGCGGAGCGACAGCTCTATAGCTACGAGTACGTCAACCGCGAAGAAGACATGGGGATAGAGGGGCTGCGCAAGGCTAAGCTGTCGTACTACCCAGCGCAAATTTTAGAAAAGGCCGTCGTCACGCTCAAAGGGGCGGTGCCGGGTGACTAAAGAAATTCGCTTTGCCGACTGGTCGATGCGTGAGGAGATTACGTCCCTTTGGCAGAGCTGTTTTGCTGAGCGAAGGGAAGCCGTAGACCTCTTCTTTGCGTATCATTTTCATCCCACAGACACGCTAGTCCTTAAAGTAGACGGGCGCATAGTAGCTATGGTCCATATGCTACCGGGGGAAATCCTTACTGAGGCGGGCAGGCTACAAGCACACTACATTTATGCCGCCGCAACCGATAAAGCCTTGCGGGGGCAGGGTCTAATGGGGGAGCTAATGGCGCGGTCTGCCGCGGAAGGTACCGCGCGCGGCGACCACTACGCATTCTTGCTTCCGGCCGACACGGGGCTATATGATTTCTATGCCAAACATGGGTTTGACAAGTTCTTTAAGACGGCATTCTGTGAAATATCACGGCGGGAGCTCGAGAGAGCAGGTTGCGCGCCCGACAGAGTAGCCCCTACAGTAGATGTAACCCCCCGCGCGCTAAAAGAGACGCGCGACAGCTTCGTAGCAGTAAGCCCCGGGAGCGCGGTCTGGAGTGAGCAGGCGATTGATTTTGCCGTGCGGGTAACTAAGCTTTACGGTGGGCAATTGGTGACCGCGTGCTCTAATGGGCGTGTGGCATACGCCCTATGCTCGCCTGTGCATGCCGGGCAGTGCGAGGTGCTGGAGTTTGGCGCTTCTCCCCACGACGAAGCAGCCCTTTGTGCCGCCGTTTTGGACAGCGTGCCGGCAGAGCATTTCCGTTTTCGTCTGCCCGCCCACCGCACCTTGCTTGGACGCACCGGGCAGCCCGTTGACTTTGGCATGATTAAACCTCTGACTCCGCCCGCTGCGCGAAGCCTGCAGTTTGTGGCGTGTTCCACACCATACCTCGGTCTAACCCTCGACTAGGCTTACCAAAGAGCAATATGGCCGTCGGTGCGCGGTTCGGTGCCGCCGCAAAGTACGCCGTTAGCCGCGTCGCGCCAGATAATCTGCCCTCGCCCGAAACTAACGCTATCGACAGAGCGCTGCACGGCGTGCCCGCGGCGCAGTAAGGCTTCGGCGATGTGTTGCGGGAAGCTTGGCTCTACCTGTACGGTTTTGCCGCTTACCCACTGCCAGCGGGGAGCGTCTAGGGCTGCCTGCGGATTCAAGTTGAAGTCAAGCATGTTCATTAGGACTTGCACGTGCGCCTGCGGCTGCATGTGCCCGCCCATAATGCCAAAGGGACCGACCGCCGTCCCGCCCTTGGTCAGAAAGCCGGGGATTATGGTGTGGAAGGGGCGCTTGCCCGGCAGCAGAACGTTAGCGTGGGCCGGGTCAAGCGAAAAGCTGTGGCCGCGGTTTTGTAGCGATATGCCTGTACCTGGGATAACAACGCGCGCCCCAAACCCCATGTAGTTGCTCTGTATGTAAGAAACCATATTGCCGTCCCCATCGGCCGTCGCGAGGTACACCGTGCCGCCCCGCAGATCTAGTCCTGTGGTCGGTGTTAGGGCACCGCTGCTAATCTCGCTGCGGCGCTTAGCCGCATACGCAGGGCAGAGCAGATCCTCTGGCCTCACCTTCATCTGGCGTGGGTCGGTAATATGAGCGAGGCCGTCGGCAAAGGCGAGTTTGACGGCCTCAATTTGTCGGTGGTACATTTCGATGTTGTCGCGCTCCGGGAACTCGTACCCCGCGAGGATGTTTAGAGCCAACAACGCGACTAATCCCTGCCCATTGGGAGGCAGTTCCCACACGTCAAAACCGCGATAGTTTACCCCGAGTGGCGTCACCCATTCGGGGTAGTATGACGCAAGGTCCGCCGCGCCAATATATCCGCCATGCTCACGCGAAAAGCGGTCGATGCGTTCAGCTATTTCGCCCCGGTAAAACGACTCGGCGCCTGTTTCTGCTATGCTGGCGAGAGTTTTGGCGTGGTCAGGCGAGCGCCACACTTCGCCGACCGCCGGGGGGCGTCCCTGCGGAGCAAAGGTAGCGAGGTAAGCTTGGTGAACCGGGGCCGTGTGTTCCCGTAAGTCTTGCGCCAAGGCGTTCTTCCAACCGCGGGCAAGCATAGGTGAAAGCGGGAAACCGCGCGAGGCATACTCGATGGCCGGGGCAAGCACGGTCGTTAAGGGCAGCCTGCCAAAGCGGGATGACAACGCTGCCCACGCACCCGGGGCTCCCGGCACGGTGACGGGCGTTAGCCCAAACTTAGGCATTTCGGTTAGCCCGGCGGCCGTAAGTGTCGCGTGACTTAGGCTCTGCGGCGCAGGCCCGCTGGCGTTAAGTCCATGCAGCGCACCGTCTGCCCACACCAGCGCAAACGCATCGCTGCCGATACCGTTAGCGGTCGGCTCCACAACCGTCAGGCAGGCCGCTGTGGCAATAGCCGCGTCTATGGCATTGCCGCCCTGCCGCAGAATTTCTAATCCTGCCTGTGCCGCCAAGGGGTGCCCGGTGGCCACCATGCCGCGACTCGCATACATGCACATGCGCTGTGACCTAAACGGGTAATAGTGTGGATCAAAGTACATGACCAGCCCTCCCCGAAACAAGTGCTTCGTCTATCGCAATTACGCTGTGTCTATATATTAACCGAACTGCAGGGCGATGAGAAGGAGGGCAGGGGAGTGCGCAGGCTAGGCCGGCGGTAAAAACCTATAGAGTGGGCTCGCTGGGCCAATTAAATCGCGCAGGCTGGCAATAGGTATCGGGAACTCGGGGATGCCTACATAGTAAGGAGTATACTCGTAAATCGCAAAGTAGATGACCAAGTCGTCTTCATGCAAAAAATACGGCTGATTGGGCTTAATCGCGGTAAACTCTGTGATGAGAGGAATGTCGCGCTCTTTGATTTGGCGCTTGATTTCTTCGCTAATGGGCGTTATGTAGTCGACTCCCGGCTTGAAAAGCTCCGACAACAGGTAGTTGTGCCCCGTGCGGATGTTCATCGTCGCCGAATCTCGCAAAGCGAGGCCGTGCGCCGCACCTTTGCGGTAGGCGTACACCTCCATTATGAGGCTTAGAATCCCGTTCATGTTTAGCTTGGTGGTGTTGTCTCCCCACACATAGACATCGCGCTCGCTGTACGACTGTTGCCTGAGGAGCCTGCGCATTTTGCGGCGCAGGAGCAGGTTAATGCGTTCGGTAGCCCGGCGCCTTAGAGCCGTCACTTGGGGGTAAACGACGGCTCCTCCCAGCAGTTCATTTTCCATCGGACAAATACCCTCCTTTGCGGTAATGGTGTATTGTATTCCCGCCGCCACCGCACGGTGAGAGGAGCCCCGACGTTAGATGGAGAATTATAAGGCCTTAGTCACACAAGAAGGAGTGTTCGCAGTGAGAAAAAGGCAATGGGTCTTCCTCGCCATGGCGCTCGCGCTCACCGTTTTGACGGTAGCTTGCCAGCCGAAAGCGCCGGTAATCCTCGCCACCACAACCAGCACCGCCGATACCGGCCTCCTGGACGTGCTGGTGCCGCTGTTTCAACAGAGAACGGGATTCGAAGTTAAGACCGTAGCCGTCGGTACAGGACAGGCGTTGGCTATGGCTGAAAAGGGCGAGGCGGACGTGCTCTTGGTGCATTCACCTGCCGCCGAGATGAAGCTAATCGAGTCCGGCGCGGCCATTAACCGCCAGTACGTCATGTACAATGACTTTGTGATTGTCGGTCCGGCTGCCGACCCTGCCGGCGTTAAGGGCATGAGCGGAGGGCACGAGGCTTTACTGGCCATCATGCAAAGCGAAGCGACGTTTGTAAGTCGCGGCGACAACTCGGGTACGCACAAGAAGGAGCAGGAGCTCTGGAAGACAGCGGCCACTACGCCGACCGGCGCTTGGTATGTAGAGGCTGGGACAGGCATGGCGGCTACATTAGCCATAGCCGAGGACAAGCAAGCCTATGTGCTTACCGATAGAGGAACCTTCCTCGCACAAAAACAAAATCTCACTTTAGTTGTTCTGGTAGAAGGCGACCCGGCGCTAGAAAACCCGTACCATGCCATGCAGGTTAATCCGGCCCGCTTTACCCATGTCAATGCACGCGGCGCCAAACGCTTTGTGGAGTTTATGCTCTCGCGCGAAGTGCAAGAGATAATTAAAACGTTTGGCAAAGATAAATTTGGCCAACCGCTGTTCTTCCCGGGCGCACAATAGCCAATAAATGCAAGGGGCTTTTGCTTGATATTTAGCGACAAATAGGGCAGAATAAGACCACGCGACAAGTTTTGAGCTTGGCCGCGCTATGCGGGGAAGTAGCGGAGCCCTGAACCTGCAATCCGCTGTAGCAGGGCAGAAGCCTGTATTGCGGCTGGCATTTGTGGGGTTTGCCCCTGGCAAGTAGCGATGACAGTTGGGTCCGACGCAACATGAACCCATGAACCCCGTCAGGTCCGGAAGGAAGCAGCGGTAAGTGTGCAAGCGTGTGTGCCGTCGGGTAGCCTGATTCGAGTTAACTACTAGGGTTAGCGACCGGAAGTGTTAGTCAAAGACAGGGCGCGGCCGTAAATTTCCGCCGAGACAATTGTCTCGGCGGCTTGCTTTCACAAAGAGCAGGAAAACCTACCCCGGTGGGGAAGTAGTATTTGGGCGAAAGGGCAGGTGATTAGATGGCCTATCAGACGTTGTACCGGGAGTGGCGCCCGGCGCGCTTTAGCGAAGTATCGGGTCAGGACCACATCAAGCATACGCTAAGTAACATGCTACAGAGGTCCCGTGTGCCGCACGCTCTCCTCTTTACCGGCCCGCGCGGCACAGGCAAGACAACCATGGCTAAAATAATGGCGCGTGCCCTTAATTGCCAGCAGGGCGTTACCGCGGAGCCGTGTCTCGTCTGCCCCGCCTGCCTAGCTATCGCCACGGGGGCTTCCCTAGATGTAGTAGAGATAGATGCGGCGTCAAATCGCGGCATCGATGAAATTCGCGAACTGCGAGAACACGTTAAGTTCGCGCCGGTCGACCTGCGCACCAAAGTATACATAATCGATGAAGTTCACATGTTAACGACCGAGGCGTTTAACGCCCTCCTTAAGACCCTCGAGGAACCTCCGCCGCACGTCGTCTTTGTACTAGCTACGACTGAGCCGCACAAGCTCCCCGCGACCATAATTTCGCGCTGTCAGCGCTTTGACTTTCGCCGTTTAGCCACAAGTGCCGTTGTCGCTCGGCTGACACAGGTGGCAACCGCTAACGGCGTAAAGCTGACGGCTTCTGCCGCACACGAGATTGCGCAGCACGCCTCCGGCAGTATGCGCGATGCGTTAGGGCTTTATGAGCAGTGTGCGGCCTTTGTCGACGGTGAGATTGACGCGGATGCCGTCCGCGCTGTTACGGGGGCTGTCCCGAGCACCGTCTATACTGAGCTACTCGGGGCCCTTGCCGCAGGTGATTTGGCGTCTTGCTTGCAGCAGCTTCACCGCGAATTGACGGGCGGGCGAGAGACAGGTCAGTATCTTGCGTCGTATATTGCGGTGTTACGGCAGGTGCTCTTGGCAGCTCACTCACCGCGCACCTTTGCGGAAAGCGGCTATGAAGGCGAGCAGCGGGAAGCTTTTTCGCGCCTCACGCAAAAACTCACACCACACCTTGCGGGCTTAATTGACGTTGCCCTGCAAACCGAGAACGACATGCGCTACGGCGGGCACCCGCGGCTACATTTGGAGCTAATGCTCGTTAAGCAGTGGCAAGCCATGCATCCCCTAGGGCAGGCGCCACCCATAATCACCTTACCTAAGGCAGAGGCTCAGAAAGAAATTCCCAAGCCCGAAGCCCAGAGCGCCGAAGCTCCCAAGACGACAGCCCCTAAGACGGATACCCCTAAGGCCGAGATTTCCCAGTTACTTAAGGCTTGGCCTGAAGTACAGCGCCTCGTCAAGCAGAAAGCCCCTCTAACCGGCGCAACGATGGGGGCGGTTTCTCCGCTGCGCCTAGAGGGTGACACCGTTGTTTTGCAGATGAACGAGGCTAACGTACATACGTTTAAGCGGCTCAGCCAACCGGTTGACCTCGGACATATCGCTAAAGCGTTCTCGCAAGTGCTCGGCAGAGCGGTGGAGATTAAGCTAATTATGCCTGACGGGAGCGGCACTTCTGTATCGTCGCCGAACGCAAGCGAAAGCCGCGTGCAACAGGTCATCGAGATATTCGATGGGACTATCGTTACGACTAAAGAGTAGTAGGAGGCAAAATAATGACAAACATGAAAGACATGATGAAAGCGGCGCAAAAGATGCAGGAGCGTGTTCACAAGCTGCAGGAAGAGCTAAACGCGCGCACTGTCGAAGCTACAAGCGGCGGCGGCATGGTTACGGCGGTAGTCACAGGTGCCAAGTCGCTGCAGAAGATTACCATTAAGCCTGCCGCTGTTGACCCAGAGGACGTAGAAATGCTCGAGGACCTCATCCTTGTGGCGGTAAACGAAGCCCTGCGCAAGGCCGAAGACATGGTCAACGCCGAAATGAGCAAGGTTACCGCGGGGCTCAACTTGCCGCGCGGCATGTTCTAGGTCTTCTGTGCTGAGTTTTCCTCCTCCTATCCAGAAGCTTATTGCCGAGCTATCGCGCTTGCCCGGAATCGGCCCTAAGACAGCTCAGCGACTGGCGTTCTTTCTGTTGTCCCAGGACAGAGCGGCCTTAGCGGAGCTAGCGGGGGCGATACTGGCAGCTAAAGACAAGATTCGCTACTGCAGCACTTGCAGCAACTTAGCGGAAGAGGCCGCCTGCCCAATTTGCCGCGAGAGCTCAAGGCGGCACGACGTGGTCTGTGTGGTGCAAGACCCCCGCGATGTAGCGGCCATTGAGCGCACGCACGACTTTAAGGGGCTCTACCACGTTTTACACGGCGCTATCTCTCCTATGGACGGGATTGGGCCGGAGCAGCTCAAGATCAAGGAACTTCTAGGACGCCTAAGCGGCGGCACAGTGCAGGAGATGATTATCGCCACTAACCCCAACATCGAGGGCGAGGCTACTGCCCTCTACTTAGCGCGCCTAATTAAACCCCTCGGAATTAAAGTGACGCGGCTCGCCCATGGTCTGCCGGTTGGCGGCGACCTCGAATATGCGGACGAGCTGACGCTCGCCCGCGCCTTAGAAAACCGCCGCGAAATGTAGCGTGTAAAAGTCGTTTATCACTGCGAATTTTCGGCCATACTTCTTCTATAAGATAATTGTAGGAGGAGTACCGAAGTGAACAGTGTGCTCGCGAGCGTCATTGCCACAGTCGGCACGCGACCAGGCGACCCCGAGCTGCTAGCCCTTGTGGAAGAAGCGCGCCGGGAGTGGGAGGACGCACGAGGCTACTTCAATAGCGTGTCTGACCCAGACCTAATCGACCATGCCGTCTACGTAAACCAAGCTGCCGAGAAGCGATTCACGTATTTGCTGAAACAAGCGCGTAGCCAAGGCATCCAGTCAAGCTCCCTTCTCCCCCGTCCGCAGGCATGACAAAAGTCACGCACGCATAAGCTCTAGCGAGGGGGAGTCGGTCATGCAGGGTCTTTTGGAACATCTTAATATCAACACTGCCTTAGCCGGGCTCTTTGTGCTGGCCATGGTCTATGTGCTGGCAAGGGCGTTAGTTATACCTGCTAAGTTTGCTTTGCGCGTGGGGTTGATTACGGTTTCGGGGGCCCTGCTGCTACTTGTCTCTAACATTGCATTGCAGGTAGTCGACGTTTTCGTTCCCATTAACCCTTTTACCGTGCTCCTGACAGGGTACCTTGGGCCCCCCGGTCTGTTAGCGCTCTATCTGATTCAGTTGTTCTTGGCTTTCTAGGCGTGAGTTCTGCCAAGCACCGCGATTACTCGCGGTGCTTTTTTAAGTACGTTAACGCGGTTTCCGCCAGCACGGCCATGCCCACAGGTATGGCGTCCTCGTCAAAGTTGAACTTCGGGTGATGGATTACGTAATCGCATTGCTTAGCGCTATTGGTGGCCCCCAGCATAAAGAAGCAAGCAGGGACTTTCTCAGCGAAGTAGCTAAAGTCTTCGCCGCCCATAGTCGGGTAGGGAGCGCGAAAGACATTAGCGGTGCCGAGAACCTCTTGGGCCACGGCTTCAACTAGCGCAGCCATGGAATCATCGTTGTGTAGTGAGGGATAGCCCTCGGTATAGGAGAAAGCATAGGTAGAGCGGAAGCTGTCGCAGACGCCTTTCACGATACGCTCGATTCGTTCCGGCATGGAGCGGCGTATTTCTGGGGATAATGTGCGCACGGTACCTGTAAGCGTAACCTCATCGGCGATGACGTTTTCGCGGTAGCCGCCGTGCACGGTGCCAAGCGAGAGCACAACAGAGGCCACCGGGTCAATTTCGCGGCTGACAATGCTCTGTAGCGCCACAATCAGATGACCTGCCGTCACGATGGCGTCAATCGCGCCGTGAGGGTGCCCGCCGTGACCACCTTTGCCCTTTACTACTATTTCAATGTTATCTGGTGCGGCACAGGCGGCACCGTAGCGCACAGCTATCTGTCCCGCAGTGTATTGTACCGTACCTATATGTAGCCCCAGCATGGCGTGTACGGTCGGGTTATCGAGCACTCCCGCCTCAATCATGGGTAGCGCTCCCCCCGGACCTTCTTCTGCCGGTTGAAATATAAACTTTACATTGCCCGGGATGTCTTTGAGTTCGCTGAGAAGCTTGGCCGTGCCCAGCAATATGGCGGTGTGCCCATCATGCCCGCAGGCGTGCATTATCCCAGGTGTTTTGGACGTGTAGTCGTGTTCAGCCTGCTCGGTAACCGTAAGTGCATCCATATCAGCGCGTATGGCGATAGTCCGGCCGGGAGAGTTTCCCCTGAGTGTGGCCACCACACCTGTTCCGGCAACGATTTGCGGCGTTAAGCCAAGCTGCTCTAGATAGTTAAACACTAACTGCGAAGTGCGGTGTTCGGCAAAACCAACCTCGGGATGTTGATGAATGTCCCGCCGAATGTCGACTAGCTCCGGGGCCAAAACCTTCGCGCGCTCAAGCAGTGTCGGCACTAAATACTCCTCCGTTCGCTTCTAGATTTATATTGAAACTAGAATATCACGAAAGCAGAGAGACGGCAAAATGGATAAAATTAGCCGTTGCGCAGTCTCTTTGCGCGTGCTATATTAGTCAAGCGTCGCGAGCAGCGCGTCATATCTAATGAGACTCGCAAATTTTGTGACTCAGGTGCTTGACGAGAGCCGGTAGAAGTGATAATATAAATTTCGCCTCTATTGAGTGGCGCAACACGAATCCTTGATCCTTGAAAACTGAACAATGCAGGCGCAATTGGGAGATGAGAGCTGTGAGCTGAGATGCCCGGATTGCGCGTAAGGATGAAATTAAACAAAACCTCGTTTCTTTGAAATTAAGCGAGCCAAATCGCTTTCTGAAATTTTTTCGGAGAGTTTGATCCTGGCTCAGGACGAACGCTGGCGGCATGCCTAATACATGCAAGTCGAACGAACTAGAGGTTAGAGATTAGAGGTTAGAAGTTAGACGCAGGAGTTTTCCTCGTTCTAA
>Ga0208243_1000313_pt1 | contig 32675 bp, 30 predicted proteins | sample Subbio2Aug_QV12A_FD_184826 | JGI IMG/M metagenome (GOLD analysis project Ga0208243, IMG submission 184826) | Serpentinite rock and fluid subsurface biosphere microbial communities from McLaughlin Reserve, California, USA - CR12Aug_QV12A (SPAdes) | ecosystem: Environmental > Terrestrial > Deep... | reverse complement strand
CCCGCCGGTTTGCCGCGATGCTGACGGGGGGTGCCGCCGCGCTAGCCGTGGTGCTGGCAACGACGATCCCGGCACGGGCCGACAACAAGGATCTGGCGAAGGCGCTGATTGCGGCCTTGGTCGTGGGGGCCATCGCCAATGAGCTGAAGGCGGACGACCGGCCTGCCCCCGTACCTGTTCCGGTTCCGGTGCCGGACCCCGAGCCTGTCTCCTCCAAGCGCGTGCCGTCGGTCTGCGCGATTTCCATCGACGGGGCCGAGCGCTCGGTGACCCTGTATCCCGAAAGCTGCATGCGGGCGGAAGGGTTCAAGCCCCGCCTGCCCCGCGGCTGCGCGAACACCGCAACCATCTATGGCGAACGCGACCGGGTCTATTCGGCGCAGTGCCTGCGCGATGCGGGGTTCCGCGTCTCGGGACGCTGAAACACGGGCCGCCGAGGCGGCCTTGAACGAAGCGGGGTCGCCCTATTCCCCGCTTCCGTCTGGCGGGTGGGAGGGTGAGCAGCTCCCACCCCCTTTTTCTGTGATCCGTTCCGCGCTATCGCAAGCTGATGGACGAGATCATCCCCGACTTCACGCACGAGACGCTGGCCTTGGGCCGGGGCGCAATCCGGGTCGTTGGAGTGGACGAGGTGGGCCGCGGGCCCTTGGCCGGTCCGGTCACTGCCTGCGCGGTGCTTCTGGACGCAAGGCGCATTCCTGACGGCCTGCGCGATTCAAAGGTTCTGACGCGGGAGAAGCGGGAAGAGCTTTACCTGCGGATCATCGATGTGGCCGAGGTTTCAGTCGCCCATGCCTCGGTCGAAGAGATCGACACGCTGAACATCCTCCGCGCCAGCCACCTGGCGATGGAGCGGGCAGTGGCCGGTCTGAAGGCGGACCATGCGCTGATCGACGGCAACATGATCCCGCGCGGCCTGGGCTGCGGCGGCACGGCGATCATCGGAGGCGACGGGCTTTGCCTTTCGATCGCTGCTGCGTCCATCGTGGCCAAGGTGACGCGCGACCGGATCATGGTGGATTTGGCGCAACAGCACCCCGGCTACGGCTGGGAAGCCAACGCGGGCTATCCGACAAAGGCACATCTGGAAGCATTGCAAAATCTAGGTGTGACCCCTTGGCATAGACGGTCGTTCAAGCCCGTCCACAATATCTTGTATCAAGAGGTTTCTGTAAGTTCTTGATTCAAAAAAGAATTTGACGGCGAATCGCCGCTGACTCATGCTTCAATGCAATATCGGCACAACAAGATGCCGGGGCAGAGGCAGAGACATGACGACCAGGAATACCGCAGCGGACGGCTTGCTTCCGCTCAACCAGATCCTTCAAGGCGACTGCGTGGAGGTGATGAACTCCCTCCCGGCGGGCAGCGTTGACCTGATCTTCGCGGACCCCCCCTACAACTTGCAGCTTCGCGGCGACCTGCACCGTCCCGACAATTCCAAGGTCGATGCGGTGGACGACCACTGGGACCAGTTCTCCAGCTTTGCAGCCTATGATGCTTTCACGAAGGACTGGCTGGCGGCGGCGAAGCGGCTGTTGAAGCCGAACGGGGCGATCTGGGTGATCGGGTCCTATCACAACGTCTTCCGGCTGGGGGCCGAACTGCAGAACCAGGGCTTCTGGCTGCTGAATGACGTGGTGTGGCGCAAGTCGAACCCGATGCCGAATTTCAAGGGCAAGCGGCTGACCAACGCCCATGAGACGCTGATCTGGGCCTCCCGCGACGAGGCGGCGAAGTATACGTTCAACTATGAGGCCCTGAAGGCCCTGAACGACGGCGTACAGATGCGGTCGGACTGGGTTATCCCGCTCTGCACCGGGCATGAGCGGCTGAAGGACGAAAACGGTGACAAGGCGCACCCCACCCAGAAGCCCGAGGCGCTGCTGCACCGGGTGATCGTGGCGACCACGAACCCGGGCGACGTGGTGCTGGACCCCTTCTTCGGGACCGGGACAACGGGGGCGGTGGCAAAGATGCTGGGCCGCGACTTCATCGGGATCGAGCGGGAGGCTGCGTATCGGAAAGCGGCCGCCGAACGGATCGAGAGGGTACGGCGCTTCGATGCTTCGGCACTGGAGGTCAGCGGGTCGAAGCGAGCCGAGCCCCGGGTGCCGTTCGGGCAGGTCGTGGAACGCGGGATGCTGCGGCCTGGGGAGGAGCTGTTTTCGCTGGGCAACCGCTTCAAGGCCAAGGTCCGTGCGGATGGCACGCTGATCGGGAACGACGTGAAGGGCTCGATCCACCAGGTCGGCGCGGCGCTGGAGGGGGCGCCGTCCTGCAACGGGTGGACCTACTGGCACTTCAAGCGGGACGGGAAGATGGTCCCCATCGACATCCTGCGGCAGCAAATCCGGGCCGAGATGGAGGCCGACGGCAGCCGCACCCACTGAGATTTCGGAACACGCCTGTCCCCTGGTCCGCCTGGGGGACACCTTTACCCCGCCGGGATGTCCTGGCGGGGTTTTTTTATCTGTCCACGGTGGACAAATCCCGGGATCCTTTTGAAAACAAACACTTGGGTCCGGACGTAAGGGATTGCTTAACTTACGGCTTCTGCCCTTCCGGGTTGTGCCCCGCGCTGGAATCCGGTCATCTGGGCCACAAGAGCACGGAGGCCCAGATGAACGGCGCAGAGACCCTGGTAGAGACGCTGCTTGCGTCGGGCGTAACCGTCTGCTTTGCCAATCCCGGCACGTCCGAGATGCACTTCGTTCACGCCTTGGACCGGCACCCCGAGATGCGCTGCATTCTGTGCCTTTTCGAGGGCGGCGTCTCCGGAGCCGCGGATGGCTATTACCGGATGAAGGGAGAGGTGGCGGCGACGCTCCTCCACCTTGCCCCGGGCTTCGGGAACGCCTTCGCCAACCTCCACAACGCGCGGAAGGCACAGTCGGGCGTGCTGAACATCATGGGCGACCATGCCGACTACCATTTGCGGTTCGAGGCACCCCTCAAGGGCGACACGGTTGGCGTGGCGCAGGCGGTGTCGCACTGGACGAGGGTCTCATCCGCCGCGACCAAGGTTGCCAGCGACGCGGCGGAGGCGATCCAGGCCGCCCGAGCCAAGGGGGGCCAGATTGCCACGCTGATCCTGCCCGCAAACACGGCCTGGGAAGAGGCGTCGAGCTTTGTGGTCGCAGCGCCGCCCCCAGCCCTGAGGCGCCCGTCGGAAGCCGAGGTCAAGGCGGCGGCCAATTCCCTGCGCCAGCCCGGGGCGATCCTGATGGTGGACGGTCCGGCGCTGTTCACCGACCTGGGCGAACTTGCCAAGCGTGTCGCCAAGTCCTGCGGAGCGCGGCTGATGCAGCCTTTCTTCGTCAGCCGCTTCAGGCGCGGCGCGGGGTCGGTGAAGATCGAACGGATGGCGTACCGGATCGAGGACAACCAGAAACTGCTGGCCGGGGCGTCCTCGCTGGTCTTGTGCGGCACGGCGCGGCCTGCGGGATTCTTCGCTTATCCCGGCTTCCCCTCGACCCCCGATGATCCCGAAACCCGGCTGATCGAGCTTTGCAGCAGAGACATGGACATCGAATGGACCCTGCGCGCCCTGGCCGCGGAGTTGGGCGAGTCTGAGCTTGACGACGGGGATTTCGTTCCGCTGGACCTGCCGGCGCTTCCGGAGGGGGACCTGACCGTTGCCAAGATTGGCGAGTCGATTGCCGCGCTGATGCCCGACAATGCGGTGGTTGTGGATGAGGGGGTCTCGGCCTCGTATTTTCTGGCGCCGGGGTTGAAGCGGGCGCGTGGTCATGACGCCCTGACGATCACCGGGGGGTCGATCGGTTTCGGCCTGCCGAACGCGGTGGGCGCGGCGGTGGCCTGCCCGGACCGCAAGGTCGTGGTTCTGGAGGGCGACGGGTCCGGCATGTACACGCTCCAATCCCTGTGGACCATGGCGCGCGAGGGGCTGGACGTGACCACGGTGATCTTCGCGAACCGCGGCTACCAGATCCTGCGCGACGAACTGGCGGCGATGGGGGTCAACGAGATCGGCCGGAATGCGCAGCGGATGTTCAATGTCGAGGGGCCGAGCCTGGATTGGGTGGCGCTGGCGCAAGGGCACGGGGTTCAGGCGGTGCAGGTCAGCGATATGGCCGGGTTCAATGCGGCCTTTGCCGAGGCGATGGGACAGCGTGGGCCAAGGCTGATCGAGGTTCTGTGCTGAACGGTCGGCCGGGTATCAAAATTCTTGAGTAAGAATTTTGGCAAATTTCTTCCTTAAGAAATTTTGTCCCGGTTGAGCCGTGACGCCAAGCCGGCAAAGGGATCGCGCCAGGCATCAAGCTGGTTCAGCTGGTCGGCCAACCTTTGGACCTGCGGAAACTCCGCCAGCGGCAAGCCGGCGGCTTCGGCGAAAGGAAAGCAGGTCGCCACCCGGAAATCGGCGTAGGAGAGGCGGTCGTCGACCAGCCATTTCCTTCCCGCAAGCTGGCCGTCGAGAATGCCCATGAACTGGCGCCAATCGCGCATCGCCTCATCAAAGACCGACTGGTCAGGCTGGAAGTCCATGAACTGCGGCGCGATGAGTTTCCAGAAATAGAAAACCCCGCCGGCGCTGTTCAGATGGTGCGTGGCCCAGGAGATCCACATCACCATCTCGGGCTGGCTGTCGCCAGTGCGCCAGAAGTCCGACACGGCAAGGGACGAAAGCTTGCAGGTGATGGCGTCGGCTTCCCAGTAGTTGCGCTCCGGCGTGGTCAGCACTGGCACCCGGGTGTTCGGATTGATCGGACGGAACGCCTCGATCTGGTCGGGGGCCATCGGGGCTGCGGCAATGTAGTCGACGGGCGAGCCCAGATGACGGGCCACCGCCACGGCGACGCGCGGGTTCAGGTTCCTGGAATAGTAAAGCTGCATGGTGGCCTCCGGAAGGCCATTACATACCAATTGGTATGTAAGTCAACCCGCGACCGGATTGAGCGCCTTGTTGTAGGAGTGCCAGTCCTTGATGTCGGCATAGTGCTGCCGGCGCCAGGCCTTGACCCGGCGGTTCATGATCCGCTTCCAGAGCGGTGGCACCATCGCGGCCATGGTCATCAGCGGGTAGCCGTGGGGAAGCTGCGGTGCTTCGCTGGAGGCATAGGTCTGCAGGACCGGGAAGCGGCGGTCGGGCTTGTAGTGGTGGTCGGAATGGCGCTGGAGGTTGATGAGAAGCCAGTTCGACGCCCGCTGGTCGGCGTTCCAGCTGTGGCGCGGCAGGACGTGTTCGTACCGTCCCTCGCCCAGGTGGCGGCGGGTCAGGCCGTAGTGTTCGATGTAGTTCACCAGTTCCAGCTGCCAGACGGCGGTGCCGGCCTGGATGAGGAAGAGCCCAAGCCCCGACCAGCCGCCAAGCGCCACGGCAAGTGCCAGAAAGCCCGCCTGCAGCAGGCCGTAGCGCCAGAACGGGTTCGTCCGGTGCCACCAGGGCAGCCCCCGGCGGGCCAGCATCGCGACCTCGGCGCGCCAGGCCGAGGGCGGGCACTGGACCAGGACGCGGGGAAAGAAGCGGTGGAACCCCTCGTTGTAGCGGGCGGTGACCGGGTCGCGCGGGGTGCCCACGTGGATGTGGTGGACCCGGAGATGTTCCGAGCGGAAGTGGGAATAGAGGACCGAGGCAAGGAGGAGATCGGCCAGCCAGCGTTCCAGCCGGGATCTCTGGTGCATCAGCTCATGGGCGTAGTTGATGCCGATGGTGCCCGACAGCACACCCATGCCGAAGAAGAGCGCGATCTTCTCGCCCGTGTCTAGGTGCGGGGCCTGGGGGACCTGCCAGAGCATCAATGCGAGAAGCGCGAACTGGACCGGCGGCCAGGCAAGCGTGACCAGCCGGTAGGCCGAGAGCGCGTCCTCGGGCGTGTGCGGGTCGGGGTTGGCCGTATTGTGGCCGGTCAGCGCGTCGAGGATCGTGAAGAGCCACCAGGTCGACAGCGGGAGAAGCGCGATGGTCCAGCCGCCCCATGCCATCGCAAGCAGCGCCAGCGGGGGCAGGCCGAAGGACAGCCAGAAGGGAAGGATGGGGGGCAGTGGGCTCATCGCAAGCACTTCGCGGGTTGACGGGACCTGACTGCCCTCTGGAGGCGGTCAAGTCAAAGACTTCTCGGCACGAATTTTACGAAGCGCCGGTCTCCTGGTCGATCTCGTGCCGGGCGAGGTCCCAGGCCTTGCGCATGACGGTGGGCAGGTCGGCCGGGCGGAAGGCGTGGCGGGGGACCAGTTCGCCGCGGGTGGGGGCCGTGTCGAGGCGGGCGGCAAGGACGGTGAGGACAAGGTGGAAATGGGTGAAGGTGTGGCGGACCTCGCCGATCTCCTGCCACGGGGCGGAGGCCGGGGCGGGGCCGCCCTTTCCGTCCCAGCCGTCGCCCGGAATGCCCAGCATCCCGCCAAGAAGGCCGGTGTCGGGGCGACGTTCTAGGAGGATGGCTCCCTCGCGGTGGCCAAGCCAGAGCGTGCCGCGCCGGGTGGGTTTCTCTGGCTTCGGGGACTTGCGGGGAAGGTCGGCCTGGACGCCTTCCGCACGGGCGGAACAGGCGTCCCTCCAGGGGCAGATGCCACAGGCGGGCGAGCGCGGGGTGCAGATCGTCGCGCCGAGGTCCATGATGGCCTGCGCATAGTCCCCGGGGCGTTGCGCGGGGGTCAGACGGGCGGCGAGGGCGGTGAGTTCGGGCTTGGCGGCAGGAAGGGGCGTCTCGACCAGATAAAGGCGGGAGATCACCCGTTCGACGTTGCCATCGACGACGGTGGCGGGCTCGTCGTAGGCGATGGCGGCGATGGCAGAGGCGGTGTAGGGGCCGATACCGGGGAGGGTCAGGAGGCCCTCACGCGTCGTGGGGAAGCGGCCGCCGTGATCGTCCACCACCGCCCGGGCGCATTTCAGAAGGTTCCGCGCGCGGGCGTAGTAGCCAAGCCCGGCCCATTCGCCCATCACGTCGGCATCCGGCGCGGCGGCGAGGTCGGCGATCGTCGGCCAGCGGGCGGTGAAGCGGTGAAAGTAGTCCTGCACCGCGGCGACGGTCGTCTGCTGCAGCATCACCTCGGACAGCCAGACGCGGTAGGGGTCGGGGCGCACCCCCCCGGCACGGTCCTGCGGCGACACGCGCCAAGGCATCACGCGGGCGTGGCGGTCGTACCAGGCCAGAAGCGGGGCGGAGAGGGATTCGGGGTGCTGCATCGGGGCGAAGATAGCGGGTGCCGGCGCACAGGCCAGAGCCATCCGGTGAGCGACCGGTAAACCTCGCTTAACGCAATGTTTATTCGTGTTTCAGTCTTGCCACTGGCGGGGAACGGGCCTTGCGGTAGAATGCGCGCCAAGATGAGCCGCAAACCCCTTCCTTCACCTTCCGCCGAACACCGGATGCGCGGTTTCGAACCGGCCTTCGGGCTGATGAAGGATGCCGTCAGGACGGCGGGGGAGGCGCGCGGTTTTGCCGTGGCGCGGCTGCTGACGCATTGGGCGGAGGTCGCGGGCGAGGAGATGGCGCGCAAGACCCGACCGGTGAAGATCGGTTACGGCAAGGGCGGCCTTGGCGCCACGCTGACGCTGCTTGTGAAGGCAAGCGAGGCGCCGATGGTGCAGATGGCGCTGCCGGTGCTGAAAGAGCGGGTGAACGCCGTCTATGGGTACAACGCGGTCAACCACATCCACCTGACCCAGACCGCGGCCACCGGCTTTGCCGAAGGTCAGGTCGAGTTCACCCCTGCCCCCAAACCCGCAAAGATTCCTGATCCTGCCACGACCGCCAGGGCGCAAGCCGTGGCCGAAGGTGTGGCCGACCCCTCCCTTCGCAGCGCGCTTGAACAGCTGGCGCAAAACATCTTAACTCGCCCCCGATCCTGAATACGGGCAGCAAAAGGACGCCGACCCATGATGAAACTGAACCGCCGGGCCATGATCGCCCTTGCCGCCGCCGCCACCGCGGCCATGACCCCGGCCTTGGCGCAGGAAACCGCGACGGCCGAGACCGCGCCCGCCGTGAAGGACTTTTCGCTCGGCTCGCCCGACGCGAAGGTCAAGATGGTCGAATATGCGAGCTTCACCTGCCCGCATTGCGCGACCTTCCACGCGACGACCTTCAAGGAACTGAAGAAGGACTACATCGACACCGGCAAGGTCCACTTCACGCTGCGGGAAGTCTATTTCGACCGTTACGGCCTTTGGGCCGCTCTGATCGCCCGCTGCGGCGGCGAGATGAAGTATTTCGGCATCCACGACATGCTGTTCGACCAGCAGCAGGAGTGGGCCGGTTCGGACAATCCGCAACAGGTGGTCGAGAACCTGAAGACCATCGGTCGCGCCGCAGGGCTTGAGGATGCGGCGATGGATGCCTGCCTGAACGACACGGCCAATGCCGAGGCGCTGATCAAGCAGTTCCAGACCAACTTCGAGGCGGACGGCGTCCAGGGCACTCCGACGCTGTTCATCAACGGCACCAAGCACGGCAACATGGCCTATGCCGACCTGAAGGCGATCCTCGACGCCGAACTGGCGAAGTAATGACCACCCCGCTGGAAGGGATCCGCGTCATCGAACTGGCGCGGATCCTGGCTGGTCCCTGGGCGGGGCAGACGCTGGCCGACCTGGGTGCCGACGTGATCAAGGTCGAGGCGCCCGAGGGCGACGATACCCGGCGCTGGGGGCCTCCGTTCATCGAGAGCGAGGGCGAAAGGACCGCCGCCTATTTCCACGCCGCGAACCGGGGCAAGCGGTCCATCACCTGCGACTTCCGGACTGCGGAGGGGCAGGAACTGGTGCGCAAGCTGGTGGCCGACGCCGACGTGGTGATCGAGAACTTCAAGGTCGGCGGGCTGGCGAAATACGGGCTGGACTGGGAAAGCCTTCGCAAGGTGAAGCCGCGGCTCATCTATTGCAGCATCACCGGCTTCGGCCAGGATGGTCCCTACGCGCACCGCGCCGGATATGACTTCATCATCCAGGGCATGTCGGGGCTGATGTCCGTGACTGGCTCTCCCGACGGGCAGCCGCAGAAGGTGGGCGTCGCCGTCACCGACATCTTCACCGGGGTCTACGCCGCCACGGCGATTCTTGCGGCGCTGGTGCAGCGGGGCCGGACGGGTGAGGGCCAGCAGATCGACATGGCGCTTCTCGACGTGGCGACGAGCATCATGGCCAATCAGGCGATGAACTACCTGGCCTCGGGAAAGGCTCCCGGGCTGATGGGCAACGCGCATCCGAACCTGGCGCCCTATGCGGTGTTCGACTGCAAGGACGGCTGGCTGATCCTGGCCACGGGGAACGACGCGCAGTACCAGCGGCTTTGCGGCATCCTCGGGCTGCAGGGGATGGCCACGGACCCGAAATTCCTCACCAATGCCGACCGGATCGCCAACCGGGCCGAGATGACGGAACGGCTGACGGCGGCCACGAAGACCTGGGCCAAGGCGGACCTTCTCGCAGCCTGCGAGGCGGAAGGGGTACCTGCCGGGCCGATCAATGACCTGGCCGAGGTTTTCGCCGACCCGCAGGTCGTGGCGCGGGGGATGCAGATCGCTCCGGAGGGGATGAAGGGCGTTCGCAGCCCGATGAGTTTCTCGGGCGCCGAACTCGCACTGGACCGCCCGGCGCCGCGGCTCGGGCAGCATCAGGACGAAGTGCTGGACGAGTTGTAGGCGCCGGAGTTTTCGAAAACTCCGGTCCGATTTCTTCGAAGAAATCGCCTTAAAGGCCCAGGCGGTCGAGATGGGCGTCGAGCGGCGTCCAGTCGTCGAGCTTCAGCCGCACCACCAGCGTCAGCACCTTTGGCCGCCAGTGAGCAGGCAGGCGGGCGGCGTCCTTCTCGGTGGTGACCAGTTGCGCGCCTGCGGCTGCGGCCTCGGCTTCCAGGCGGCGGAGAAGGGTTTCCGACAGCATCTCGTGATCAGCGAGCGCCTCGCCCCGGATGACCTCTGCCCCCTCGGCGCGCAGGCTGGCGAAGAAGCGCGAGGGATCGGCAATGCCAGCGAAGGCCAGAACGCGCTGACCGGTCCAGTCCATGCCCATCTGCAAGGGCTGCAACTGGCCGCGAAGGCGCGGAAGCGGGATCGTCCCCAAGGTCGCGTCGAACCTGGACTGTGCCGCCGGATCCCCGATGGACAGGAGAAGGTCCGCGCGTGCGAGGCCCGTCGCCACGGGCTCACGCAGGGGACCGGCGGGGATGCAGCGGCCGTTGCCGAAGCCCTTCGCGGCATCGACGACGACGAGCGAGAGCGAGGGCCTGACCGCAGGGTTCTGGAAACCGTCGTCCATCAGGATGACCTCGGCCCCGGCTGCTTCGGCCGCACGGACCCCGGCGGCACGGTCCCTGGCGACCCAGACCGGGGCGAAGGCGGACAGGAGAAGGGGCTCGTCCCCGACCTCCGCCGCGGTGTGGCGGGTCTCCTCGACGCGGATGGGGCCATTTAGGCTTCCGCCATACCCGCGGCTGACCACATGGACCTTGTGGCCACGGGCGCCCAGCCGTTCGATCAGGGCGATGACGGTGGGGGTCTTGCCGGCGCCACCGGCGGTCAGGTTGCCGACGCAGATCACCGGGACCTGCGGGGCATAGCCGGGCTGGCGCAAGCGGCGCGCGGTGCCTGCAGCGTAGAGCCAGCCAAGCGGGGACAGGACACGTGGAAGAACACCCGGACGGTCCGGCGCGCGCCACCAGAAGCCGGGGGCGCGCATCACTCTTCCCCGTCCATAATGGCGCGAATGCGGGTCAGGATCGTCTCGGTCACCTCGGCCCCCTCGCTTGCCACGGACCAGGCCGCCTGTGCCAACCGCGCGGCGCGGTCGGGGGCCAGGAGATCGCCCAGCGCATCGCCGAGATCGGTTGCCGAGGCCACCGCACGCGTCGCACGCGCCGCGGCCAGTCGACTGAGCACCGGTCCGCACTGACCGGTACGGGGACCGTGCAGGATGGCCGAACCCAGCGCCGCCGCCTCCATCGGGTTGCGGGTCGGGCCCTTGCCGAAGAGCGAACCGCCCAGAAAGGTGACCGGAGCCAGCCGGTACCAGAGACCGTATTCCGCCGGGTTGTCGACGACGAAGACCTCGATCTCTGGCTCTGGCTCCTGTTCCAGGATGCGCTGTGCCACCGCCCAGCCTTCATCTTCGACTTGCCGGACCAGGGGCGCGGCGCGGGCGGGATCCTTGGGCATGAGGATCATCAGCAGACGGTGCGAATGCTGCGAGGCCATGCGATGGGCCTGAAGGACCGCGGTCTCCTCGGCCTCGGTCACGCCGGCGGCAAACCAGACCGGGCGCGCGGCCAGGATATGCGCCAGCGCGGCGCGTTCCGCTTCCAGCGCGGGAAGGACCACGCTGTCCTCCTCCATCCGCCCCGTGACAGCCACCGCCGACAAGGCAGCACCGCCCTTGCGGAAGGCGCGGGCCGCAGCCTCGTCCACGGCCATGATCCCGCGGAACCGCGCCAGGGCCGAACGCATCAGGCCGGGATACCAGCCGTCGCGCTCGCGCAGGAAGGCGGGCGTCCTGCCGTTGACGACCAGCATCGGGATCTTCCGCTCGGAGGCCTCGTGCATCACGGCGGGACGCAACTGACCGCCGGCGAAGATCGCGATCTCGGGCTGCCAATGGTCAAGGAACGCCCGCGCTTCGGCCGGACTGTCGGTGGGCGGCGGCTGGAGCAGGACCCCGGAATGCGCCGTCGCCTCGCCGGGGACGGTCAGAACAACAGGAAGCCCGTCCTCCTCGACCAGCCGCCGCGCGAGGGCCTGCATCGGACTGACCGACCCGTCGTCCGGCGCATGCAGCCAGACCAGTCGCCCGGCGGGCCGCGGCGGCCGCACCGGGCCCTCGGCCTGCTCACGCCGCTGGCCGAGGTTGTAGAGGGTCAGACCCAGCGAGGACGCCATGGATCAGTCGCCCAGCTCCTCGGTCGCGGACCCCGGCTTTGCCTCGTCCCGCAGGCGGTGCAGATGGGCGATGAAGTAGCGCATATGCGCATTGTCCACCGTCCGCTGCGCGTTGGCTTTCCAGGCGGCGAAGGCACTTTCGTAATTCGGGAACATCCCGACAATGTGGATCTGGCCCACATCGCGGAAGACGTTGGTCTGGGGGTCCACCAGCTCGCCACCGAAGACGAGATGCAGGCGCTGGGTCATGGTCGGCTCCGTGTCATGGGATCGGCGGCGACCCTATCCGCTTCGACCGCCCGGGGGAAGATGGGGGCAGGGTCTTGCGTTGTGGCCCCCGAAGGGCAACATATGCAGCGGCGTTGGACGCGCCCAGGTTTCAAGAGGGGGTTTTTTCGTGGACATGCAAGACCTTATTGGCTGGCCGCTGGTCTATATCTTCATTGCTCTATTCATCATCATCTCCATCTTCCTGGGGGTACGCATCGTTCCCCAGTCGGAAAAGCACGTGGTGGAACGGTTTGGCCGGCTTCGGTCGGTGCTTGGGCCGGGCATCAACTTCGTCGTGCCCTTCCTGGACCGGATCGCCCACAAGGTGTCGGTGCTTGAACGTCAGCTGCCCACCGCCAGCCAGGACGCCATCACTGCCGACAACGTGCTGGTGAAGGTTGAAACCAGCGTCTTCTACCGCGTGACGGAACCCGAAAAGACCGTCTACCGGATCCGGGACGTCGACGGCGCCATCGCGACGACGGTGGCAGGGATCGTCCGGTCCGAGATCGGCAAGCTGGAGTTGGACCAGGTTCAGTCCAACCGCGCTCAGCTGATCGAGCGGGTGCGCGAGCAGGTCACGGCGATGGTCGATGACTGGGGGGTCGAGGTGACCCGGGCCGAGATCCTGGACGTGAACCTGGATGAGGCGACGCGGTCGGCGATGCTGCAGCAGCTGAACGCGGAACGGGCGCGGCGGGCTCAGGTCATGGAGGCCGAGGGCAAGAAGCGCGCGGTAGAGCTGGCCGCCGACGCCGACCTCTACGCCGCCGAGCAGCAGGCCAAGGCCAAGCGTGTGACCGCCGACGCCGAGGCCTATGCGACCGGAGTGATTGCCGGGACGATCAAGGAAAGCGGGCTTGAGGCCGCGCAGTACCAGGTCGCGTTGAAGCAGGTCGAGGCGATGCAGGCCATCGCCGTGGGCCAGGGCAAACAGACCATCCTGGTGCCCGCGAACATGCTGGAGGCCTTCGGCGACGCCTTCAAGATGCTGAAAGGTAGGTCGTGACATGCTGACCTCGCTTTTCGGGACGTGGTGGGTCTGGGTCGTCCTGGGCTTCGCCCTGGGCGTTCTGGAGATCCTCGCGCCCGGCTACATCTTCCTGGGCTTTGCCATCGGGGCGGTCCTGACCGGGATTCTGGTCGGGCTCGGTGTTTCCGCCGGCCCGGCAATGCTGATCCTGATTTTCGCGGTCCTCTCGGTCATCGCCTGGCTCATCCTGCGCAGGACGATGGGGATCCGGAAGGGTCAGGTGAAGATCTGGGACCGCGACATCAACGACAATCCCTGACCGGGGATGGACTTCACCGGGGCCAAGGCGGCGCTTTTTTGCGGGTCCTCGGTGGTGGTCTACCTTCGGGATGAAAAGCCGGGCCTGCGCTGGCCCGGTCTCTGGGACCTGCCCGGCGGGGGCCGGGAGGGTGACGAGGGTCCGGAGGACTGCCTCCTGCGCGAGCTGGACGAGGAGTTCGGACTGCGGCTTTCCCCGGACCGGCTGATCTGGCGGCGGGTCTTCCCCTCGATGGTCGAGACGGGCCGGGAGTCGGTCTTCTTCGGGGGCTGGCTTACGCGCGCGGAGGTCGGTTCGGTCCGCTTCGGGGACGAGGGTCAGGGCTGGGAGCTGATGCCGGTGGAGGCCTTTCTGCGACACGATAGGGCTGTGCCGGAGATGAAACGCCGGGCGGGGATCGTGTGGTCGGAACTCCGTGATGTCCACGCAGGACGGGGTGGCGCGTCCCAGTGATGTCAACGGGTTGGGCGCGGGCATTTACCGCGCGGTAACTGCGTTTCTGGCGAAAGATGCGCTATGGCGCACTCCGGACAGCGCTGGCGCAGCCTAAACCGGGCGGATCGTGTCGCCGGGTTCCAGCGTCGGGAAAAGCTCTTCGACCTGGCTGGCCTCGGGCGCCTCGGCGATGATCTTCGCGGCCTTCCGGCCGATCTCCAGCCGACAAGCATCCATCGTGGCGAGTTTCCGTGGCAGGCCATCCAGAAGCTCGACCCCGTTGAAGCCGGCAAGGCCGATGCGACCGGGGACGTCGATGCCCTGGGCCAGGCAGTAGAGCAGACCCCCTGCCCCGATCATGTCATTGGAATAATACAGGAAATCGACGTCCGGCGTGCGGTTCAGCACGGCCGCCGTCATCTCGCGCCCCTTCAGCAGTGCCGAGCCGCCGCTGTAGTATTCGCGGTCCACGAGCGTCAGGCCCGCCTTGGCCAGCGCCTCCTCGAATCCTTCAAGCCGCTTCTTGGCGCGGAAGTCGTTGGGCATCTGCGTGCCGAGGAAGGCGATCTTGCGGTAACCGGCGGCGATGATCGCCTCGGCCATCTGCCTCCCCGCCCGTCGGTGCGAGATGCCGACGGCGTGGTTGATCGGGTCGCCGTCGATGTCCATGATCTCGACGATCGGGATGCCCGCGCGGGCCAGCATCGCGCGGGAGGCGGCGGAGTGTTCGAGGCCCGCGATGATCATGCCGGACGGCCGCCAGCTGAGCATCTCGTAGATGACGGATTCCTCGCGGTCGGGCAGGTAGTTAGTGACGCCGACGACGGGCTGCAGACCGGTGCCTTCCAGCACCTCGGAAATGCCGGTCATCACCTCGGGGAAGACCATGTTCGACAGCGACGGGATCACGACACCGACAAGGTTCACCCGCTGGGAGGCCAGCGCCCCCGCGATCTTGTTCGGGACGTAGCCCAGGGCACGGGCTGCCTCCAGGACCTTTTCCCGCGTGGGGGCCGAGACGTCGCCGCGGTTCCGCAGCACCCGGCTGACCGTCATTTCCGAGACGCCCGAGGCTTCGGAGACGTCGCGGAGGGTGAGGGTGTGGCGGGGGTCGGGCGTCAGCTTGGTCAAAGGGGCGGTTCCGTTTCTGCCTGCCCCCTTTGTTACCGCCAAAGAGAAGGCTTGTCCAAGGCGGTTTCGCGTGCTACTGTTACCGCTAACAGCAATCCCGGACCTACCGGGGCTGGCGATATCTGGCGCGTCCTGCAAGCTCTCAAACTGGACACGACGGACCAAGGGGGAGGTAGTGGGCCAAAACTTGCCTCCCCTTTTCTTTTCCGATGGTTGAATTGCCCTGCGTTTCGGAGCATGAGGTGGGCTGTGGCCCCGTAGCTCAGGGGATAGAGCGGCCGCCTCCTAAGCGGCAGGTCGATGGTTCGAATCCATCCGGGGTCACCACCGTATCTGTCGGCTTGCAGAGATTTCCCGCCATTCCGGACGGTCCCGCGTCCACGAGCGCAAGAGACGCTTCCTGAGGTCCGGGGCAGCGTCGGGCTCCATCGGCTTTGGCGTTTGATTTTTCCGGGGTCTCTGCAAGGATGACGGCGCGCAGGCGTGGGCGTTCCAACACAGGTGAGGGTGCGATGAAGCTTGACTTGACTGTCGTGGCCGAGGGGCTTGGCTTTCCTGAGGGGCCGGTCGCAACACTGGACGGAGTGCTGTACTTCGTCGACATCGCCGCGCAGACCCTGATGCGGCTGGAGCCGGACATGAAACCGGAGGTCGTGGCCGAAATTCCGGGCGGGCCGAACGGGATGGCCATCGGCCCGGACGGACATGCCTATGTCTGCAACAACGGCGGGGTGTTCGATTTCGACAAGCTGCCGCTGGACCCGAAGAAGGGGCTGGGCGATCGCAACAGCTATCTTCTGGTTCCGGACCCTGCCTGCCCCGGCCGTCAGTATGGCAGGAACGTCGTCGACCGGACGGGCCAGGCCGTCACACTCCCCGATCCGGCTGCGGGCTCGATCTGCAAGGTCAACCTCAAGACAGGGACCGTGACCGAGCTTTACGGGCCATCGAAAGGTCACCGCCTGATCGCGCCCGACGACATCACCTTCGACGCGCACGGACCCGAGGGGTCGTTCTGGTTCACCGACTGCGGGTACCAGAACAGCAATATCCTGCGGAAGGGCGGGGTCTATGCCGGCCATGTCAATGGAGAGGACCCGGTCTTCATGGCCGAGATCCCCAGCGCGAACGGGATCGGGTTCAGCAAGGACGGAAAGGTGCTTTTTGTCGCCGATACGCTTTTTGGGCGACTTTGGACCCTGGAAATGGACACGGTCATGCAACCGCGCAAGTCCGCCCATACCCGCTGCGTGAAACGTCCCTCCCCGCAGGTTCCGGGAAAGATCGTGTTGACGTTGCCGGGCCTGCAGTGGGTGGACAGCCTGAAGCTGGAGGACTCTGGTCGGGTCTGCATCGGAACACTGCTGCGGGGCGGAATCACCGTCTTCGATCCGAAGGACGGTTCCGTCGATTTTCTTCCGGTCGGCGGCATGAAACCGGGCGCGGAACCGGGGGATCCCTTCACCTCGAACCTGTGTTTCGGCGGGCCGAAGATGAAGGATGTCTGGATCACGGCGTCGGCCACGGGAAGGATCTACCACGGGACCTGGCCAAACCCGGGCCTCAAGCTGGCGTATAACGGATGACCGGACCCAGCGTGATAACCATTGATCCAAAGGGGAAAAATGCGCCATAGTTTCCCCGGGTAGGGGGATACTGGTGCACACCGGGGAGAGACGGCAGGTTTCCGTGCTTTTTGCCGACATGGTGGGCTATACGGCCACCGTGGAGGCGCTTGGCGAGGACCGGACGCTGGCCTTCACCCAGACCCTGCACGACCTGCTGACCCAGTCGGTTCTGGAACACGGCGGGTCAGTCCACAGCTATGCCGGTGACAGCATCATGGCGGTCTTCGGGGTGCCGCATGCCCAGGAAGACCAAGCCCTGCGTGCCTGCAAGGCGGCAACGTCCATCCACGCGGGCTTCGAGGCGGCCGCCGGGCGATTGAAGGCCCTTTTCGGAGTGGCACCGACCCTGCGGGTTGGGATCAGCTCGGGTGCGGCGGTCATGGCACCCGTCCAAGGGAACGATTCTGCGCTGGCGACCGTCGGAACGGTCGTGAACCTGGCGTCCCGCGTGCAGGCCCTGTCGAGCCCGGGTCAAACCCTGATCTGCGACGCGACCCGGCGACAGGTGGAAGGGCTGGCCGAACTGGGCTTCGAGGGCGAGCACGCGATCAAGGGCGTTGGCCGGCTGCAGAAACTCTGGTGGCTGCGCAGCATCCGTCCCGGCGCGACGCGGTTCGACGCCTCGATGGCCCGCGGCCTCAGTCCCCTGGTCGGGCGCGAGGCGGAGCTTTCGCTTCTCTCCGCGGCACTGGGCCGTGCGCCCGAGGGCTTGCAGCTTGTGGACATGGAGGGGGAACCGGGCCTGGGAAAGACGCGCCTGGTCTTCGAGTTCACCCAGCTGGCCCGGGCGCGCGGCGCCATGGTGATGACCGGCCATTGCACTGCGGATGGCAAGACGGTCCCCTTCCTTCCATTCCTTGAAGTCGTGCGCGACGCATTCCAGCTTCGGAGCGACGACGAACCCGACGAGATCGCGCGCAAGCTGGAGGCGGGACTGCGCAACTCGGACCTGTATTCGCCCCAGAACCTTGGGCTGATGCAGAATCTTCTGGGTCTGAAGACTGCGGAGGGGGCGCTTGCGGGCCTTGACGGGGTGCTGATCGGGCTGCGGACGCGCGATCTCTTGCCGCAACTCCTGGCGGCGCAGATCCGGCGGCAGTTGGTCGTACTGCTGATCGAAGACATGCACTGGATCGACAGCATGTCCGAAGATCTGCTGACAGGGCTGGCGCGGGACAGGGGACTGTCGAACCTGCTGATCCTGACGACGCATCGTCCGGAATACACGCTTGCGTATCGCGATGCCCCGGGCCTGGTCAGCGTGGCGCTGCGCCCGCTGGAGACGAATGAGGTGGCGACACTGATCCGGTCGCGGCTGGGAGTCGACGACCTGCCGGGGGACCTGACGGCGCAGGTCGCCGACCGGGCGGGGGGCAACCCGCTGTTCGGAGAAGAGATCCTGAGCCTCATGCTTCAGCAGGGGGCCTTGCAGGTCGAGGGCCGGGCCGTCCGCTTCGACCACACTCCGGGCAGGTCGGAGCTTCCGGTCAGCGTGCAGACACTGCTTACTGCGCGGACCGACAGCCTTCAGGCCGACGAACGGGCTTTGCTGCAGGTGGCTGCGGTGATCGGGCAGAGATTCGATCCCGGACTTCTGGCCTCGGCCATGCCGGGCACGGTCGACATCGGCGCGACGCTGCAACGCCTGACCGACCTCAACCTCGTTGCGCGCGAGGTGGAGTCGTCGACCTTTGCCTTCCGGCACGTCCTGCTGCGCGACACCGTCTACGACGCACTGCTGGCAGACCGGCGGCAGGCGCTGCACCAGGCCGTCGCCGAGACGCTGGAGCGACGCAGCGACAACCGGCTTCCGGAAGTGGCCGAAACGCTCGCCTATCACTTCACCCGGGCAAATCGGACTCAGAAGGCGTTCACCTATTCGGTCATGGCGGGGTCCAAGGCCCTGGGCATCTACTCCCTGGACCAGGCCGAGCAGTATTTCGCGCAGGCCCTGACGCTGTACGACAGCGATCCGACCGGGATCGGCGATGCCCAGTTCACTTCCTTCGTCGCCGATTACGGCCTGTGCCTGAACATTTCGATGCGGGTAAGGCAGATGCTGGCGCTGGAAGAGAAGGTAGGCCCGATCATCCGCCGGATCGGCGACAACCGCGATCACGTGCATTTCCTGCATCACCTGGTGGTCTGCCTGATCTGCGCCGCCGGCTACAACCGCGCCCATGATATCCGCACCGGAATGGCCGCAATGGCCGACCGTCTGGGCGACCCGGATGCCCGCGCCTATGCCCTGGTGACGGATCTGGCGCTGTCCTGCCACTTCCAGCCCTACCCGGCCGAGGCTTTCGAGGTGCGTGCCCGCGAGGCCGAAGAGGCCCTTGCCCGGCTGGATGATGCCTACCTGCGGAACTACCTTCTCGCCTATCTTGGCTTCGACAAGGTGTGCCGGGGCCTGGTCACCGAGGCAAATGCCCTGGCCGACCAGATGATCGAGCGCGGAACCGAGCGCAACGATGTGCGCTCGCTGGGCTACGGGACCGCGATGAAGGCGCTGATTGCGCTTTGCACCGACGACTACCCGACCGCCCTGCAAAGGTCCGAGGAAGCCCTTGGCTTCGCCCGGGTCGAATGGGAACGGGCCATCGCGCTTGCCTCTCGCAATGCGGCGCTGATCCCGCTGGGAGCCCCCGGCGCGGCAGCGGAGGTCGAGAGATATCTGGAGGAAAGTGCCCGCAACGATTGGGCCATGATGTCCTCGGGCCCCGAAGCGATGCTGGGAATCGGCATGCTGATGCAAGGCAACATCGGCGAGGGAATCGCGCAAATCCGCAAGACCATCGCGCGGCGCGAGGCCGAGGGGAACAACACTTCGGCAGACTGGTCCCGGCTCTATCTGTGCGAGGTCTACCTGGCGATCCTTTCCGGCCAGGGCGGCGCCTCGCTTCGCGTGCTTTTGCGGAATTTCCGGGCGCTGGTAGGGGTCTTTCTGACCGGGCCACGGCAGATCAGGGAGATGGTTGGCCGGGTGCAGGCCAATCCGCATTTTGCCCGCAACGGGCACTACTCGGCGCGGGCCGAAATGATCCTGGGACTTCTGCACAAGGCGCGGAAGCGGAAGGCTGAGGCCGTCACCCATCTGACGACGGCGCTGAAGATCATCGAACCCGCGGGCGCGTCGCCCATGCGGAACCGGATCGAGGGCGCGCTGGCCGAGTTGGGCGCCTAGCTGCGCAACCCGGCCAGATAGCTGATCCCCGCCACTGTCGGCAGGAACGTATAGGCCCCGCCCCGCGTGGTGACAAAGCGCGGCAGGCCGTGGATGCGGTGCTTCTCGATCGTCTTTGGCTTGACCTCGGTCCACAGGTTCAGGTCGAACCAGCTTGTCTCGACCGTGTTCGCCCCCAGAAGCGGGTCGTTCGAGCCGGTGATCTCGGGCGAGTTGAGGCCGAGGTTCAGCCAGTCGCACATCACCGCCTCGAACTGCGCGCCAAGGCTGGCGCCGATGAAATTGCCGAGGAGTCCGCGTTCCAAGTTGTCGGGGCGCTTGAGGTCGAGGGGATGGCCATAGCACATGCCCCGCCGGATCAGCCTGCGGGTGAAGTTGGCGATGCGCTGCACGACCTCGCCACCGCGCGGATTGTTGCGCCGGATATGCGAGCCGACCGGGCAAAGCGCATGGCTGCCGTAGTCGAACTGGTTGCTGGGCTGGGCGTCCGGATTGGACTTCAGGATCCCGGCCAGTTGCATCGGCATCCCGGTCCGCCACCGCCCGCACAGCTGGGCTGCGATGACCTCGCGAAGCGCATCGCGGCCCTTAAGCTCGGGATAGACCAGTTTGGCATGCTCGTTCCCGACCAGGCGATCCGCGACGCCCTGCTTCTGAAGCAGTTCGGCAGTGCTGGTCAGGAAATCCTCGAAGCCGAAACAGTCCTGCTGCAGGACGCGGAAGGCGTTGAACGTGCCAAGCCGACCAAGCTGATCCGGCTGCGGGATCGCGTATTCCAGGTCGCGCAGGCGTGTCGGCTTGCCCAGAAGCACCGTGCCGAGCGGGTCCTCGGGTTCGACGATCCGGTGGTTTTTCCCATCACGCGGCCCGGACCCGTGAAACCCCACGAAACGGGGCTGGGACATGCCGTCCTTGTAGCCGAAATAGACCTTGCCCTCGGGCAGCGCATAGCCGTTGTGAACCCCGATGACCTTGAAGCTTCGGCTGACCTGATCCTGGACCGTGTTGAGCTCACCCTCGTCCGTCGCGTAAACGGAGGCGATGACATGCACGCGGTCCGGCTGGCGATAGGGACTTGGCCAGTGGCACGGATCGCTGTCCCCGAAATCGCCCAGCTTGGCGGCACGTCGGGTCATGCCCTCGATGAACTCGGTCGGGAAGCTGCGCAATTCCTGGTCCGCCAGCCCAAGGGCCTTCAGACCCTGCCAAGTGAAACCCAGATTGAACGTGACGGTCGCCTTTGGCACTCCGGGGCGGTCCGGCTGCTCGGTCGTGATCTGCGGCACATCCGGATTGTCGCCCGCGACCGCTGCGCCCAGAAAAGCGCGGGCAGCCGTGCGGTCGGCAACCTCGAGCACGAGGTGGCGCACATAGGGCAGCTTGTAGCCACGCAGGATGTTGCCCTGCACGATGCCGATTTCGTCTTCCACCAGATATCCCGCTGTCATTTCGCTACCAGCCCATTCCCTGCGACTCGCGGATCTGCGCGGCCGATACGCCCGGATAGGCACGATACCCGCCGCCCAGCGACACGTCCGGGTTTGCATGGAACTGGAGGATGTAGTCGCGCGGCAGGCTCAGCACGCTGTGGTCCCGGCCGGTCAGCCCCCTGGCCTCGTCCTGCAGCGTGAAGAGGTCGGTCGGAAAGTCTGGGACCTGAAACAGGTCGTGCGCGTGGACCCAGTCGATGAACCGCTCGATGTTCTGCTCGGTCGGTTTCAGGTCATCGCCCCCCTCCACGAGGTCCATGATCGCGTCGAACACGCTGCCGATCGTGGCGATGAAGTCCCGGATGTAATTGGTGAAATCGCCGTCATAGACCGAGATCATGCACAGGTTGTTGCCCAGAAGCAGGAACCGCGCGTTGTGCACCGTGCCGACGTTGTCCAGTCCGGCGAAAATTTCGTCGACGTTCTGGGCCACCACCAGTGCCGCCTTCGCGCGACCTATCGGAGAGGGATCCTTCAACGGCATGATCAGGTTCATCATCCGTTGCAGGTTCTCCCCGGACTGCGGCGCGGATCGCGGTCCGCCGGGCAGCTTCGGCCGGGGATCGCGCCACACCCAGTACGGCACGACCAGGTTGCGCGCCAGGAACTGGAACCAGCCCTTATCGGGCAGGCCGTCGACAAAGCGGTCTAACCAGCTAGGGGTGGACGTCATCGGGGGATGCTCCTGAGAAGGGACATTCTCTTGCGCCGCGCATCCGGCCGGAGAGCTTGTAGGTCTCGACCCGGAATTTCAGCACCTTGTCGGCCGACATCTCGATCCCGTCGGTCAGAAGGCCGGGGTTGAAGCACAGTCTTTCGCAGTCGGCATCGGGATCGGACACGATCTCGTGGACGCTGAGCGTACCCATCATGATGCGGACCCGGCGAGGCGGCCAGGGGCGCGTGGGGTCGTCCAGCGCATCGCCCGCCTCGCCGATGGTCATCATCAGCGAAAAGCGCGGATGGTCCTTGCCGATCGATGTCAGCAATCGGTGCCTGAGTTCGTCCTGAAGGTAGGAATCACCGTTGCCCGGTTCCGGGTCGGGATCGTAGGGGGCCTTCTGATCAAGGGTCTGGACGCCCAGTACCGGCTGCCAGCTGAAGCGGACCGGACGCTGGACGCCGTCACTGTTCGTCACGATGAACGTATGGACCGCATGGTAGGCGGCGCGAAGATAGCTGACCGGAGCGCCGATCCCGGCGGCTTCCACCACACCGGGCCGGGCGGCGGCGTTCGTCGTGGCATAGTTGATGGCGCCAAGGTCAGGGCTGATCGTCTCGCCCGGGTAGGGATCGCGCAGGGGCAGGGTCAGCCGCAGCAGGGCGAGGAGCTTGCGCCAGGCACTTTGCCGCACATAGGGGACAGGCCTTGCCGCCCAGGCGAACTCCTGGAAATCGTCGGGTGTCTTGCTGAAGAACTCGTTCAGGGTCATCGCGATCAGGTCGGTATAGGTCTTCTTGCCGCCCGCAGTGGCAGGCAAGGTGAACCGCGTTGCCATGCCGCGGACGTCGGACCAGTTGTCATGCGGGTCCTTGCAGCCCGAACCGTTGGAGAACCGCACGATGACCGGATACCTGCCGGGCTGGAAATGTGCCGCCCGGCAATACCGGGATGCCACGGACGAGGGCGCGAAGAAGCCGCGCACCGCGATGCCGATGGTATGAACCGGACGTTTCGCGCGGTCGCCGTCCTCACGGTACAGAATGTCGATGATGCTTTGCGGTGTCGCGGGGGGCGGGGGCGGAGTGTCGGGTGAGTCCATCGCATCTCGCTTACTGGTAATGCCGGGCTGGTGCCGGCTGACCCCGTGTAACGCGACGTTAACCGAATTTGTGCATGGATCAAGAAAAGGCCGTTGGTCGCCGGTCCGGCCCCGATCGACCTATGACGGCAACAGGATGTGTTGGCGCCCAACTATCCTGCCCGACCTTGCGGCAGGTTTGCGCTCGCAGTGCCACAAGAGGACCATAGCCGCCATCAAGAGCACGCAGCCCCCTGCCGTGGCTGTGGAAATCCGCTCGCCCAGAAGCAGGCTGGCCAGCCCTGCCGCCAGAAGCGGCTCGATCATCGCGGCAACGAGGCCGGTCAGCGGGGTCCTGCATCTGGCCATCCCGGCGCAGTAGCACAGATAGGCGAGCGCCGTCGGCAGAAGGCCAAGGTACAGTACCAGAAGCCCGACGCGCGCTGCACTGCCTTCGGCGAGTTGCCCCAGGTGCCAGTCTTCTCCAGACGCCAGCGCGACAGCGAAAAGCAGCAACGCCGACAGCGAAAGGCCGGACCCGGCGACCAGAAGCGGACGCGCCTTGCGGGACAGTTCTGCCGCCGTAAGGGACATGGCCACGAAGGCGACAGACGCGATCACGCCGTTCGCCAGGCCAGGGAGGCTGAGGTGGGCATTTCCAGGGCCGAACCCGGTGGCCGAGATCAAGGCGATCCCGGCGACGGCGAAGGCAAGCGAAAGGGCGGACTGCCCCGACACCGCGGACCTGCCATGCAGGCCTGCCCAGACCCAGGCTAGAACGGGAGGCAGGCATACGGTCAGGAACACGGCCACCGTCACCCCAAGCTGGTCAAAGCTGCGGAAGAGACAGATCTGGAAGACGGCCGAGGAGAGGGCAAAGAGGGCCAGCGGTCGCAGCGCGAGGGCGCGCATGTCCATCATGCGTCCCGAACCCGCCATCGCCCAGACGGCAATCAGCACGGGCCCGGCAATTCCGGTCCGCAGCGCCGCGAGGACAGTGTCCGGCATCTGGCCCGCGCCGGGAGTCATCTGGACGGCAACGCCGACGGTTGCCCAGAGCCCCGCCGCCAGCATCACGAGGACGAGGCCGTTCGGGGCGTTGGCGCGAAAGGGCATGGTATTCTCCGGCTGTGCGGGGGGCGGGACTTGCCCGGAACGCCGCTGATCCTGGCTCAGGATGCCGCAGGTTGGGGCGAACCGGCTGTCACGCAGGGAACAGCTGCCGCTAGGAGACCCTGGCCCGCGTCGGAGCATCGGGCATCCCTGCGCTGGTCGTGCATGCCTGGGCGACGGCGGATAGCCAGGCGGCCGGAACCGGACTTCAGGCCGCGCCTTCGGGGCCGAGCACCTCGGCAGCTTCGGCTATCCGCGCGACGTCGCAGATCAGGACATCGCCGTCACGGTCCAGAAGCCCCTCTGCCATCATGGATTGGAGGACCTGGTTTACCTTCGGCCGGCTGGCCCCCAGGACCAGCGCGATCTCCGACTGGTTCAGCTTCATCCGCAGCCGCGCGTGGCTGGACTCTGCCTGACCCTGCAGCGCGACAAGCAGGAAACGGGCGACCCGCGAACGCAGATCATAGAGCGCAATCGATTCCATCTGGTAATTGGTGCTGCGCAGCTGCCTGCAAAGGTGCCGCGCCAGTCCCAGACCCACTTGCGGATACTTGCCCGCCACCTGCAGGAACTGGTCGCGGTGCAGGACGACGGCCGAGCAGGCCTCGACCGCGGTCGCATCCGCCGACCGTGGTTCGCCGTCGATCAGTGAGAATTCTCCCAGCACCTCGCCCGGGCCCATGTGGCGCAGGACCAGTTCCTTCCCGGTTGGCGTCGACACCGAAAGACGGACCCGCCCGGAAACGAGCGCCAGCATGAAGGTCCCGCTGTCACCCCGCTGGAAGATCACGGCACCGCTGTCCCAGACCCGTCGGGTCGCCGTGGCGGCAAGCGCCGAGATGGTCTCTGGGTCCACGCCGGAAAAGAGGACCGATCTGGTCAAGGCCAGCTCCAGGTCGCGGGTTCTGCCGGGCGGTTCTGCGCGTGTCACCCTCTGGCCTCATTGCGAGCTGCCGTTCCCGGAACGCTAGTCCGGGGACCGTGGCCGATCAAGCATCCTGCGTACCCGGGGGAACAGCACAAAGCGTCGGAATCGCCGATCCTGGTTCCAGAGAGACCCACGACCAGATCGCCAGAGGAGACAGACCATGTTGCCAGCCCTGTTCGTAGATCAGTTGGAGTCCGGGATTGCGGGCGATGCCACCAAGGCACGAACCGAGGATCCTGCGTCCCACCAGCGCGCTGCCCCCGTCACCCGCGTTTCCCTGTGGTCGCGCCTGGTTCCGGCTGCCCTGCGCCGCAAGCTGGCCGAACGGGCCACCAGACGGCGCGAGGAACGGGATCATGCGGCACTGTGGGGAATGTCGCCGCACCTGCTGAACGACATCGGCCTCCTGCAAACGGATGTCGACAACCTGCCTGAGGAGCTTGTTGCCGCGCCGGCGAGCGTGATCGAGCGGGGGAATGCCCGCACCGCCACACAGGAGATGGAGGTGGCAGTCGTGGCCCCCCTGAAAGCTGTCCTGCCGATCCGGGAAAGGCCGGCCGCCGACCGGACCAAGCTGGGGACCTTTGTCGCGGGCGTCCCCAACGCCGCTTGATGGCACGGGCAGACCGCGGATCTCGGCGACCCGCCGATGGGCGTTGGAAGTGCGGCGATGGTGCCCCGGCGTATCTCCCTGGGCGCAGTCCTCAGATTCTGCGCGCCATCGGAACGGGTGCCGACATGGCGCGCAGGTACATCTCACGGTAGTGCGGGAGGCGGTCATCCATCTGACGCGCGGCCTTTTCGACGGCCTGTCGCTTGCGACCCAGGGTCTCGGCAGCCTCGGCCAGCAGGGCCGCACGGTCCAGACGGGTGACGCGACCGGCTTCTGCGACGATCTCGCCCGCAACCATAGTCAGGCGGACGGAGGCGCCGGTTTCGCAGTGGACCAGCTGCCGGGGGGCGTGGTTAAGTGGCAGGTAGGCCAGCGCCGTCAGGTCGACCAGGATCAGGTCTGCCGGGGCACCGGGGGAGAGCTGGCCAAGGCCCGGCACCCTCATTGACTTGCCACCACCTGTCGTTGCCGCCCCCAGCACCTCGTCCGCCTGCGGCCAGCGCAGCCAGTCGGGGTCGGTCAGCGAATGGATCATCCCGGCGGTTTTCATCACCAGCCACATGTTCACCGCGTCATCGGCAATGGCCTCGTCCACACCCAGACACAGGTTCACCCCCCGGTCGCGTAGCGCGCGGAAGGGCATGATGCCAGAGCCGAGGCGCAGGTTGCTGATCGGGTTGTGCGCGACCGAGGCGCCCGAAGTGGCGATCAGGTCCATGTCGGCCTCGTCGATCCAGATCGCGTGGATGATGTTCATCCGGTCTGACAGCAGCCCCAGGTCGGCGGTGTAGCGCACCAAGGACCGGTCCCCCAGCCGTTCCTGCCCGAAGACCCGCTGCAGGCGGGTTTCCAGCATGTGGGCGTAGAAGGGCAGGTCGTGGGCGCGGCTGAGATCGTCGAGTTCGGCGAAGTAGTCGGGCGTTACGCGTTGCGGGGCGGAAATCGAGACGGCGGCCTGCACGCGCCCCCCGGCGGCGCCGTGCCAGCGTTGCATGAGGTGGCGGTTGAGCGCCCGCATCTCGGCATGACCGACCTTCGGCGGCTGGGACAGTTCGGCCTTCAGGGTGGGGGGGACAAGGTCGGCAAGGTAGGGCAGCTTGTCCAGTTCCGGCACAATGGGCTGGTCGATCGCCAGCCGCGCGCGGATGCCGCTGTCGGCGTAAGCCTGCATCACCGCGTCGATGATGTCGGGCTCGGGCTCGGGGACGAAAAAGCAGTCGTCCTGCACAGCGGTCGTGCCGCCCTCCAACATCTCGATGCAGCCCAGCATGGTGCGCAGGTAAGCCTCGCGCGGGGTGGGGCGCAGGACCTCCAGCTCGGGGCATTCGTAGAGCATGAAGATTTCCAGCGGCATCCCCGGCAGGCGGCCCTTCATGTGGTTGACCGAGGAATGAAAGTGCCCGTTCACCAGACCCGGCATCAGGAGGTCGCCCTTGCCGTCGATCGCCCTTTCGCCGGGGCTGGGGGAAAGGGCGCCGACTTCGGCGATCCGCCCGGCCTTGACGCGCAGGCAGGTTGCCGGGCCAAGCCCTTCGGGCGCCGCCTGGTCCAGCAGGCGGACGTTGGTGAACAGACAGTCCAAAGCTTCCTCCCTGATCCCGCGTCAGCTGCGGGATGAAGCGTGGTAGAACGGATCCCGTTTCGGTTCGGCCTGCAGGTAGCCCGCGTAGAATTTCTCGACCTCCGGGAAGATCTCGTGCCGCAGCCAGCGCCGTTTCGCTTCGGAGTCGGTGCGGGGCTTGGCGAAGACCTCGGCGATTTCGGCCCGCACGGCCTCGTGGTCGATCCGGGTGAAGGTACCGTCGCGGAAGATCACCTCGCCGTCGACCAGGACCGCGTGGACGTCCTTGGCCTTGGCACGGGCGATCATCGCGTCGAGCGGCGGGATGTCGGGGTCCTGGTAGGGGTAGGTGGCAGAGCCGTAGTCCAGCACCACGGCGTCAAATCGGCGACCGGGGTCGAGGCGACCGATCTCGGCCCCGAAGGCGGTGGTCAGCGCGCCGTGCTCCGAGGCCATGCGCAGAACTTGCGTCGGCGTCGGCACGTCCGAATGCACCATGCCGGGGATGCGGTGCACGGTCAGCGCCATCCGCATTTCCTGCAGCATGTCGCGGTCTTCGTTGATCCCGGCCTCATCCATCCCCATGCCCACCGTGATCCCGCGTTTCTGTAGTTCCATCAGCGGCAGGACGCCTGACCGCAGGCGGAAGTTCGACGAGCAGTTGTGGCAGACGCAGGTTCCGGTGCCCGCGCAGATTTCGATATCTTCCTCGGTCATCCAGACGCCGTGGCCAAGAGTCAGCTTCGGCCCCAGAAGCCCCAGCTTTTCCAGGTGCTTGACCGCCGTCGTCCCGGTACGGCGGCGGGCGTATTCCTTCTGGTACGCGGTCTCCAACAGGTGCATGTGCATCGGGATGCCACCTGCGTCCGACCGTTCCTTCATGGCGAGGAGGCCGTCGTCGGTCATCCAGTGCAGGTTGGCCGGGGCCAGCTGGATCCGCGCGCGGGGGTTGGTGTTGGCGGCCGTCAGCGCGTCGAAGAGCGCCATGTAGTCCGGGAAGGCCATCTTCTGCCGGGCGAAGTGTTCGGCCATCGGGGCTTGCAGATGCGGCGGCAGGCGGGCGACGAAATCCTCGTCGGCCTCGTAGACGAACCGGTTCTGTTCGCGAACCGCGTAACAGTAGGACACCCGCATGCCGACTGCCCGGTAGCCCTCCAGAACGCCCGAGGCAGAGGCGAGGACCTCGTCATAAGTCCCCGGCGCCCAGCCCTGGATGTGCTGGACGGTGGTGACCCCGGTCGAGATCATCTCGAAGGCGGAGTAGAGCGTGTCGAGCCGGGGGTCGATGTCGCGCATCGTCAGGCGGGCGGCGAACCACAGTTCCAGCGCAAAGTCCGGTGCGCCGTGCTGCAGGGGGGTGATCCCGAGGTGGTGGTGGCTGTTGACGAGGCCCGGCATCATCAGGTGGTTGCCGTAGCGGACCTCCTTGGCGCCGGGATAGGCGGCGCGGATCGTGGCGGCGGGACCCACGGCCAGCACGACGCCACCCTCATGCGCCAGGGCGGCGTCTTCGAGGATGTCCGGTTCGGTGGTGCTGCGCGCTCCCGTGACGATCCAGCGGGCCGAGGCGAGTTCGACGGTCATAGCAGTTCCTGTTCCTGAAAGGCCTTGGTCACCTCTTCCGCCAGCAGCGCTTCGCAGCGGCGGGCAAGGTCGATCATCTCCGGCCCCCGCAGGTCGCGCGGGCGGGGGGCGTCGATGGAGATCTCGGCCTTGATCTGGCCGGGGCGGGCGGTGAAGACGACGATGCGGTCGGCAAGCGCCAGCGCCTCGTCGATGGAGTGGGTGACCAGCAGCACAGACGCGCCCGAGGCCCGCCAGATCGCCAGCAGGTGATCCTGCATCCGCGCGCGGGTCTGGATGTCGAGCGCGGCGAAGGGTTCGTCCATCAGCAGGACCTTGGGGTCCATCGCCAAGGCCCGCGCCAGTGCCGCGCGTTGCCGCATGCCGCCCGAAAGCTCATCCGGCCGCTTGTCACCCGCACCGCCAAGGCCGACCATCCGCAGAAGCTTGTCGATCTTTTCCGCCCGCGCCCCAGGCTGACCGCCCTTGATCGACAGGCCGAAACCCACGTTGTCGCGGACCGAAAGCCAGGGGAACAGCGCCGCTTCCTGGAAGATCAGGCCGCGTTCGGGCGAGGGTTCCTTCACCGGCAGCCCGTCGAAGGTCACCGTGCCGGAGGTCGCATCCTCCAATCCCGCGACGATGTAGAGAAGCGAGCTTTTCCCGCAGCCGGAGGGGCCGAGGAGGACGACAAACTCGCCCGGTTTCACGTCCAGCGTCAGGTTGGTGACGGCGGGCACCGGGTCCGGCCCATCGGGGTTCCAGACCTTCGAGACATTGGTGATCGACAGTCCCAGCATCACAGCGCCCCGATGTTGGACGGCTGGATCCACCACAACACCTTCCGCTGGATCAGGCGCAGGGCCTGGTCGAAGAGGAAGCCCGTCAGGCCGATCAGCGTCATGGTGAAGAAGACAAGGCTCGCGTTGAAGGTGTTGCGGGCCATCATGGTGACCTGGCCGAGACCCGAGCCAACGCCCACCGCCTCGGCGATCAGCACGACCATCCAGGCGCCGAAGAGGTTCATCCGCAGCGTGACGAACAGGCCCGGCAGGATCGCGGGCAGGATGACCCGCAGGAAGATCTGCCGCTTGGACGCCCCCATAACGCGGGCGAGCTGGATGTAGTGGCGCGGGACGGCGTCGATCTGGGCGAGCGTCGCAAGGACCATCACGAAGAAGATCGAGATGAACACCAGGAAGATCGCCGGCGGGTTGCCGATGCCGAAGACGAAGATCGCCACCGGCAGCCATGCGACGGGAGAGATCGGCGCCAGCATGGTGATCAACGGCAGCGTCAGCTTGCCGAAGATCCCGAAGTAGCGGATCGCCACGCCGACGATGACCGAGGCGACGAAGCCGATGAGGAGCCCCAGGAACACCCGCAGCGACGACCAGCCGATGACCCCCAGGACCGAGAAGAAGGACCCGCCTTCCGACAGCGCGCCGATGCGTTCGCCGTTCGGGTCGAAAAAGCGGAACTGCTCGGTCAGGTTGGCAAGGAAGATATGCGGTGGCGGCAAGAGGAGAGGGTTCGCCCAGCCCCGCCACCAGGCAAACTCCCAGAAGGCGACGAACAGCCCGATGGACAGGCTGGCCCAGCCGATGGACTTGGCCAGGGGAAGCCAACGGGCGACCCCCGGCGATTTCCGGCGCAGGCTGGCGCTGGCGGGCAGGCTGTTGTCGCTCATCTGAGGGCCCCCTTACGCGGTTTTCAGCTTCAGTCCGGCGTAGAGGTCGGCGTTTTCAGCGATCACCGCCTCCAGAAGCGACCAGTCCACCGCCTCGTCCGGGAGGAGGTTCTTCACGTAGCCCATCGCCTGCATCGAGGCGGAGCGTTCCTTGAAGAAGGCGGTGTTGTTGCGCTGGTCGATCATGATCGGCTGGCGGGATTGGGCGAGCGTCAGGGCCTCGATGTCAGTCTTGTAGTAGGTGCCGACGGTCTGGTTCAGCGCGGCGGCGACATCGGCCTCGGCCTGGGACTGCGCCGTCATCATCGCCTTGATCAGCGCCTTCACTGCGTCGGGGTTGGACTCGATCAGCGGCGTTCCGGCAGCAAGCACGCAGTCGGAGTAGTTCGCGCCGTACAGGTCGATGCCGTCGGTCAGGATCGAGGACCCGGCGCGTTCGGTCAGGCACTGTGTCGCATAGGGTTCGATATGGCAGACCGCGTCGATCGCGCCGTTGATGTAGGCGGCGGCGAGTTCCGGCGAGGTGTTGAAGTACTTGACCTCGACATCCTTGAACGAGAGTCCGGCCTTCACGAGGTAATCATAGGGCAGCACTTCCAGCGTGTCGGCCTGGAAAGTGCCGATGGATTTGCCCTTCAGGTCTTCGGCCTTGGTGATGCCCTCGGCGGCGACCAGCACGCAGCCCTGCACCCCCGCACCGGCGACGATCTTCACCGGCGCGCCCTGGTCGACGAGGGTCAGGAAGTTCGAATAGGGGATGACCGAGACGTCGACGATCCCGGCGCCGAACAGGGTGACCACGTCGGTCGTCGTGGGCGCGACGACAAATTCCAGGTTCACGCCGTCGGCCTCGGCTAGCTTCCGCTCCTTGGCCAGGAAGATCCCCAGGTTGCACAGGCCCGAGCCGTGGGTGGCCTTCAGCGTCGTCGGGTCAGCCGCAAAGGCCCCCGTCGCACCGATGATCTGCACCGCACCCGAGGACAGCGCCACCGCCGCCAGCGCCCCGAAGCCCGTCTTCAGGAACCCGCGGCGCGAGGCTTCCATGATCTTGGCATGGGTATTTCCGCATCTGTCGCACATGATTTCGACCTCTCTCTGTTGCGTCACAGGTCGGGTCGAGGTGCGCCAGACAAGCAGCAGAACCGTCGACCTAAGTCGCGAGTGACGAGTTCGGCACGCCAACCTTGAGAAGAGGGTGTTGAAAAGGGTGTCGCCACCCTCCCTGCGCTGATCTTCAGGAGAGGGGGCGGGGCGATTCGTTGACAGCGGTTTCCGTCCTTCCAGCGACCGGAAAGCGATCGGTGCTGCAATGCGGCAGAATGCTGGTCAGTTTTCCGGGGAGATGGGCAAGATTTGGGCAGGTGGCGAATCCGGGAGCCGTGTCAGACGCGGTTGAAGACACCGCCCCAGCCGGTGACGAGCGCCGGGTCCAGCTGCACCTGCCGCAGGCAGAAGGCCGCCGTGACCGCAACGGAATCCAGCACAGGTATCCCCAGTTCGGCCTCGAGGGTATCGGCCAGCGGCGCGCCGCGGAAGTTGGTGCAGATGATCGCGATGGCGTCGGGCCCCGCCTGGGCGACCTCGCGCACCAGATCGCCGACGTGTTCGGCGCTGTAATCAGCGAAGGAGTGGTTGCCCCGGTCCGACAGGTGCACCTCGGCCACCACCTCGATGCCTTGCGCGACGAAGTTGGCGATGATCCTCGCCTGGACATCGGGCAGGTAGGGCGTCACCAGCCCCAGCCGCCGAACGCCCATCTGTGCAAGGATCGCCGCGTAGGCCAGCATGGTCGAGGTCGCCGGGATCCCGGTCCTTTCGGTGATCGCAGAGCAAAGCGCCCGGTCGCGGTCGAGCCCCAGCCAGGAGGCCGAGGTGCCGTTCCAGCAGATCAGGCGGGGCAGCGTCTCTGCCAGGCGGTCGGCAGCCTCCAGGATCGGCTCCAGGGCGAACTGCCCGGTCGAGGCGTCGGACAGCGAGATCTCCACCACGCGGAAACGGGCGAAATGCACGCTGGCCGCGTCGCCGAACGGGGCGAGCATGGCGGAGGTGTATGGTTCCAGCACGGTGTTCGAGGAGGGGACAAGCATCCCGATGCGGACGGGTTGTGTCATGGGACGTTCCCTTGGGCGATCAGGCGGGCAAGCGCATCGGAAAGGCCGGAGGAGCGCTTTGGCAGCGGCCGCGGCTTCGTTCC
>Ga0208243_1000312_pt1 | contig 32785 bp, 31 predicted proteins | sample Subbio2Aug_QV12A_FD_184826 | JGI IMG/M metagenome (GOLD analysis project Ga0208243, IMG submission 184826) | Serpentinite rock and fluid subsurface biosphere microbial communities from McLaughlin Reserve, California, USA - CR12Aug_QV12A (SPAdes) | ecosystem: Environmental > Terrestrial > Deep... | reverse complement strand
AAGCCGGAGGTGATCCCGGGGGCCTTGGGAGCTTGCCCCCGGGGTCGGTCTTTACTGGATGTAGCCCGCGGCCTTCATCTCTTCGGTAACCGCGGCCTGAGCCTCGGCCAGCGCCTCGTCAGCCGTCTTCTGGCCAGCCAGCGCCGCCGAGAAGATCTCGCCCACGGTGGTGCCCAGGCCCTGGAACTCGGGGATGGCCACGAACTGGACGCCCACATACGGGACAGGCTTCACGGTCGGCGCAGTCGGGTCAGCCGAGTTGATCGAGTCGATCGTCATCTTGGCGAACGGCACCTTGGCGTATTCCTCGTTGGAATACAGCGAGGTGCGCGTGCCCGGAGGAACGTTCGCCCAGCCTTCCTTCGACGCGACGAGCGCCAGGTAGTCCTTGTTGGTCGCCCAGTTGATGAAGGTCTTGGCCGCATCCTTGGCATCCGACGAGGCCGGAACCGCCAGGCTCCACGCCCAGAGCCAGTTGCCGCGCTTGCCAAGCCCGTTGTCCGGGGCGAGGGCGAAACCGACCTTGTCCGCGACGGTCGAATCCTTGCCGGTCACGAAGGATGCCGCAACGGTGGCGTCGATCCACATGCCGCACTTGCCCTGGTTGAACAGCGTCAGGTTCTCGTTGAACCCGTTGTTCGACGCGCCCGCGGGCCCGTAGTTGTTCATCAGGTTCAGGTAGAAGTCGAGCGTCGCCTTCCACTCGGGCTGATCGAACTGCGGCACCCAGTTCTCGTCGAACCAGCGCGCGCCGAACGAGTTCGACATGGCGGTCAGGAAGGCCATGTTCTCGCCCCAGCCGGCCTTGCCACGCAGGCAGATGCCGTTGATGTCCGCGTCGCGGTTGGTCATCGCCTTGGCCGCCGCCTCGATGTCGGCCCAGGTCGGTGCGTCGGGCATGGTCATCCCGGCGGCTTCCATGAGGTCCTTGCGGTACATCACCATCGACGACTCGCCGTAGAAGGGCGAGGCGTAAAGGTTGCCGTCAACGGTCAGACCGCCGCGGATCGCCGGCAGCAGGTCGTCGACGTCATAGTCGGCGGGCAGGTCGTTCAGGCTTTCCAGCCAGCCCTGCTTGCCCCAGATCGGAACCTCGTAGGTGCCGATGGTGATGACGTCATACTGACCGCCGCCGGTGGCGATGTCGGTCGTCACGTTCTGGCGCAGGACGTTTTCTTCCAGCGTGACCCATTCGACCTTGATGTCGGGGTGCTTGGCGTTGAAGTCGTCCATCAGGCCCTGCATGCGGACCATGTCGCCGTTGTTCACGGTGGCGACGGTGATGGTCGTCTCGGCCGATGCCACGCCCGCAAGCGCGACAAGAGCCGTTGCACCCATTAGGGCGCGAAGCGTCTTGGTCATGTAATCCTCCCTGGATCAGCGTATGAGCAAATCATCGCCTGTTGGGTAAATGCTCACAAGTGACCCAGAGTCGTCAAGCCCCCTCTTCCGCTGCAACTGCACGATCAGGGACGGACCAGAAGAGCCTTCGCCGTGGGTTCGTCGGTGACCAAGCCGTTGATTATCCGGGATTTCATGGCTGCATGGATGGCAGGAACCTTTGATGCACCCGCAGCAATGCCAATGGAAGGTCGTTCCAAAGCGGGGGCCACACGCACCCCGCCCGTGCGCCGGTTTGTCCCAAGGTCAAGATACCGGCCCTCCGAGTCGAAGACCCAGCCCGCCACCTCGCCCGAGGCGCCGGCCGCCTGCATCTCGTCCAGTTCCTCCCGGCTGACGAAGCCGTCGGCCAGAAGCGGTGCGTCGTTCGACATCTGGCCGACGCCGACGAAGACCACGTCGGCAGCCTGCGCCAGGGCCACCACCTTCTGCACCGGGCCCAGGCGGTGGAAGGCCTCGTTCTCCTCGGGTGTCGGGCTGATCACCGGCACCGGCATCGGGTAGTGCGGCGCGCGCACCTTGTCGGCGATCCGCATCACCACGTCAAAGAAACTGGCCGAGCCGTCGGGCGCGATGTTCCCGATCAGCGAGACCAGCCGGTGCTGCGTCGCCTCCATCTCGACCATCGCATCGACCATCCCTCGCATCGCCCGGCCGGTCCCAAGGGCGATGACCAGGGGTTCCGGCATCCGCAGGAAGCGCTCCAGTTCCGCCGCCGCCGCCGGCGCGATGGCACGGACCGGGTCACCGCCCTGACCAAGGCCCGGCGCAACGCGCACCCGGTCCAGGCCAAAGCGGTCGCGCAGGGCGGCCTCCAGGTCCAGGCACGCGCCGATCCGGTGGTTCAGCCGCACATGGATCAGCCCCTCCGCCATTGCCCGGCTGACCAGCCTCTGCGCCCTCTGGCGGCTGACCCCCAGCTCGGCCGCAATCTGGTCCTGGGTCATCCCCGCGACATAATACAGCCACCCGGCCCGGGCGGCTTCGTCCTGCAATGTGGGTTCGGTGCTCATGCTGCCTGCCTGCCCAGACCGGGCGCAATCTGGAAAAACTCGGCAAAGCTGGCAAGCCTGCGGTGCGGACGGGCGTCCTCCGGCTCGGGCGGCGTCTGCGGACCCAGGTGGCTGCCGCCGATGAAGCGCCAGACGGTCATGCCGGCGGCCAGCCCGGCGCGCAGCCCGGTAAGGCTGTCCTCGATCACCAGCGTCCTTTCTGGTGCGGCCCCCATTTTCTCGGCCGCATAAAGGAACAGGTCCGGCGCGGGTTTTCCCCGTGCCACCAGGGTCGAGGTGAAGACATTATCGTCCACCAGATCGCTGAGGCCGACAAGCTTCAGCGACATCTCCACCCGGCGCGGGGATGACGACGTGGCGACGCAGAACGGCACGCCGATCCGCGTCAGCACCTCGTGGACATGCGGGACGACCTTCAGCTCCTGCTGAAAGGCCGCCAGCAGCGCCTCGCGGTACTGCGCCTCGAAATCGGGCGGCAGGTCCAGGCCGAATTCCCGGCGGATTGTCTCCATCACCACGGGGTAGCTGCGGCCCAGGAAGTGGCGTTCGACGTAAGCCAGGTCGATGGTCAAGCCAAGGCGCGAAAGCTCGGCCACCAGCATCCGCGCGCTGATGATCTCGCTGTCGATCAGCACGCCGTCACAGTCGAAGATGACAAGGTCGAATTCGCTCATGCGCCCATGCGTAGCGCAAGGCGTGAGCTAAAGGTAGCCCTGCGAGCGGAAGCTCAACTCGCGCGACTTCCCGATGATAAGGTGATCGTGGAGCGTGAGGCCAAGCGCCTCGCACGCGTCCTTGACCTGGTGGGTCATCGACAGGTCGGCATCCGACGGCGTGGGGTCGCCCGAGGGGTGGTTGTGGACGAGGATCAGCGCCGAGGCATTCAGTTCCAGCGCCCGTTTGACGATCTCGCGCGGGTAGACCGGGACATGGTCGACTGTGCCCTTGGCCTGCTCCTCATCCGCGATCAGCACGTTCTTGCGATCCAGGAACAGGACCCGGAACTGTTCCGTCTCCCGGTGCGCCATCGTGGTGTGACAATAGTCCAGCAGCGCGTCCCAGGACGAAAGAAGCGGCTTCTGAATCACCCGCGCCCGCATCATCCGCTGCGCGGCGGCCTCCACCAGCTTCAGCTCCAGCACCACAGCGGGCCCCGCGCCCTTGACCATCTGGAGCCGCGCGGGGGAGGCAGTGATGACCCGGTTGAAGTCGCCGAACGTGTCGAGGAGGAGCCGGGCGAGCGGCTTTACGTCCTGCCGGGGGATGGCGCGGAAAAGGACCAGCTCAAGAAGCTCGTAATCCGGCAGTGCCGCGCCACCCGCCTGCATGAAGCGGTCGCGCAGGCGTTGGCGGTGGTCGGCGATGTAGGACGGCAACCGCCCGGTCAGCGCCTGCGGTTCCGCCTCATCGGCATCTTCCGCAGACGCGACCAACGGCAGAAAGGGCTCGTTGAATGACCTGACCATGCGACCAAGACTGCCGCCGCATGGTTGAGAAACGGTTAACGGCGGAGCATCAGAGTAGGGTGGGCAGCCTGCCCACCCTACGAAGGGGTCATCCCTTCATCCCGTCCCAGAAGCCTTTGACCTTGCTGAAAAAGCTCGAGCTTTCGGGATTGTTCTCCTCGCTCAGCTTCTCGAACTCACGCAGCAATTCCCGCTGCCGCGTCGTCAGGTTGACGGGGGTTTCCACCGCCAGCTCGATCACCATGTCCCCGGTGTTCGCCGACCGCAGCGCCGGCATCCCCTTCTGTCGGAGCCGCATCTGCTTGCCCGACTGCGCCCCGGCCGGGACCTTCACCCGGGCCTTGCCGCCGTCGATCGTGGGCACCTCGATCTCACCCCCCAGCGCAGCCGTGGGCATCGACACCGGCACCCGGCAGAAGAGATGCACCCCATCCCGCTGGAAGAGCGCGTGTTCCTTCACTTCGATGAAGATGTAGAGATCGCCGTTCGGCCCGCCGCGCAGACCCGCCTCGCCCTCGCCGGCCAGCCGGATCCGAGTGCCCGTCTCCACCCCCTGCGGGATGTTCACGGACAGCTGCTTTTCCTTCTGCATCCGGCCCTGGCCGCCGCAGGTCCGGCAGGGGTTCTTGATGATCTGGCCCATGCCGTTGCACTGGTGGCAGGTGCGTTCGATGGTGAAGAAGCCCTGCTGCGCCCGGACCTTGCCCATGCCGTTGCAGGTCGGGCAGGTGACAGGCTCCGCGCCCCCTTCCGCCCCGGACCCGTGACAGGTGTCGCAGGTGACCGAGGTCGGCACCTGGATCGTCTTCTGGATGCCGGAATAGGCCTCCTCCAGGGAAACCCGCAGATTGTAGCGCAGGTCCGACCCGCGCTGGGCGCGGCTACGCCCGCCACCACCGCCACCCCGGCCCATGAAATCGCCGAAAAGGTCCTCGAACACGTCGGAAAACGCCGACGCAAAATCGCCCTGCTGCCCATAGGCACCAGGCCGCGGGCCGCCGCCCATGCCGTTCTCGAACGCGGCATGGCCGAAGCGGTCATAGGCCGCCTTCTTCTGTTCGTCCTTCAGGCAGTCATAGGCCTCGTTCACTTCCTTGAACTGGGCCTCGGCCTGCGGATTGTCGGAATTCCGGTCGGGGTGCAGCTCCTTGGCCTTCGTCCGGTAAGCCTTCTTCAGCTCTTCGGCCGATGCGCCCTTCTTGACCCCGAGCACTTCGTAGTAATCGCGCTTTGCCACGGCAAAATCCCCAAGTGGAACCGGCGAAGGGCGGCCCGTTGCCAGACCGCCCTTCTTCCGATTCGCGCGGCGTTACTTCCGCTTGTTGTTGCCCAGGTCCTCGAAGTCGGCGTCGACGATGTCATCGTCATCCACCGGCCGCGGCTCATCCTCGCCCGAACCGCCTTCCGCCTGGCTGGCCTTGTAGATCGCCTCGCCCAGCTTCATCGCGGCTTCGGTCAGGTTCTGGATCGCGCCCTTGATCTTGCCCGCATCCTCGCCCTTCAGCGCGTCTTCCAGCGGGCTCATCGCCAGCTCGATCGCCTCTACGGTGGACGGGTCGACCTTGTCACCATGCTCGGCCAGCGACTTCTTGGTCGAGTGGAGCAGGCTCTCGCCCTGGTTTTTGGTCTCGACCAGTTCCTTCCGGGCCTTGTCCGCTTCGGCATTCGCCTCGGCGTCCTTGATCATCTGTTCGATGTCGGCATCGGACAGACCACCCGAGGCCTGGATGGTGATCGCCTGTTCCTTGTTGGTGCCCTTGTCCTTGGCTTTCACCGACACGATGCCGTTGGCGTCGATGTCGAAGGTCACCTCGATCTGCGGCACGCCACGCGGCGCGGGCGGGATCTGTTCCAGGTTGAACTGGCCCAGCATCTTGTTGTCCGCGGCCATCTCGCGTTCGCCCTGGAACACGCGGATCGTCACCGCGTTCTGGTTGTCCTCGGCGGTCGAGAAGACCTGAGACTTCTTGGTCGGGATCGTCGTGTTGCGGTCGATCAGGCGGGTGAACACGCCACCCAGCGTCTCGATCCCCAGAGACAGCGGGGTCACGTCCAGAAGCACCACGTCCTTGACGTCGCCCTGCAGAACGCCGGCCTGGATGGCCGCGCCCAGCGCCACGACTTCATCGGGGTTCACGCCCTTGTGGGGCTCTTTCCCGAAGAAATTGGTCACTTCTTCCACGACGCGCGGCATGCGGGTCATACCGCCGACCAGCACGACCTCGTCGATGTCGTCCTTGGACACACCGGCATCCTTCAGCGCGGCCATGCAGGGCTTGATCGACTTCTTGATCAGGTCCTCGACCAGGCTTTCCAGCTTGGACCGGGTCAGCTTGACCACCAGGTGCAGCGGCTGTCCGGTGTTCTTGTCCATCGAAATGAACGGCTGGTTGATCTCGGTCTGCTGGGACGACGACAGCTCGATCTTGGCCTTTTCCGAGGCTTCCTTCAGACGCTGCAGCGCCATCTTGTCCAGCGTCAGGTCGACGCCATGCTCTTTCTTGAACTCATCGGCCAGGTACTGGACGATGCGCATGTCGAAGTCTTCACCGCCGAGGAACGTGTCCCCGTTCGTCGACTTCACCTCAAAGAGGCCGTCGTCGATTTCCAGGATGGTGATGTCGAAGGTACCGCCGCCAAGGTCATAGACCGCGATGGTCTTCGAATCCTTCTTGTCCAGGCCGTAGGCCAGTGCGGCCGCCGTCGGTTCGTTGATGATGCGCAGCACCTCAAGACCGGCGATCTTGCCCGCGTCCTTGGTCGCCTGACGCTGGGCGTCGTTGAAATAGGCGGGGACGGTGATCACGGCCTGGGTGACGGTCTCGCCAAGGTACGACTCGGCGGTTTCCTTCATCTTCTGCAGGATGAACGCGCTGACCTGGCTGGGCGAATACTTTTCGCCCCGGACCTGGACCCAGGCGTCGCCATTGCCGCCGTCGACGATGGAATAGGGGACAAGCTTCTTGTCCTTCTCCACCTCGGCGTCACCAAGGCGACGGCCGATCAGGCGCTTCACCGCGAAGACGGTGTTGGTGGGGTTGGTCACGGCCTGACGCTTGGCGGGCTGGCCGACCAGGCGTTCGCTTTCCGTGAAACCGACAATCGAAGGCGTGGTGCGCGCGCCTTCCGAGTTCTCGATGACGCGAGGCTGCGAGCCGTCCATGATGGCAACGCAGGAGTTCGTGGTCCCGAGGTCAATACCGATGACTTTGGCCATGTGTGTATCCCTTTACTTCAGGCGATGTTCCGGCAAGGACCCTTGCAAGCAGGCATCCCCGCCCTGGATGAGGGTCAGGCTGGCGGCCTGGCTCCCGATGAGGCGTATATAGGCAGGCGTTTGGGGGCCCGCAACTCTCGCCGCGCGGGCTGTGCCGCGAATTTCGGCAGTTATCTGCAAATTGGCGCTATCCCCGTCCGCCTAGCGCAGGCCCAGGCTGCAGCAGCCGGTCAGTCGCGGGCGGTCCTCGCTGCGGCTGAAGATGTCGATGGCGATTCCATAGCTGCGATCGGACATCCCGTCCGAACATTGCCTGGGCTGAAGTACGCCAAGGCCCTGCTGCAGGGTCAGCGCCGCGGTCGTGCCCCAAGGCCCTGCGGGCCAGATCTCGGTCATCGAGTTGGTCATCGGCTCTGGCATCTCGGGCGTCTGGAAGGTTGTCAGTCTGGCGCCGGGGTCGATCTCCAGCGCCCAGAAGGGCTCGGTCCCCAGACAGGTAAGGGGGGTGCGAAGCGCGCCCCAGGACGGACCCGGCTCACGTGCCAGGAAGCGCAGCGATGCGTAGCCGCTGCCCTCCTCCGTGTTGACGATGGCCCAGTTGCCCGAGGTTCCCAGCACCTCGACCCCGGTCGCATCCGGGCCGATCGCGCCGATGATCGCCGAGCCGGCGTCCGGCCTGGCGCGGATATTCAGCACATCGTTCGCGGCCACGCCGGTCACCGCAAAGGTCGCCGGGAAGTCTTCGGCCCGAAGCGGCAGCGCAAGTAGAAGGAGAAGGGTCAGGATCCGGATCATCGCCGCTTGTTCCAACTGGCCGAGGCATGCTGGCGGGTGAAGAACTCCATCATCAGGCCGATCATCATGCAGACCAGCGCGTAATAGATGGCATAGTGATAGTCCGTATAGCGCGGTGTGTAGTTCAGGAAGACGAACCCCCGCGCCTGATCGATGGTGTGGAACAGCGGGTTCCAGTCGAACCAGTCGCGGCGGTTGGACGCAAGGTTGTTCGCCAGCACCATCTTGCCCGATGCGATGACATTGGCCCGCTGGTAGATCGAGACGAGGACCCCCACGGTATCGGGCTGCCAGGGTCGTGCCGACAGGAACACCATCCCGATTCCCACGCCCGAAAACCACGACAGGAGGAACATTCCCAGCATCCCCACCGGCTGGTCGATGGTGATCGGGTTCCAGACTGCGTGATAGACGAACAGGATCACCGAAGCCGACAGCGTCTGCTGGTAAAGCGACCCCAGGGCGGCCCCCATGATCGAGATGATCGGGTTCATCGGCGAATGCATCATCATCTGCGAGGTCGGCCCGTCCGCATTGGACACCGCGCCGATCGCCTTGATGTGGGTCATGAACATGAAGACGCCCGACATCACGTACAGCATGAAGTCGCCGCGCACCGCGATCCGGCGCATGCCGAACATGCTCATCATGAAGTACATGATCAACAGCAGCAGCAGCGACTGGATGATCGACATGACCAGTCCCAGCACCGCGTTGTTGTGCGACTTGCGCAGGTTCCGCACCGCGACATGGTAGATCAGCTCCAGGGTTTCGAACCCCAGGCCAAGCCAGGTACGATCTTGCGGCTTGTGGCGGAACATGCGGACCTTCTCCTTCCGGCGGCATCCTGCAGCAGGAATCTTGCCGTTCCGTTGACGACGAAGGATAAGGGCCGCGCTACCTTTGATCAATTCGCCGCAGGAGACGTGATGGATTTTGCAACCGTGGTGCCGCTTTTCCGCCGACTGGCGCTGGAAGCGGGCGAGCGCATCCTGCAGGTCTACCAAGGTCCGGACTTCGAGGTCCGCGCCAAGGGCGACGCCTCCCCGGTGACCGAGGCCGACGAGGCCGCCGATGCCGTGATCTCCGCCGGCCTCCGCTCCGCCTTCCCCGATGTCCCGCTCATCACCGAGGAACAGGCCGCCTCCCACGCCCTGACCGCCGACACCTTCTTCATCGTCGACCCCCTCGACGGCACCAAGGAGTTCGTCCAGCGCCGCGGCGACTTCACCGTGAACATCGCCTATGTCCGGGACGGCGTTCCCACCCTCGGCGTCGTCTATGCCCCCGCCAAAAAGCGTCTCTTCTACACCCTCCCCGACGGCACCTCCGTCGAGGAGGCAGGCCCCTTCGGCCCCACCCCCGGCGCCTTGACCCCGCTCAAGGTCTCCACCCCCGACAACACCGCGCTGATGGTCGTCGCCTCCAAGTCCCACCGCGACCAGGCGACCGACGACTACATCTCCCGCTACGCCGTCCGCGACATGACCAGCGCGGGCTCCAGCCTCAAGTTCTGCCTCGTCGCCAGCGGTGAGGCCGACCTCTACCCCCGGCTTGGCCGCACGATGGAATGGGACACCGCCGCCGGGGATGCCGTCCTCCGCGGCGCAGGGGGCCATGTCGTCCGCTTCGACGACCACACGCCCCTGGCCTATGGCAAGTCCGGCTGGGACAACCCCTTCTTCATCGCCTACGCGCCCGGGGTGGTGCTGAAATGAAGACCCTCATCGCCATCCCCGCCCGCTATGCCTCGACCCGCTACCCCGGCAAACCCCTTGTCTCCCTTAAAGGCCCCGACGGCGAGAAAACCCTGATCCGCCGCAGCTGGGAGGCCGCGATCGCCGTCAAGGGCATCGACCGGGTCGTCGTCGCCACCGACGACAGCCGCATCGCCGACCACGCCACCAGCTTCGGGGCCGAGGTCGTCATGACCTCCTCCGACGCCCGCAACGGCACCGAACGCTGCGCCGAAGTGGCGGCCCAACTCCCGGGCTACGACATCGTCGTGAACCTGCAGGGCGATGCCCCCCTTACCCCCGCCTGGTTTGTCGAACATCTGGCCGCCGGGCTGGCACAGGACCCCCAGGCCGACATCGCCACCCCTGTCCTGCGCTGCGATGGCCAGGCCGTCGCGGGCTTCCTGAACGACCGCCGGCATGGCCGCGTCGGGGGCACCACCGCCGTCTTCGGCGCCGGGGGCCGCGCGCTCTATTTCTCCAAGGAAGTCATCCCCTACACCGGCCGCGACTATGCCCCGGAAGAGCCCACGCCCGTCTTCCACCACGTCGGCGTCTACGCCTACCGACCCGCCGCCCTGATGGCCTACCCCACCTGGCCCGTCGGCCCGCTGGAAACGCTGGAGGGCCTGGAACAGCTTCGCTTCCTTGAAAACGGCCGTCCTGTCCTCTGCGTCGAAGTCGAGGCGAAGGGCCGCCAGTTCTGGGAACTGAACAACCCCTCCGACGTTCCAATCATCGAGCGGATGCTGGCGGCTCTGGCGGGGTGACGAAAGCCTCACTTGACCGCTCCGCAGGCTTTGGACTGTCATCTCGGAGTCGTTTTTTGATGCGAAATCTTTCGGTATGAGGCACGTTACAAATATTGCCGCGGGACTGCCCGGATAAGGTCAGATTCGCCTGACAATCGATTCTCAGAGCATCTATTGATCACGCACAGACGGGGTTAGGACGAGTCATGAAAGCCAAGAAGATCACGAAGGCAGTATTCCCGGTCGCCGGACTGGGCACGCGTTTCCTTCCCGCGACCAAGTCGATCCCGAAAGAGATCATGACCCTGGTTGACCGGCCGCTGATCCAGTACGCCATCGACGAGGCGCGCGCCGCCGGGATCAAGGAATTCATCTTCGTGACCTCGCGGGGGAAATCCGCGCTTGAGGACTACTTCGACTGCGCCCCGGAACTGGAATCGGAACTGCGGCGCAAGAACAAGACCGACCTGCTGGAGATCCTGAAGGATACCAACATGGATTCGGGCGCCATCGCCTATGTCCGGCAGAACCGTCCGATGGGCCTTGGCCACGCCGTCTGGTGCGCCCGCCGCCTCATCGGCAACGAACCCTTCGCCGTGCTTCTGCCCGATGACGTGATCGCCGCCGAAAAGCCCTGCCTGCAGCAGATGGTCGAGGCGCACGCCGAAACCGGCGGCTGCATGGTCGCCGCGATGGAAGTCGCGCCGAAGCGGACCTCCAGCTACGGCGTCCTCGACATCGGCGAGGACATGGGGTCCATCGTCCGCGTGAAGGGCATGGTGGAAAAGCCGAAGCCCGAGGAAGCGCCCTCGAACCTTGCCGTGATCGGACGCTACATCCTGACCCCGCAGGTCCTGACCAACCTCAACAAGATCAAGCAGGGCGCGGGCGGGGAAATCCAGCTGACCGACGCTATCGCCCAGGAAACGAAGAAGAAGGGCGGCGTGTTCGGTCTGCGCTTCCGTGGCCAGCGCTACGACTGCGGCTCGAAGATCGGCTTCCTGCAGGCCACCGTGGCCTTCGGCCTGTCGCGGCCCGAATTCAGCGAAGAGTTCGCCGACTTCCTGCACGAAATGACCGCAATGCAGAAGGCCGCGCAGTAAGCTTGTCGTTCCGGGGCGAGACTCGCAGCTTTCCCCGGAGCCTCCCCTACGCCTGTGCTATCGGCACCCCTGATCCGGGCCTTTCCGGTCTGACCGCTTCACTTCTTGCGCTCAAGCAGCGTACCCGCCGCCAGCAGCTCCTGTTGCGCGCCTGGCGCAAGCGGGGCGAGCTTGACGTCGTGGCGGACCGCACCGCCCTTGTCGCGGCGGGGGACGTGCTCTGTTTTCTCTGCGTCCGGAACGAGGCCGCCCGCCTGCCGCATTTCCTGCGCCACCACCGCGCGCTGGGGGTCCGGCATTTCCTTGCGGTCGACAACGGCAGCACCGACGGCACGACCGACCTGCTGCGCGATCAGCCCGACCTTTCGCTCTGGGGGACGGGGGCCAGCTACAAGGCGTCGCGCTTCGGCATGGACTGGCTGACCTGGCTGCAGATGCGTCACGGCTCCGGCCACTGGTGCCTGACCCTCGATGCCGACGAGCTTCTCATCTACCCCTACTGGCAGAGCCGGCCCCTGCCCGCGCTGACCGGCTGGCTGCAGGACCAGGGCCGCGACAGCTTCGGGGCGCTCACCGTGGACATGTACCCCCGGGGCGCGGTCTCGCAGGGCGAGGTCGGGCCGGATGACGACCCGATCGGCCACCTCGGCTGGTTCGACGCCGGGAACTACCAGGTGCAGGTCCAGCCCCGGATGCGCAATCTCTGGATCCAGGGCGGCGCGCGGGCACGGGCGTTCTTCGCCACGGACCCCCGCCGCGCGCCGACGCTGAACAAGACCCCGCTGGTCCGCTGGCACTGGCGCTACGCCTATGTCAACTCGACCCATTCGCTCCTTCCCGCCCGCCTGAACGAGGTCTACGCGACCGACGGGGGCGAGCTGACGTCGGGCGTCCTTCTGCACACGAAGTTCCTGCCGGGCATCACCCAGCGGTCCGCCGAAGAGAAGGCCAGGGGCGAGCATTTCGGCAACGCAGTCCAGTATGCCGCCTACTACGACCGTCTTACCGCAGACCCGGTCTTGCATACGAAGGCGTCCACCCGCTACACCGGCTGGCGACAGATGGAGGCGCTGGGCCTCATGTCGCGTGGTGGCTGGATTTGACTCGTTGGTCACAAGTGCGGGTCCGGAAGGTCGGGTCATGGGCCTGATCTCGCTCTACCGGCTGCGCTTCCGACGCCAGTACCTCCTCGCACGGGCCTTCCGCCGCGGCCGCCAGCTCCGCCCCGTCGCCGACCGCACCGCCAGCCTCCCCGCCCAGCCGATCCTGCTCTTCTCGACCATCCGGAACGAGCGTATCCGGCTCCCCTATTTCCTGACCTACTACCGCCGCCTCGGGATCGACCACTTCCTCATCGTCGACAACGGCTCGGAAGACGGCACCCGCGAGTACCTTGCCGAACAGCCCGACGTGTCCGTCTGGACCACCTCGGCCGGCTACAACCAGTCGCGCTATGGCATGGACTGGATGATGTCCCTCCTGCGCCGCCACGGTCACCGTCGCTGGTGCCTGACCGTCGACGTGGACGAATTCTTCGTCTACCCCTTCTGCGAGACCCGCCCCCTTCGCGCCCTGACCGACTGGCTCGACAGCGGCGAGACCGCAAGCTTCGCCGCGATGATGCTGGACATGTACCCCAAGGGCCCCATGCACGAGCAGCCCTACCGGGAAGGCCAGAACCCCTTCGAGATCGCCCAGTACTTCGACAGCGGGAACTACGTCATCTCCCGCAACCCGCTGTATCGCAACCTCTGGATCCAGGGCGGCCCCCGCGCGCGGCTCTTCTTCACCGATCGCCCCAAGCGCGCGCCCGCGATGAACAAGACCCCGCTGGTGAAGTGGGACCGCTCCTACGCCTACGTCTCCTCGACCCACATGCTCCTGCCGCGCCGCCTGAACCTCGTCTACGATGACCAGGGCGGCGAAAAGCCCTCCGGCGTCCTCCTCCACGCCAAGTTCCTCGACACCTTCGCCGCCAGGGCCGCCGAGGAACTGGCCCGCGGCGAGCACTACGCCGAAAGCGCCGAATACCGCGCCTACCGCGAAGGTATCACCCGCGAGCGCGATCTCTGGTGCAATTGGAGCGAGAAGTACGTTAACTGGAGGCAGTTGGAAGTCCTGGGCCTGATGTCGAAGGGAAACTGGGCGTGACCCCCCCGGACGTCAAAATGGGCGTCATCATGCTGTGCCACGCGGCGCTGGACCGCGCGGCGCAACTGGCGCGGCACTGGGCGATGCACGGCTGTCCTCTGGTGATCCACGTCGATGCCCGCACGCCGCAACCCCAGTTCGACGCCCTCCGCGCCGCCCTGAACGACCTGCCCGACATCCGCTTCGTCCCGCGCCTCGCCTGCGAATGGGGGAGCTTCGGGCTTGTCCAGGCCACGCTCACCGCCGCGACCCGGATGCTTGCCGACTTCCCCCAGATCAGCCACGTGCTCCTTGCTTCGGGCTCCTGCCTGCCGATCAAGCCGGTCGGCGCGCTGCAGGCGCACCTCGCCGCCCACCCCGGCACCGACTTCATCGAAAGCGTCACCACCGCGGATGTCGGCTGGACCATCGGCGGGCTGAACCAGGAACGCTTCACCCTCCGCTTCCCCTTCTCCTGGAAACGCCAGCGACGGCTTTTTGACGGATATGTCGCGCTCCAGCGCAAGCTCGGCGTCCGCCGCCGACTGCCGCCGGGCCTCGTGCCCCATCTCGGCAGCCAGTGGTGGTGCCTGACCCGCCCCACCCTGCAGGCCATCCTGCAGCATCCCGACCGCGCCCGGATCGACCGCTACTTCCGCCGCGTCTGGATCCCGGATGAAAGCTTTTTTCAAAGCCTGGTGCGCCAGGTCTCGACCCGCATCGAAAGCCGCTCGCTCACGCTGTCCAAGTTCGACTACCAGGGCCGGCCCTACATCTTCTACGACGACCACCTGCACCTTCTGCGCCAGGCCGACGCCTTCATCGCGCGCAAGGCCTGGCCGCAGGCACGGCTCCTCTACGACACCTTCCTGACCCCCGAGGGCGACCGCGCCCAGCCCCCCGCGCCCAGCCCCGGCAAGGTCAACCGCCTCTTCGCCAAGGCAGTCGAGCGCCGGGTGAAGGGCCGCCCCGGCCTCTACATGCAAAGCCGCTTCCCGATCCGGGCGCGCGGCGGCACCCAGTTCGCGGCGCCCTATGGCGTGTTCTCGGGCTTTGCGCCCCTGTTCCCCGATTTCCTGCCCTGGCTTTCCCGCGCCCTCGACGCGCGGGTCCACGGCCATCTCTTCGCCTTCGACCGCGTCCAGTTCGCGGGGGGAGAGGCGATCTTCAAGGGCGGTCTTTCCGACAGCCCGACCTTGCGCGACTACAACCCGAAAAGCTTCCTCGCCAACCTGATCTGGAATACCCGGGGCGAGACGCAGTGCTTCCAGTTCGGCCCCGAAGATGAACAGGCCATCGCCCCCACGATCCTGTCCGACCCCAGCGCATCGGTCTTCGTCGTCTCCGGGGCCTTTGCCATCCCGCTCTGGCAATCCGGCCGCACTGCCGCCGAAGTCCGGGCCGAGGCCGCGCGGCTGCAGAAGGTGGAAAGCGACTTCCTCCACCTGATGAGAGGACCGGAGACCAAGGCGCAGACCCGGATCTGGTCGCTTGCCGAGTTCATCGAGAACCCCGCCGAACCGCTGGAGCAGCTTGTCGACCTGCTGAACCCCCGCGCTGCGCAGCGCGTGACCGACCTGCCGCAACTTCTCGACCTGCACGGCTTCGGCAGTTTCCTGCAGGATCTGCGCAATCAGGGCATGGCGCCCGTCCTGATGGGCGATTTCCCTTCGGATGCCGAGCTTGCCTCTCCCAGTCTGCCCTTCGCCCGGCCTCGCGTCGTCAGATGAGCCGTTTCCACAGCTTCGTCGTCTTCGCCGAGATGCGCACCGGGTCGAACCTTCTCGAGGCGAACCTGAACGCCCTTCCCGGAGTCCACAGCCACGGCGAGGTCTTCAACCGCTACATCCTTGGCAAGAAGGACCGGACCGAGCTTTTCGGGATCACGATCGAGGAACGGGACCGCGACCCCCGCCCGCTTCTCCGCAAGCTTCGCGAGGAAACCCCGGGCCTGCCCGGCTTCCGCTTCTTCCACGACCATGACCTGCGCATTCTGGACGATGTGCTGCCCGACACCGGTTGCGCCAAGATCATCCTCACGCGGAACCCGCTGGAAAGCTATGTCTCCTGGAAGATCGCCCAGGCGACCGACCAGTGGAAGCTGACGAACCCCAAACGGCTCAAGACCGCGAAGGTCCGCTTCGACGTGGCGGAATTCGTCAAACACATGCAGGACATCCAGGCCTTCCAGCTGCTTCTTCTCAACGCGCTGCAGACCACGGGCCAGACTGCCTTCTACCTCGACTACGACGACCTTGGGTCGGTCGAGGTCATCAACGGCCTCGCCGCCTTCCTGGGGGTCGAGGGGCGGCTGAAATCGCTGGACGACACGCTGAAGAAACAGAACCCCGGCCCGCTTGAGGACAAGCTGGAAAACCCCGAAGCGCTGGCCGAAGCCATCGCAGCCATCGACGTCTTCAATCTGGGCCGGACGCCCAGTTTCGAACCCCGCCGCGCGGCAGGTGTTCCGACAGCACTGGCCTCGGACGCGGGGCTTCTGTTCTTTCCGATCCGCTCCGGTCCCGAATCTTGCATCCGGGACTGGTTCGCCACGCTCGGCGACGTGGCAGAAGGCTTCGAGCAGAAGTCGCTCCGCCAGTGGAAGCGCAGACATCCCGGTCACCGCAGCTTCACCGTGCTGCGCCACCCTCTCCTGCGGGCCCACGCCGCCTTCCGTCGGAAGATCGTGCAGGGCGAGGCGCCTGACCTGCGGCGCGTCCTGATCAACGGCTTCCTTGCCGAACTGCAGCCCCCGGGAGAAGCCTTTGCAACGCCCGAGGCCGAGCGCAGCGCCTTCCTGATCTTCCTCACCTATTGCCGCCTTGCCGTGGGCGGCCAGACCGGCACGCGTGTCGATCCCGGTCTTGCCAGCCAGACTGCGGTGGTTCAGGGAATTGCAGGTTTCCAGCCGCTCGACCACCTGCTGCGGGAGGAGCGCCTGTCCGAAGGCCTTGCTGCTCTTGCGGCCGAGATCGGCGTGGCCCCGCCGGCCGTCACGCGTGACCCGGATGATCAGGCGTTGCTTTCGATCTGGGACGAAACCCTGGAAACCGCCGCCGCTGAGGCCTACCAGCGTGACTACATGGGCTTCGGCTTCGCCCGCTGGCGCAAGTGACGCCTCCTCGTTCGACTTCGTCTCCTTGTCGGAAGGCGGACGCCAGCGAGGAGTGACGAAGTCATCGACGAGCGGTTCATGGCGAAAGTTAAGAAACCCTTAACGCCCGCGACCAAACCCTTGATTTCACGGTGGGATCAGGCTTTGTCCACCGTGGACAGGGTCAGGCCGCCTGCGGCGCCCGGCTCTCCGTCAGGATCGCATACAGCTTCGCCGGGTCCGAATTCGCCCGCAGCTTCGCCACGACGGACTGGTCCCGCATCGTCCGGCTGACCAGGGCCAGCGCCTTCAGATGGTCCACCCCGGAATCCTTCGGGGCGAACAGGCCGAAGACCAGGTCCACCGGCTGGCGATCGACGCTGTCATAATCCAGCGGCTTCTCCAGCCGCAGGAAGACCCCGATGATCCCCTTCAGGTCCTCAAGCCGGGCATGGGGCAGGGCGATGCCATGCCCCACGCCGGTCGGACCCAGCGACTCGCGTTCCTGCAGCCCGTCGATTGCCGCCGCGCCGGACAGGCCATAGGCCTGCGCCGCGATCTCGCCCAGCTCCTGAAACAGCCGCTTCTTGGAGGTGAACTGCCCGACAACCCGCACGGCGCCTGGCACAACTAGCTTGGAAAGTTCCATGAGGTAGCGATGTTCCTGCGCGCGACCGGCGCTTTACTTGCTGTTGCGGGGATCGATCCAGCCGATGTTGCCGTCTTCCCGACGGTACACGACGTTCACGCCCCCATGTCCTTCGTTCCGGAACACCAGCATCTTCTGCCCCGCCAGCTCCATCTGCATCACGGCCTCGCCAACGGTGATCGAAGGAATCTTCGTCTCCATCTCGGCGATGACCACGGGCTGCAGGCTGTCCGGCTCGGCTTCCTCGGTGTCCTCGTTTGCGGCGAGGATATACGAGGACGCCCCGCCGAATTCAACCGGTCCCGGACGGTTCGAGTGATGGTTGCGGATCCGTCGCTTGTAACGCCGCAGCTGCTTGTCCATCTTCTCGCGGCAGCTTTCGAACGCCGCATAGATCTCGGACGCGTGGCCCTTGGCCTGCGCGGTCAGGCCCGTGGACAGGTGGATCACCGCCTCGCAGACGAACTCATGCGCAACCCGCGAGAAAACCACGACACATTCGGTAGGGCGCTGGGCGTACTTCTCCACCACCTCGCCCATTTCCGCCTTCACATGGGTCTGCAAAGCCTCGCCGACGTCGATCTGTTTCCCACTGATCTGATAGCGCATGGCCTCTCCTTTCACATGCTTCCGACGTAATCCGGGTCAGCCCAGACGGGACGAACCCCCAAGAAAGAGATGGAAGGAACGTTGCGTCACACAAGGACTGCCGACCGGAGTCTTCGCGGCACGACGGGTCAAACCTGTGGCAAATGACGCACGCATTGAAGGTATTTGGCGCAGTCCCGCCCCCGGTTGTCAACCGAATCGATGCTGCAACTTCAGACGATGCGGAAGTTCTCGCCCAGGTAGACGCGGCGGACGGTTTCGTCGCGCACGACCTCGTCCGTGGTCCCGCTCATCAGCACCTTGCCGTCGTGGAGGATATAGGCCCGGTCCACGATCTCCAGCGTCTCGCGGACGTTGTGGTCGGTGATCAGGACGCCGATCCCCCGGCCTTTCAGGTCATGCACCAGATGCCGGATTTCCCCCACCGCGATCGGGTCCACCCCCGCGAACGGTTCGTCGAGAAGCAGGTACTTCGGGTCCGCCGCAAGGCAACGCGCGATCTCGACCCGCCGCCGCTCGCCGCCAGAAAGTGCCAGCGCCGGGGTCCGGCGCAGGTGCGTGATCGAGAATTCGGACAGAAGCTCCTCCAGCCGCTCGCGCCGCTTGTGGCGGTCGGGCTGGACGATCTCCAGCACGGCAAGGATGTTGTCCTCGGTCGACAGCCCCCGGAAGATCGAAACCTCCTGCGGCAAATAGCCGATCCCAAGCCGCGCGCGGCGATACATCGGCAGGGCAGTCACGTCCTTGCCGTCGATCAGGACCTGCCCGCCCTCGGGCATCACAAGTCCTGCGATGGAATAGAAGCAGGTCGTCTTCCCCGACCCGTTGGGTCCCAGCAGTGCCACCACTTCGCCCCGGTGCAGCTCCATGCTGACGTCCCGGATCACCGGCCGCTTCTTGTAGCTTTTCCGCAAGGACCGGATCTGCAGCCCGGCCTGGCCCTCTGTCACCCTCAGATCCGGCGCCATCAGTCGCCCCCCGGCTGGAACGTCGTCGTCACCCGACCCTCCATCACCCCGGTCCCGTCCTTGAGGTTGATGGTGAGCTTCTGCCCCGCCATGGCCGAGCCGCCCTGGGTCAAGAGTACATCGCCCGCCAGCTCGATCACCCCGCTGTCGATCGTATAGACCGCCTCCTGCGCCTCGGCCGCATCGCCAAGGTTGGTCACGGTCACCCCGCCCGAGGCGACCAGGCTCTCGATATCGTTCTTTTCGGTTCCGTAGGTGACCTTCACCTCGGCCGCGGCAAGCTTCATCTCGCCCTGGACGACGATCACGTTTCCGCTGAAGACGGCGGTCCCGTCCGCGTTGTTCACCGCAAGCTGGTCGGCGGTCACCTGCACCGGCTGGGTCGTGTCCTGGTCCAAGTCGCCAAAGGCGATCTTCTGCTGTGCTCCGGCGCTTGCCGCCGCCAGCGTCAGAGTCAGGACCAGAAAACCAAGCCGAAAAGCCATGCGTCGAACCTCTGCAGCGCTCAGCTGCCCGGTTGGTATACCAGCCGGACGCCTCCCTTGAAAACCAGAACATAGGACCCAGGCGTCCCGCTGTCCTGACTTAGCACCATGCCGTCGGCGGTAATCTCGCCCGCCGGACCCGTGGCCTTGACCGGAGCCCGGCTTTCCAGCCCCGTCCGGTCCAGTTTCGCCGCGACCTCCGCCGTCTCCAGCCGGTAGCCGGTCGAGGTCGTGACAGTCACCCCGCCCGACAGCACCAGTTGTCGTGCGGTGTCGTCCATCTGCGCTTCCGCTGCAACAAGCTCGGTCCGGGCGCCGTCAGGAGTGGCAAGGTCCAGCCGAAGTCCCGCGGCCCGGGCCGGCGACCCTTCGGCTGCGGGGCGCGCCTCGTCCGCCGAAAGCGTGACCGAGGCGCCATCTTCCGTCGTCCCGGCATATGTCGGCGCGGTCATCCGCGGTTCGCGCGCAAGGTCCTCGACATCCACCTCGGCATAGGGCAGGGCGGCCTCGGGGTCCACGCGGCGCGCGACCAGGAAGAGGGTCGACAGGATCGCCAGCGCCGTCAGCGGCAGGGCCACCTTAAGCCATCCCACCACCCGCGTATGCCGGTCGGCGCGGGCCACCTCAGGCGACACCGGCCCGCAGGCAGTCATGCACATGCAGGATGCCGATGGCGCGGCGCGTGTCCGGTGCGGTGACCAGAAGGCAGGTGATCTTGCGGTCGTTCATCAGGGCCAGCGCCTCGCCGGCCAGCGCATCGGGACCGATGGTACGCGGGTTGGGCGTCATCACTTCCCCCGCCCGGTGCAGAAGCAACCCTTCCAGGTGCCGCCGCAAGTCACCGTCGGTGATGATCCCGGTGAGGTCACCCGTCGCATCGGTCACCCCCACGACGCCGTAGCCGCGCTGCGTGATCTCCAGAAGCGCCTCGCCCATTGGCAACGTGTCGGCCACCAGCGGCGGCTCGTCATGCATGAGGTCGCGGACCTTCAGAAGCTTTGCTCCCAGCTTGCCCCCAGGATGGAACATGCGGAAGTGGTCCGGCGTGAAGGCACGGTGTTCCATCAGCGCGATGGCCAGGGCATCGCCCAAGGCCAGCGTCATGGTGGTCGAGGTCGTCGGCACGATCCCCTTCTCGCAGGCTTCCGGCACCTGCGGCAGCAGCAGGCCCACGGTCGCCTGCCGCACCACCGTGGACCCGTCACGGCTGGTGATTCCGATCATCGGGATGCCGAACCGCTTGGCATGGGCCAGCAGGTCCGCAAGCTCAGGCGTCTCGCCCGAATTGGACAGCACGATCAGCACGTCGCCCTCGGCAACCATGCCCAGGTCACCGTGGCTCGCCTCGGCCGGATGGACGAAATGCGCGGGCGTGCCGGTCGAGGCAAAGGTCGCCGCGATCTTGCGGGCGATGTGGCCGGACTTCCCCATGCCCGAGACGATGACCCGACCCTTCGCGGCCATCAGCAGGCCGACGGCCTTGCTGAAGCTGTCGTCCAGCGCCCCGGCCAGGGTTTCGAGCGCACCCGCCTCGCGGCGGATCACCCTTTGTCCGGTGGCAAGAAGGTCAGTGGAGGAAGATGTCATTGGTGTCTTCCCAGCCCAGAAGGTCCAGCTCGGCCCGGGTCGGCAGGAAGGAGAACAGCCTGTTTGCCAGGTCCAGCCGGTCCTCGCGGATCAACCGGGCTTCCAGTTCCGCCTTCAGCTGGTGCAGGTATAGCACGTCCGACGCGGCATATTCCTTCTGCGCCTCGGTCAGCACCTCGGCCCCCCAGTCGCTGGTCTGCTGCTGCTTCGAGACATCGACGCCGACCAGATCGGCCAGCAGATATTTCAGCCCGTGCCGGTCGGTGAAGGTGCGGACCAGCTTCGAGGCGATCTTGGTGCACCAGACCGGCGCGGTGGTGACGCCGAAGGCCTTCTTCATCACGGCGATGTCGAAGCGCCCGTAGTGGAAAAGCTTCAGCGTCGCGGGGTCGGTCAGCAGGCGTTCAAGGTTCGGCGCCGCTGTCTGGCCCTTGGCGATCTGGACCAGATGTGCGTCGCCGCTGCCATCGGACAGTTGCACCACGCAGAGCCGGTCGCGCCGCGGGTCAAGGCCCATCGTCTCGGTGTCGATGGCGACGACAGGGCCAAGGATCAGGCCGTCGGGGAGGTCGGATTGGTAAAGATGGATGGCCAAGGGGGTGCTCTTCGCTGGGTCCTCCCCGGATTACGCTTGCGGCCGCGAAGGGTCAACCTTGGCCTCCTGCCGCTGCACCGGGCCGCTCGTCGTTGCCTTTCAGGCCTCCTCGCTGGCGTGGCGCCCTTGGTCCGCAGAAGCGGGATCTGAGGACCCCTGTTCCCGGTTGGAAGGCCTGCGAGCACAAGACGTAAGGACGCGTCTGCAACTTGTGCTCCCCCGCGCCGTTTGCAGGGACTGGCATCCAATCACGGTTAAGCGGAGCCGAACGTCCGCCGGCAAGTGGTTGATTTACATGGAACCGGAATCCTGTCCACGCAGGACAGCCCTCAGTTCACGACGAACTCCGCATGAAGCGCCCCGGCCGCATTGATGCTTTTCAGAATGTCGATCATGTCGTGCGGGGCCACCCCCAGCGCGTTCAGGCCCGCCACCACCTCGGCCAGGTCCGTCCCGCCGCGGACTTCGGCGAGCCCCGTCCCGTCCGTCCCGATCGAGGCGTTAGATCGCGGCACCACCACCGTCTCTCCCTCGGAAAAGGGGTTCGGCTGGACGACAAGCGGGCTCTCCTCGACCCTTAGGGTGAGGTTCCCCTGAGCCACCGCGACCCGGCTGATCCGCACGTCGGCCCCCATCACGATGGTCCCCGACCTCTGGTCCACAACCACCCGGGCCCGGGTTTCCGGCTGGACCAGGATCCCCTCCAGCCGCGCCAGCACATGGGCTGGCGACCGCATCCCGGTCGCGCCGATGTCCACCGCCACCGTGCCGGCATCGGTCATCTCGGCCACCCGCGCGCCGAATTCCGCATTCACCGCCTGCTCGATCCGGGCTGCGGTGGTGAAGTCCGCCGACTTCAGCGCCAGACGGAGCGACGGCAGGCCGGCGAAGTCGAACTCCACCTCGCGCTCCACCCGTGCGCCCGATGGGATGACGCCCGCCGTCGGCACACCCTGCGTGACGCGCGCGGCGTCACCCTCGGCCGTGATCCCTCCGGCGATGATCGTCCCCTGCGCCACCGCATAGATCTGCCCGTCCGCGCCGTTCAGCGGAGTCATCACCAGCGTCCCGCCCAACAGGCTTTTCGCGTCCCCGATGGCCGAGACGGTGACATCGATCCGCCCGCCCGCCCGCGCAAAGGGCGGAAGCTGCGCGGTGACGAAGACGGCCGCCACGTTCTTCGGACGGAACTCCTCGCCCGTGACATTGGCTCCGAGGCGTTCGAGAAGGTTGGCCATGATCTCTTCGGTGAACGGCGCATTCCGCAGCCCGTCGCCGGTACCGTTCAGACCGACGACCAGCCCGTAGCCCACGAGGTCGTTCCCGCGCACGCCGTCGAACTCCACCAGGTCCTTGATCCGGATCTGCTCGGCCACGGCGGTGCTGGCGGAAAGGACCAGGGCCAGAAGAAAGCGGATCATCGCAGGTACTCCGTAAGGCTAAGCCGCGAGACGCGGGCGGTGACGAGATAGAGGGACTCCAGTTGCGCCCGTACGGCCTCCAGCCGGGTTGCGGCCTCGTAGGGATCGACCGACCCGATGTCGGCCCGCAGGATGCCCAGCGAGGTCTCCTCGGCCGCATTGCGGGTCCGCGCGGCTTCGATACGCGCCTCGACGGTCCCGATGCGGGCCGACAGCGTAATCCGGGCATCCTCGGTCCGGAGCAACGTCTGACCGGCGGTCTGCGCCAGTCGGGCGCGTTCCTCGGCATTCCCGGCAAGCACTCCCCGGTCGATCAGCGCCGCCATCGCGAAACCTGCCAGCGTGTCGCGGATCGCGGGATCCATTGCCGTCGTCGAAAGGTCCGCCGTTTCTCCCGGGGCGACGGGGACCGCCGACAGCGCTGCCCCGCCCTGATAGAAGAGACCGAAACCCAGCGGGTCGGAGAACCAGCCGTTCACCGCGGTCTCAACGTCACCGGCCGTCAATGCCCCGGCTGCCGCGGTTTCCAAGGCGGCCAGCATGTCCTCTGCGCTCCCAAGCGGGACCGTGTCGGTGGCCACGCCCGAGAAGACCGCGCGACCGGACGCCTGCGTGTTGACGAGGCCCATAGCCGAGGCGAGCCGCCCCCGAGCCTCTGCCGCTGTCGCATTCACCTGCGCCGGGGTCTGCACGTCGCGCGCGCCCATCAGGGTCATGGTGATCCCGGCGGCAAGCTGCGACAGACCCGAGACGGCGGACTGTTGCGCGGCCGCCTGGAAGGCCGCATCGGTGGTGCTGGTCCGGTAGGCCGCAAGCCGTGCGAGGCTTGCATCGACGGCAAGCAGGGGTGCCACGTCGCCGCGCATCGCCTTGCCGATGTCCGTATGCCGACCCGTCGTAACTTCCTGCGCCGCGCGCTGCACCTGGGCGCGCAGGTCCGAACCCTGCCGCGCAAGGATGTTGGTCATGCTTGCATCGCCAACCGAGATCCGGGTCATCCGTCAAGCCTTATAAGCGTGTCGATCATGTCGGCCACCGCCTGGATCACCTTGGCGTTGGCGGCGTAGTTCTTCTCGATGACCAGAAGTTCCTGCATCTCCCGGTCGGTATCGATGCCGTTCTGGGCCTCGAGATCGGTCAGCGCGGTCAGCCGGGCAGCAGTGAAGCTCTGCTCTGACTGCGCCGAGAGCCGCAAGGCGGCGGCGTCCGAGAGTATGTCCGAGGCCAGCGCGGCAAAGCTGCGATTTCCGGCCGGGAAGCCGGTCGAGGAAAGGGGCCGTGCCCCCGTCAGAGCCGAATGCAGCGCCGAGAGCAGCGTGCCGTTGCCGGGCGGTCCCTCGGTTGCGGCTCCAAGCCCGTCGCGCAGCCGGAAAAGCGCGCCGCCCTGGTCCGGGTCGGCGGCAGGGTTCAGACGCAGGCGTCCGGCAAGACCGACTTCATCCAACGGGTCGAAGGCCCCGCCCGCATCGGTGAAGAGGCCAGCCGCGCCGGGGGCAAGGGTTGGGTCAATGCCCGAGAACCGCTCCACCAGATCGCGGGCGGCAGCGTCAAGCTTGCCCTGGGCCGAAACGGCCAGCTCATCGCGCACGGAAAAGAGTGCGCCAAGGGTGCCGCCGAGGATGGGGCTGGCAGATCCTGCAGTATCGAAGGGGCGGCCGTTGATCGTGATCCCGGACAACCCACCCAGCGCCTGTGTCATCTCCGGGGTGATCGTATGGACCGGTGTGAAACCGATTTCGGCCGCCGAGCCTTCCAGAAGCGGTGCCCCCCCGGTGGTGAACAGCGCGATCTGGTTGAGGTCGCGCGGGACTTCGCGGACCGGGACGATGGCCGAGATCTGGTCCACCAGGCGCTGCCGTTCATCCAGCAATGCCGAGACATCCCGTCCCGCTCCGGTAAACGAGCGGAGGTTGACGTTCAGCTCGTGCAGCTGCTGCAGGGTGGCGTTGAGCCGGGTGACCTCTTCGCCGATCCGCCGGTCGGCTGCGGCGCGGGCGGTCTGGATGTCGGTCGTGGCCGCCGCGAACCCGGCTATCAGGGATCTGGCGGTGGTGGCGATGCCGTTCAGCCGCGCCTGCGACTCGGGTCGCCCCGCCGCCTCGACCAGCGCCTGGTCGAATGCCGCCAGACGTGCTGCGAGAGAGGAGGGACTGTCCGCGCTGCCAAGCGCCCGTTCAACGCGCTGGAGAAATCCGGCCCGGACGTCGCGGTCGCCGGTTCCGGCTTCTGCAAGGCGACGTTCGCCGAGAAGGTGCCGGTCCACGTCGCGGCGAACGCCAAGGATCTGCACTCCCTGCCCATGCCCAGCCAGGACGGCCGCCCCGAGGCCCACCTCGCGGCGGACGTAACCGGGCGTCGTCGCATTGGCCACGTTCGACGACAGGATTTCCGCCTGCCGCGAGGTGGCCGAAAGTCCCGACAGGGCCCCGGCAAGGGCGGAGGTGACGCTCATTGCCTATCACCGCTTGATGTTGGTGGTTTCCTGCAGCATCTCGTCCACCGTCTGGATGACCTTGGCGTTGGACGAATAGGCGCGCTGGGTCTGGATCAGGCTGGTCAGTTCTGCCGCGACATCGGTCTTGGACCCTTCCCGCGAATAGCCCTGGATCGACCCGGTTGGTCCCGCGCCCGCATCCCAGAGGAAGAACGAACCCGAATCCGGTGACACCTGGTAGGTCTGGTTCGACAGCGACAGAAGCCCGTTCGGGTTCGGCACGTCCACAAGCGGGATCTGGAACAGGCGACGGGTAAAGCCGGTGTCGTAGGTGGCGTTCACATAGCCCTTCTCGTCGACTTCGACCGTGGTCAGGTTGCCGACCGGCGAGCCGTTCTTGGTGATCGAGACCGGCGCGAAGTTGTCCGACAGCTGCGTCAGCCCGTTCGGATCCCCGGCCCGGCCGATTCCCACGGTCAGCGGGCCTCCCGCCACGGTCAGCGCCAGCGTGCCATCGGCCGGGTTGTAGGCCCCGCCGGAAACCACCGTGACGGAAGCCAGCGTGCCGCCTGCGCCGCGGCTGTCGTCGAAGGTCAGGTTGTATTCGCCGATCAGGTTGCCGCCGCCCGCACTGTCGCGGATCTGCATCGTCCAGGCGTTCGACGACCCCGTGGCCGGCACGACCGGAACGAAGGTGATCTCCAGCGATTCCGAGGTGCCGAGGTTGCCGAAATACTCGACCGAAAGCGGCGGTGGCACGGCGGTCGACCCGGCCTCGGTATAGGTCGCAGGCAGGTTGACGCCGAGGTTCATCGCCGTGGTCGGGTCACCCGCGGTCTGGTTGGTGTTGATGACGATGGGCACGAGACCCGAAATCGTATCCCGCGGGTTCGAGGGGATCGTTCCGTCGGCATTGGCTGGCCAGCCGAGGAGGACAAGTCCCGACTCCGTCTTCAAGACGCCATCCGCGTCGGTGCGGAAGCTGCCGGTGCGGGTCATCAGGAGCGGCGTGTCGGACAGGGCATTGCCGAGCGACACCTCGTTGATCACCGGCAGCATCCCGCGCCCGGCGATGGCCAGATCAAGCGGGTTCCCGGTCCCGACAAGGTCGCCGCGTTCGTCGATCAGGCGGATGGTCGAGGCGCGGACACCGCCGGCCGAGTAGGTCCCCGACCCGCGTGACGCCGTGATGACCATGCTGGTGAAATCTGTCGATGCACGCTTGTAGCCGAAGGTGCTGGAGTTCGCGATATTGTCGGAAATCGAGGCCAGCCGCGTTGCATTCGCGTTTAGACCGGCCACACCCGCGCTGAGCGAGGAGGAAATCGTCATGGAAAGCGCCTTTCTGCAGCTTCGACTCCTGGTGGAGCGACCCTGCAGCACGGCCCCTTAACATGCGCCTAATGGATAAAAGTCGAAGGATTATCTGTCGCGTCGCAAAAGGATGACCTCGATCCGGTTGTTGCGCAGCGCTGCCGGATCGGCCACTGCGGGCTTTCGGTCGGCAAAGCCCGAAATGCGCTGCATTCGCGCCGGATCGATGCCCGCGGTCTCCAGCAAGGCGCGGGTGCGCTGGGCGCGGTCGGCCGAAAGGTCCCAGACCGGATTGTCGATCAGCGTCACCGGATGCGCGCGAAGGTGGCCCGAGACCGCGAGTTCGTTCGTGGTCAGATTCAGCACTTCGGCCAGAAGGTCGGCCAACGCCAGCGTCACCGTCGTTGGCTCGGCACTGTCCGGATCGAACAGCGGCGCATCGGGAAGATCGAAAAGCTCGATTACCAGGCCCTCGTCCGTCACCCGGGTGACGACATGGCGCAAGAGCCGCTCCATCGTATTGCTTTCGCCGCCGCGGGCCAGAAGCGCCTTCTCGACGTCCTCCAGCTCCGACTGTGCCCTGCCCTCGCCCGCGGCGCCCTTGCCGGCATCATCACCCGCCGCGTCTGCCGAACTGGCCGAGGTCTTCCGGTCCATCGCTCCGGTCCCGGTATGGGCCATCGTCTCTTCGGAAAAGACGCTGTTGCCGCCGAAAGCCCCGTCGCCGCCGCCCGAAATGCGGTTCACCGGGATCGTCGGATTGAAGTAATCCGAGATCCCCTTCCGTTGCTTTTCCGTCGTCGCGTTCAGCAGCCACATCAAGAGGAAGAACGCCATCATGGCGGTCACGAAGTCAGCGTAGGCGACTTTCCATGCCCCGCCATGGTGGCCCCCGCCACTGACGATCTTCTTCCGCTTGATGATGACCGGCGCCGCATTGCCTTGCGCAGCCATCCCACATCACCCAAGTCATACACCCGGGAACAGTGATACCAGCCGCAGCCTTTACACTGGCTTAACCGGCAAGATTTTAGGGACTTTTGCGTCCGCCGCCGGATCAGCCTAAAGCAGCGCAGGCCGCCAGGCGCCAAGTGTCGCCGTGGTCGCATCGCCCTCGATGACGCCAAGGAGAATTGCGGCACCGACGCGGGCGGCCACGATGCTGTGGCCCTCGACCAGCGTGGCACCCAGAATCATGCAGATCGGATCGCCCGGCGTGGCCGACAGGACATCGAACTGCCGCTCCAGCGACTCGCGTTCATCCCCAAGGAAACCGTCGAGGTGCGAGACCATTTCCTCCGGCCCGTCCGTCCGTCCGTCCTCGCTTCCGCCGTTGATCAGCCAGGCGACCAAGGCGGGTCCCAGGGCAGAAGCAAAACCGCTCAGGCCGCCACCGCCGTCGGCCAGGCTGTCTCCAGGTTTGGAGGTCGGCAGGGGCGCTTCCTCTTCGGGCGCGACTTCCGGCTCCTCGTCGGGTTCGGTCGCGTTGAGTTCGATCAGAAGCAGATCGGCCAGCAGGGCAACCGGAAGCCCGACGCTGACTTCCTCGCCACCTCGCCCGACGGGGCCGGAGATGACGTGAAGTTCCTCGCGCGGGATTGCGACGCCCTGCAGAAGCTTGATCAGGTCATCCTTCTGCTCGTCTTCAAGCGCCTCCAGCCCGATGCAGCTTTCCGCTCCGGCGAGGCCCTGTGCATCCGTCACCCGCAGGATCCGTCGCCCCGCGACATCCAGCGTCAGGCTGGGCCCGCCGGTAGAGACGAAGCGCAGCGACCGGGCGAGCATTGTCTCGTTCGTGACGCGCAGGAGCTGGGCCACCGGGTTGCGGTCCGTGGTTTCCGAAATGATCCGCGCCCCGCCCGGCACAATGCGGGCGGTCGTCTGCAGGCTTTGCAGACGTGCAAGGATGGGTAGCGTGCCCCTGTTCAACGGTTTGCCCGGCCCTCGTCACCCAGCATGAGTGATGCTTTCTAGCGTGGTACGGATTTTGGCCACAAACGCCGGAAGGTCAATGCCGTGGTCGCAGATGCAGCACATGGCATCTGCCGGCTCGGTCTCGGACCGCAGGAAGAATCGCAGGTTCTCCGGCCCCATGACCACGGCGGCGTTCGGTTCGCCGAAGGCTTCGACGGATAGTGCGAACAACGGATCGTCGAAACTTGCGCGCGCCTGGTCGCAAAGCTTGTCCAGATGTTCCTGCGTGGTTGAAAGCGTGCCCGCACTGGACAGGATCATGCGGGATGACAGGTCCGCAAAGGCCACGAGTCGGGCCTGCGGAAACGCCTTCACAACGGCGCCAAGGCTTTCGGTCACACCCAAGCTTGCGCCCTTTCCGGGTTAGAAGCTTTTCAGACGGGGCATCGGCGCGCGTTCGTCGATCCCCACCAGCTGGTCCGCAAAGGATACGGTGGTCGGTCCGGTTTCGCCCGTCGGCCGCTCGGTCCGCAACAGCCTTTCGCCGGCTGCGACGCGCCGTGGCAGGACCTTGAAGACCGGCGTGTTGCGGATCGCCGTCAGTCGTTCGAACGTCTGGGAGATCAGGCTTTGACCGACCTCGGTTTCCAGCGCCGGGTCCGGCTGGATCGCGGGCTTGCCCTCGTCGCCCCTCTCGGGGTGGCCTTCGTCGATGATGCGGTGGATGATCTCGAACAGAGCCTTGGTGAAGTCGTCGGCCCCGCTGGCCTGCCACTTCTCCTCGTCATCGCCCGCGCGCATCGCCTGCAGAAGCGACACCGGGTAGACTTCGGCGAAAAGACCGTCGGTTTCCTGCTTGACGCGCTTCAAGACCTTGGCGCGGTCGTTCTCGCCCAGGATCTTGTCGAAGCGGGTGACCAGAAGCAGGCTGTTCTGGCGCATTTCCTGCGGAAAGGTCGACCACACGCCCGATTCCGATTGCCGCCAGGCTTGCGTCGCGTGGGTGCACCAAAGCACCGCATCCGCAAGGTGCGCCATCCGCTCCCACACTTCCGACGACATCGACGGGTCCGAAATCCCCGGCATGTCGATCAGGTCGCAGTACCGCAGGATGTCGCTCTTCATGAAGATGCGGACATGCTCTGTCGTCTCGAGGCTCACCTGCTCCAGTTCGGCCAGATCCAGGTCATAGGCGTGACCGTCAAGGCCCATCGTGTAGGCGTCTTCGGGACCGTAGGACAGCCAGACCGGCGGCAACTGCGTCGCGGTCACCTTCTCCAGCAGAGGCTTTGCCCCCATCAGCACGTTGCAAAGCGTGCTCTTTCCCGAGCTGAATTCGCCCATGATGGCGATGCGGGGCTTGCGGGTAAGCGGCATTCCTCAGGTCCTTTCGTACCCTTGTAGAACCTAGTCGGCGTAGATCGCGAGTTCGTCCATGATCGAGGCCAGGCATTCCTGCCGGTCCTCCCAGGCGTTCACGCCGAACAGCTCCTTCATCTCTTCCATCGAAATCTCGGAAGATGCCAGAGCGCTCATCAGAAGTTCGCGCTGTTCCTGCAGGAAGTCCTTCAACGTGGCCTGCGTGCGTTCGCGGAACAGGCCGATCTGGATGGTCTTCAGGTCGTTGATGATCGGGTCGGTCTCCGCCCGGATCAGCTTGTTGAAGTCCTGCGCAAAGGCCTTGTAGCCGCGCCGGCGCTGCCACCAGCCCTTCCACCAGCTGACCTGGAGGTCCAGCGCGATGGTCTGGCCCAGGTTGATCGGCGGGGGGATGTAGGACACGACCGGCGTCTCGATCTTGAAGCCTTCGACGGTGATCGAGAAGGTCTTGCCGTACAGGTCGGCGATCTTGACTGCGGTTTCGTTATTCACCTCGGCCGCGATGGCATGCATCTTCTTCAGCACGACCTGGTAGGACGAGCTGAGCAGCATCCGCAGGCCCAGCGGGCTGTAGTGCCAGGTCGCGTCCTCGCCATTGGCCTGCAGGTGTTCGATCAGGCTGTTCGTCGCCCGGTCAAGGAAGCGCTCGTAGCTCTGGTCGATGCGGTTGGTGAAGTCCTTGCAGACGTTGTTGGTCAGCGCCGTCAGCTTCTCGACTGCGCCAAGTTCGATCTTGCGTAGCTCGCTGTCCAGCTGGTCGGGCGTCATCGTCCGGTTCAGCTGGCCGTCGGATTCGAGGATGCGGACCTGATCGACCACGTCCAGCGACTGGGCGAGGTTCAGCGCCTGGCGCGACGATTTCTGCAGCGCCTCGCGAACCGGGCCCTCGTACATCCGCTGGCCCAGGGCATCCAGCAGTGCCGGCACGCCCGAAGCATGCCAGACCAGCTGCTCTGCCGACCAGCTCTCCATCTTGTCGGCAAAGGCGGCACGCGTCCAGTTGATGGCCGAATCCGTCGAATCCTCGGCCATCTCGTCGATCTTGCCTTCGAGGACCGAGTTCGCCCAGTGGGCCGAGCCGTAGATGATGTCGATGTCCGGCGGAGCGTTGTTCTTTTCCAGCGTCTCCAGGATCGCGCGGTGGATCTCCGGGACCTGATTGGCCGGGTCGGGAAGTTCGTCGATCCGGTTGACGAAGATGATGATCTCGCGGCTCTGACGGTGTGCGATCAGGCGGATCAGCGCCATGTCCATCGTCGTCAGCGCCTGGTGGGCGGACAGCACGACAATACAGGACCGGCTGTCGCGCACGGCGTTGATCGTGATCTGCTCGCGCATCATGAACGTGTCGTTCACGCCGGGGGTGTCCCGGATGCACAGCATGATCGGGAAGTCTTCGCGTTCGATATACAGGTCGGCCGACTTGGTGATGTCGGTGAACCGGCCCTGCTCGGCGCCGCCGCTCTCCTCGTCGCCGACGCACACATAGCGGCGCAGAAGCGCGTCATCGACGGTGCCGTAGCGGTGCTCGGTGCCGAGAAGCATCTCGAACTTGCGGCCCAGGCGCGCCTGCGCCTTCTCGCGCATGGCGACGACCTGCAGCCGCAGCTTCTCCAGTTCCTCATCGGCGCCTGCGCGGGCCGCCAGCTGGCCGATCCGGCCACCGTTCGAGACCAGCTTTTCCCATTCGGCGTTGTCGAAGAACTTGAACTTCGCCTTCACGTTCAGCTCGGGCGAAGGCGTGTTGATGTGCAGCGAGGTGACGACCGAAGTCCACGGGTTCACGTCCGTCGGCAGCAGCCCGGGCGCGCCGATCATGGCGTTCAGAAGCGACGTTTTACCGGCCTTGATCTGGCCGATCACGGTGACGGAGGGCTCCACTTCCCGGACCTGGCTCATGATCCGGGTCACCTTCTTCGAGGTGTCGGGATCGGCCATCGTCACGAAATCGCGGAGCACGTCCTCGAACTGCGTAATCGCATCGGCAATACGGGTCAGGCCGGGGAAATTGCGCTTCAGCGCAGCTTCCGGCTCCTGGATCTCGACTCCATCCAGCTCGTCCTGGTTCTCAGCAACGGCACCCAGTCCCATGATCACCTCATACCTGCGGGCTTGATCCGTCTCGTTTGCATGCTCAACGCACAAGTCCTCGCAATCGTGTCATAAGTTTGGAAAGTGGTCCCAATTGGGCACATTCTTGACGATTCTACGCTCACAATGACGTCACACTGTGCGCAATGTTTCCAATTCGCGTTTAAGTTGTAGAAGAAGGGTCAGCGCATCATCTGCGGGAGCGTGACCTTTCTCCAATTGCATCAACATGATAAGGTCCATGACCTCTCCCACGTCACTGCTGATTCTGCGCATCTCATCGGATCGGCCACGGGATACCACGTTCTGCAGCTGTTCGCTAGTTTCGCGGGCATGTTCCAGAATCAAATCGACCGGAATTTTGCCCTCGGGATCGACCACGCTGGCCAGCCCGGCAGACCGCACTGCGATCAGTCCAACAGCTTCCTCGACCAGCTCCCGCTCGGTTGTCGGCAACGCCGCGGCGGTGGTGGCAGGGGACGCAACCGGCACGGCGCGGGGGGCGATCCGCGGGCGTTCCCGACGGGGGGCAGGTGCCTCGGGCGCGCTGCGCGGTTCCCGGCGCATGATGGCCGCGGGGGAAAACTGGTCATCCGGAGCCGCGGCCACGGGAGCGGCCGGAGCCGCCACC
>Ga0208243_1000311_pt1 | contig 32894 bp, 33 predicted proteins | sample Subbio2Aug_QV12A_FD_184826 | JGI IMG/M metagenome (GOLD analysis project Ga0208243, IMG submission 184826) | Serpentinite rock and fluid subsurface biosphere microbial communities from McLaughlin Reserve, California, USA - CR12Aug_QV12A (SPAdes) | ecosystem: Environmental > Terrestrial > Deep... | reverse complement strand
CGTTGTAAAGGGGCTTGAACGAGGCGGAGAAGATGCGCCGCTCGGCCAGCTTGATGGTCGTGGCATCGTGGCGGACAGGTTCACTCATGACATCACCCCTCGAACGCTCCCTGTCGCGGAACAGTCGGAACGCCCTTACGCGCCTGCCGTTCCGGCCTGAAGTCTGGTGCGCCGAAAATGCGCGTTCTCCCACGGCAAGGCAAGCCGATGTTTAACAGAAGGTTAACGGCGCGCGCGGGAGGGGAGGCGGCGCAAAAAAAGAGCCGCGCGAGGCGGCTCTCGGGAGTTATCAGGGAGGCGTCAAACCGGGCGACCCCAGCCACTCGGTCGGAATCCAGAAGACTGGATGACCACAGTAAACACCCGTAAAGCTTAATGGGCGGTTAACGGGCAGCAGAAATCCGTCCGTTGGATCGCCGCCTGAAGTTCTACCGGCGGACTTCCTTGCCTCAGGGCTGCTGGAGCGCGGAGGCGGGGATGCGGCGCTCGGCCTGGGCCGTGCCCTTCCAGACCGCCGGCAGGGCGATCGCCGCAAACAGCAGCATCCCGGCGAAGAAGCCGATCGACGAGATGGCGACCAGCGGCTCCACTGCGCCGTTACCGGCGAGCAGGAAGAAGAGACCGACGATCAGCAGGATGCCCGATACGCCCTGCAGCCAGAAGTGCGCCGACGCCAGGCGCGACCGGCCGGCGGCGGGAAACAGGTGATAGAAGAAGGCAAAGACGGCCGACATCAGCCAGCCCGCCACCATGGCGTGGGCATGGACCGGCATCTGGCCGTGGTCGTGGGTGATGGACATGTGCAGCCCGAGCATCATCCCGCCGATCGCGTACAGGATGGCGAGACTGAAAAAGTTGCGTGCAGCGCCCTGCATTTGCGTATGCCTTTCGTTGTTTCAGCGAGTCACCGCGATGGGCTTTCGGATTCTTCCGAGGAGCGGCATCGCAGCGTCGACATGCTGTGTGAACGAAAGGCGCCCCCTGAACTGTTAGGTTTTTCGCTCAGAGCTAAAAAAGCAGCGACGTCGGCGCCGGCGTGCGGATCAGGTCTCCCTGGCCATGTCCCGGAGCCGGAACTTCTGGATCTTCCCGGTGCTGGTCTTGGGGATCTCGGCGAAGACCACCTGCTTGGGAACCTTGAAGCGGGCGAGCAGCGTGCGGCAATGCGCGAGGATTTCCTCCTCGGTGGCCGACCTGCCTGGCTTCAGCTCGACATAGGCGATCGGCGTCTCGCCCCATTTCTCGTCCGGTTTCGCCACCACGCCGCAGGAGGCGACGGCCGGGTGTTTGTAGAGTGCGTCCTCGACCTCGATGGAGGAGATGTTCTCGCCGCCCGAGATGATGATGTCCTTCGACCGGTCCTTGAGCTGGATGTAGCCGTCCGGGTGCATGACACCGAGATCGCCGGAGTGGAACCAGCCGCCGGCCAGCGCCTCCTCGGTGGCCGCCCGGTTCTTCAGGTAGCCCTTCATGACGATGTTGCCGCGGAACATGACCTCCCCGATCGTCTCGCCGTCGGCCGGCGTCGGCGTCATCGTTGCGGGGTCCATGACCGTGAGCCCGTCGAGTGCGGCGTAGCGGACGCCCTGGCGCGCCTTCTTCGCCGAGCGGGCGCCGCGGTCGAGCGCGTCCCACTCGCCCTTCCACTCGTTGACCACGGCCGGGCCGTAGGTCTCGGTCAGCCCGTAGAGATGGGTGACAGCGAAGCCGGCGTCGGCCATGCCGGCCAGCACGGCCTCCGGGGGCGGGGCCGCCGCGGTGTTGAAACAGACCGTCTGCGAGAAGGCGCGCTTGTCGGCCTCCGGCGCGTTGATCAGCGTCGACATCACGATCGGCGCGCCGCAGAGATGGGTCACGCCGTGGTCGGCGATGGCGTCGTACATCGCCTTCGCGCGCACCCAGCGCAGGCAGACATGGGCGCCGGCCTGCACCGCGAGCGTCCACGGAAAGCACCAGCCGTTGCAGTGGAACATCGGCAGGGTCCAGAGATAGACCGGATGCCGCCCCATGCCGGCATGGATGGTGTTGGAATAGGCCATCAGCGCCGCACCACGGTGGTGGTAGACGACGCCCTTGGGATTGCCGGTGGTGCCGGACGTGTAGTTGAGCGAGATCGCGTCCCATTCGTCGTCGGGCATGGACCACTCGAAGGCGGGGTCGCCCGACGACAGGAACGCCTCGTAGTCCAGCGTGCCGATGCGGTCGCCCTTGGGGTAGGGCGCATCGGCGGGGTATTCGGGGTCGTCGTAGTCGATGACGAGCGGTCGCACGGCGGCGAGTTCCAGCGCCTGGCGCACGACGGCGGAAAACTCGCGATCGACGATCAGCACCTTGGTCTCGGCATGGTCGAGCTGGAAGGCAATGATGGCGGCGTCCAGGCGGGTGTTGAGCGAATGCAGCACGGCCTTGACCATCGGCACACCGAAATGCGCTTCCAGCATGGCCGGCGTGTTGGAGAGCATCACCGTCACCGTGTCGCCCTTGCCGATGCCTTTGCCGGCGAGCGCCGAGGCGAGCATGCGGCTGCGCTCGTAGAAGCGCCCGTAGGTGAGCGTCGCCGCGCCATGGATGACCGCAACCTGGTCGGGAAACGTCCGCGCCGCGCGCTCCAGATAGGTCAGCGGCGTCAGCGGCTGGTGGTTGGCCGGATTGCGGCCGAGCCCCGCCTCGTACATCCCCTCTGCTGCGGCTCCCGCCGCTCCCGTCTGCGTGGCGTCCATGCGACCTCCCCTTCATTTCGTGGCGCCGATGGCCTATGGTGTGTCTCGCGCCGGCGCAAGAGTGACCTGCTCCGAGCCCGGCTGCAAGCGCGGGGACTCGACGTGAAGCCGCAACGATCCAAGGGCATGATCGAAAGCCTGCCAAGGGACACCAGTCGGCAGGCGGTGCTGAAGGCGCTGCTCGCCAGCACGGACCCGGTCAGGGCGCGTGAACTCGTCGGCAGGACGCAGGCGATCGATCCGGCCGTGCAGCTCGACGCGAAGGCGGCCTCCGAGATCGTCCAGAGCGCGATCCGTGAGGGGCTGGTCGACATTGCCGGGCAGGGCGAGGAGCTTCGGATCCAGCTCACGCCGTTCGGAAGCGACGTCGCGAGAAATATCGACTGAGGCGTCTGCGCCTCGCGCGAGCCGTCCCGCCAAGAGGATGCCGCGCTTCTCTCGGGTCTTGTCTCGGGGCGAGGGGGAGTGGGTGGCGATGGACTACCTCGCCGTATTCGTGCTGGCCGCGCTGGTGGCGGTGTCCGAGCTCGTGGCGCGCTACAAGGACAATCCGACGCGGGCGCTGTCGTCGGGTCCGGGGATAGGATATGTCGCGCTCAACGGCGCGATCGGGATCGCGGCGCTCTACCTGCTGAAGGTCTTCGCTCCGGGCGCATTCGGCCTGGAGGGTTGCGCCAGTCCGCCGAGCGGGTGCGAGCAGTCCTGGCTCGGCATGGTTCTCGCCGCCGCCTTCGGCTCGCTCGCGGTGATGCGCTCGGCCTTCGCCCGCGTGACGATCCAGGGGGAGGAACTGGGCGTCGGGCCCTCGGCGATCATCGAGATCCTGCAGCGCGCGCTGGACCGCGAGGTCGACCGTCAGCGGGCGTTCCGGCGGATGGAGGAACTGCCGACGTCGCTGCGCGACATGCCGCTCGACGTGATCAACACCACGCTGCCCGCACTCTGCGTCGAACTGATGCAGAACCTGTCGGCCGAAGAGAAGAAAGCGCTCGAGCAGCGCATCAAGCTGGTGCCGGAGCTCAAGATCCACGAGAAGATGCGGCCGCTGATCGTCGCGCTCATCCTCCAGGAATATGTCGGCCGCGACGTGCTCTCGCGCGCGATCGAAAAGATCGCCACCGACTACAAGGACGTCCTCGACGAGATCGCGGCCGCCCGGTCGAACGCGGCGGCGCTCGCCGGTGAGGCGGCCTTCGGCTGAGGCCCGGGCCAGGCAGCCGGAAGCGGGACCCGTTCCCGCGTCCCTTGGGCCTGGCGCGCCGCGCCCTGCTTCTCCAGCCGGGCCAGCCAGTCCAGCCAGTAGGCGAGCGCGAACTGCAGTGCGATGCCACCGGCGATCAGCGCGGTGTCGAGCGTGAGGCTCTCGACATGGACCTGCTTCAGCACCTGACCGGCCATCGCCAGCAGCGTGCCGGCGATGAACACCGGTAGCGCATGCCGGCCGAGCAGCGCCAGCGGGCTGCGCGGATCGGTGCGCGCCATGGCGTTGAGCGGCGCGATGGTGACGATCAGGTAGGCGGCGGCCAGAACGTGCAGAAGGCGCGGCGCCGACAGGAAAGTCTTGTCGAAGCCGGTCAGAACCGCAGGCAGGCCCATCGAGACGTCGATGCCCCAGAGCGGTATCCGCACCCATGCGAAGGCGACGACGACATAGGCGAGTGCGGCGGCGGCCAGTCCGGGGACGAAGGGGATCGATCCGCCGCGCCGGACGTGGACGGCTCCGGCGAGGCCGATCACGAAGAGGAACTGCCAGGACAGCGGATTGAGGAACCAGAGCCCGTCCTGCGGGAAGCTGACGGGTCCGACGCGCCACAGGCCGGCGCCCAGCCAGAGGGCGAAGGAGACCGCCAGCAGCGGCACCATCCCGAAACGCAGGAGCAGGAGGAAGGCCGGCAGCATCAGGAGCACGACCGCATACATCGACAGGATGTTGTTGTAGCCGAGCTGGTGACCGAGCGTGACGAGACCGAGCAGCGCTTCGACGGGCGCCTCGACAATCGCCTGAATGTTGATGTTCTCCATCAGCGAGGGCTGCGCGAACCAGATCGTTCCGGCCGCGAAAATGCCGAGCGTGGCGACGGTCGTCATCATGTGGGCGACATAGAGGACGCCCGCGCGCCGCCATGCCCGCAGCGTGGTCAGCAGCCGGCGACCCGGCTGGAACTTCGTCCCGTAGGCGAAGCCGGCCGCGATGCCCGAGATCAGCACGAAGGCCTCGGCAGCATCCGAAAACCCAGCGTTCTTGTGGGTGAGGTTCTCGTAGATCGTGCCCGGCACGTGGTTCACGTAGATCGTGACCAGCGCCAGCGCGCGAAAGACGTCGAGGCGCGTGTCGCGCGAGGAAGGGGGCATCTGAGACATGGCGTGGGGAAAGACGGTGATTCGGGCGAAGTTCCGTCGCGTCGAATCACAGTTGATTACGCGGGTGCAGCAATCGGGGGCCGGTCATCCCCAGAGGGCCCACACGCCGTCCCAGAGCAGTTTCAGGGCGACGACCATCACGGTCGCATAGGTGAGGCCGTAGAAGGCTTCGGCCTTCAGGCGACGGACAATGAAGGCGCCCATCAGGGTGGCGACGGGGGCGAGCGGCAGCAGAATAGCCGAAGCCGCGAGATTGGTGGCGTCGAACTGGCCGAGTGCGAAATAGGGCACGAGCTTCACGGCGTTGACGACGGCGAAATAGATGACGCTGGTCCCGACGTAGAGCGGGGGCGCCAGCCGCTGCGGCAGGACGTAGACCTGGAAGGGCGGACCGCCGGCATGCGCCACGAAGCTGGTGAAGCCGCTGACGAGGCCCCAGAAGACGCCGAATGCGGGGCGCCGGGGAGCCGCGACCTCCGAACGTCCGAACTTCTGCCACAGCCAGCGCAGGACGAAGACGACCGTGACGATGCCCAGGATCAGGCGGACGATGTCGGCGGTGACCACGGCCGCCGTCAGCCAGCCGAGCCCGATGCCGGCAAGCGCGCCGGGCAGCAGAACCGCCAGCGTCGGGACGTGGTAGTTGCCGCGCCACGACCAGAGCGAGACCATGTCCATGACGACGAGAATGGGCAGCAGGATCGCCGCCGCCTGGATCGGCGAGATCGCCAGGGCCATCACGGGCACGCCGAGGAAGCCCATGGCGCCGCCGAGCCCGCCCTTGGCGAGGCCGACGAGGACGACCGCCGGGACGGCTGCGGCATAGAAGAGCGGATCGGTGGGAAGGGCGTCCATGGCGGGATCACGTCTGAGGAGGCGCAGCGATAGACGCTCCGGCCGGCGATTGCGAGCCGAAACAGCCGCTGGACCGGCGAAAGCGCGGCGCTGGCAATGCACCCCTCTCTCCTCTATGCCAAATTGAGACCACGATCCCGCTCCATAGCCCTGCGCGAGCCCGAGATGGACACCATGACCGACGACTTCTCCGACCGCTGCCGCCTCGTCCTCATCGCGCCCGATCTCGAGGACGCGGATGCTCTCGATCGCCTGCTCGGGGCCGCGCTGTCGGGTGGCGACGTGGCATCGGTGATCCTGCCGCAATACGGCCTCGACGATTCCGCCTTCCAGAGACTGGCCGAAAGGCTCGTGCCGCTGATCCAGGCCCACGGCGCGGCAGCGATGATCGCGGGGGACACGCGGGTCGCAGCGCGGGTCAAGGCCGACGGCGTGCATGTCGACGGCAAGCCGGAAGCGCTGGCCGATGCCATCGACCGGCTGCAGGACAAGATGATGGTGGGGGCCGGCGGCGCCAAGACGCGGGACGACGCGCTCGACCTCGGCGAACAGAGGCCGGACTATGTCTTCTTCGGCCGTTTCGGCTACGACAACACGCCGGCACCGCACCATCGCAACCTGACACTCGGCGCCTGGTGGGCCGAGATGATCGAGGTCCCCTGCATCGTCATGGGCGGCAGCGACGTCGCATCGGTCGCCGAAGTCGCCCGGACGGGCGTCGAGTTCGTCGCCGTCTCGGCGGCAGTCTTCGGCGCCGCGGATCCGGCGGCGGCGGTCGCCGAGGCGAATCGCCTGCTCGACGAGGCGAGGCCCGCGCTCGAGGCCGAGACATGACGCGCGGACGTGCGGTTCTTGCCGTGCTGTTGCTGACGCTGGCACCCGGGCCGGCGGTGGCGCTGGTCGAGGAGGCTCCTCCGCCAGTGGCGGATACGCCGGACCCGGCGCCGGCCGGTGCTGCCGCCGGTCCGGCCCCAGCCGCCGGCGGCGAAACGCCCGCGGCGCTGCTTTCCGCCCCCGCCATTCCCTCCCGTTTCGGGACGAAGGCGCCCGACGAGGCCTTCGGCGCGTTCCAGCGCGGCCTCTACATCACCGCGTACAATCTGGCGCTGCCGCGGGCCGAGAAGGGCGATCCGGCGGCGCAGACGCTGGTCGCCGAGATCCTGTCCCGCGGGCTCGGGGTGCCGCGCAAGCCGGTCGAAGCTTCGGAATGGTATCGCAAGGCCGCCGAGGCCGGCATTCCGGAGGCGAAGTTCCAGTATGCGCTGCTGATGATCGATGGCAAGTTCGCAGCGAAGGACGACGGGCGCGCCTTCGAGCTCATGAAGGAGGCCGCCGATTCCGGCAACCGGCTCGCCGCGTTCAACTATGCCCAGATGCTGGTGGACCGGGAGCCCGGGCCGAAGGGGATGAGCAAGGCCGTTCCCTATTACGAGAAGGCCGCGCGCGCGGGCCTGGCCGACGCGCAGTATGCGATGGCGCAGGTCTACACCAACGGGGTGATCGGCCCCCCGGACGACATCAAGGCGCGGAACTTCCTGGCGCTGGCGGCAATGCAGAACTTCGATTCCGCCCAGTTGGACCTCGCCACCTGGCTGGTGGAAGGGCGGGGCGGACGGATCGACTACGAAGCCGGCTTCGGCTGGATGAAGCGGGCGGCGGAATCCGGAAACGTCGCCGCCCAGAACCGCCTCGCCAAGCTCTACGTCTATGCACTCGGTACCGAGCCGGACCCGATCCTGGCGGCGGCGTGGTACATCAAGGCGCGGCGCGCCGGCCTTCGCGACCTGGAGATGGAGGATTTTCTCCAGGGGCTGACCGCGGAGGAACAGAAGCAGGCGATCGAACGCGCCAACCGGCTGTAGCGAGGTGCGTCGCGGCGCATGCGGGCGGCAACTCTTGCCTCCCGGTGCGATTTATGGTCTTGGAGGCGCCGAAACGGCCTCTCCGGGCCCAGTTCTTCCGAAAGATGCGAGAATGGCCAAGATCAACGGCAACGAAATACGTCCCGGCAACGTGATCGAACACAATGGCGGCCTCTGGGTCGCGGTCAGGACGAATGCGGTCAAGCCCGGCAAGGGCGGCGCCTACAACCAGGTGGAACTGAAGAACCTGATCGACGGCACGAAGCTCAACGAGCGCTTCCGCTCGGCCGAGACGGTCGAGAAGGTCCGCCTGGAGCAGAAGGACTTCTCCTTCCTCTACGAACAGGGCGACGCGCTGGTGTTCATGGATTCGGAGAGCTACGAACAGCTCGAACTGCAGAAGGATTTCGTCGGCGATCGTGCGGCGTTCCTGCAGGACGGCATGACCGTGACCGTCGAGCTCTACGAGGAGAAGCCGATCGGCATTTCGCTGCCCGACCAGGTGGTGCTCACCATCACCGAGGCCGACCCGGTGGTGAAGGGGCAGACCGCCGCGTCGTCCTACAAGCCGGCCGTCCTCGAGAACGGCATCCGCGTGCTGGTTCCTCCGTTCATCTCGGCCGGCGAGAAGATCCTCGTCGACACCAACGAGATCACCTACATCCGCCGCGCCGACTGACGCGCCGACAACCCTGACTGGACTGATCGTATGGCGTATTCCGCGCTCATGAGGGTGATGGTCGAGGCGGCGCGCAAGGCGGGCCGCTCGCTGTCGCGCGACTTCGGCGAGGTCCAGAACCTCCAGGTCTCGATGAAGGGGCCAGGCGACTATGTCAGCCAGGCGGACCGGAAGGCCGAGGAGATCATCTTCACGGAGCTGTCGCGCGCGCGGCCCGGCTACTCCTTCCTGATGGAGGAGCGGGGCGTCGTCGAGGGCGAGGATGCGCAGCACCGCTGGATCGTCGACCCGCTGGACGGCACGACGAACTTCCTTCACGGCATACCGCTCTTCGCCATCTCGATTGCGCTCGAGCGCCAGGGCCAGCTCCAGGCCGCCGTGGTCTACAACCCCGCGATGGACGAGCTCTACACGGCGGAACGTGGCGGCGGCGCCTTCATGAACGACCGACGCCTGCGCGTCGCCGGACGCACCAAGCTGTCGGACAGCGTGATCGGCACGGGCATCCCGCATCTGGGGCGCGGCCATCACGGCAACGCCCTGATCGAACTGCGCAACGTGATGGGCGAAGTGTCCGGCATCCGCCGCATGGGCGCCGCGGCACTCGACCTCGCCTATGTCGCCGCCGGACGTCTCGACGGCTTCTGGGAAAGCGGGCTTTCGCCGTGGGACATGGCGGCCGGGCTGCTGCTGATCCGCGAAGCTGGCGGTTTTGCCAGCGACCGAGAGGGCGGACAGGACATGCTCGACACCGGAAACGTGGTTGCCGGGAACGAGACGATTCACCGGGTGCTGTTGCGGCAGCTGCGCAAACCGCTTTCGCCGCGACCGGCCTGAGACGGCGTCGCCCGGAGGCCGTGGGCGGCACCGGGCTGCCAGGCGCAGCTGGCGGCGGCGATAATTCCGTCACATCGGCCTGCCAAGGTGGCGCCATGACACTGAACCGACGCCACCCCTATGTCCATCTCCACGCCGACTGGCGACGAATCACCCGCGCCGAACTGCTGGCCGACGGAATCGTCCACGCCATCGGCATCGTGCTCGCCATAACGGCGGGCGCGATCCTGCTCTGGCTCGCGGCGGGCCGCACGGCGGTGGCCGAGTACGTCGCGACGATCTTCTACGTGGTGTCTCTGCTGACCGTCCTGTCCGTCTCCTGCGCCTACAATCTGTGGCCGGCATCGCGCGCGAAGTGGATCCTGCGGCGGTTCGACCATTCGGCGATCTACCTGCTGATCGCAGGAACCTACACGCCGCTGCTGGCGCAGCTGGACGGACCCGCCGCGGGGATCATGCTGACCATGGTCTGGGGCGCCGCGCTGGGCGGAATCGCGCTGAAGCTCCTGTTTCCCGGGCGCTTCGACCGCGTCGCAATCGGCTTCTACCTCGCCATCGGGTGGAGCGGCATCGTGATCGCCGGCGATCTCGCGCGGATCGTTCCGCCGAGCACGATCTGGTACATCGCGGCAGGAGGAATCTGCTACTCGGCCGGCGTGATCTTCTTCGTCTGGCGCAATCTGCGCTTCCAGTCCGCTGTCTGGCACGGCTTCGTGGTATCCGGCGCGGGGCTCCATCTGGCGGCGATGATGGACCTGCTCGTGATCCACCGGCTCTGACTGCGCGAAGGCGGATTCCCCGGTGGCGTCGCGGGCCTCGTCCTTTCATTTTCGTCACAATTGCGGATACAGTCGCCGACGGTGCGGGACAGATACTGAGGCTTGGCATGGCGTGGTTCGGATCAACGGCGGATGAGGCGCTCTCGGGGGGGCAGTACGACCCGCAGAAGCTCTCCAGTCCGCAGGTCTTCCTGCTCTCGATGCTGATCTTCCTGGCGATCGCCGGCTTCGTTGCCGCGATCCTGTACCGGCAGATATCCGCCGCCTTCACCACCAATCCGGGACTCAACGGGCTCATCATCGGCGTGCTGGCGGTGGGCGTGCTGCTGGCGTTCAACCAGGTGGTCCGGCTGTTCCGCGAGGTTCGCTGGGTGAATTCCTTCCGTGCCGGTGGCCTGGAAACGCGCGACCCCGTACTGCTGGCGCCGATGAAGGTGCTGCTCGGCCGGTCCTCGGCGACGGCGCTGACGACGGTGTCGTTGCGGACCATCCTCGATTCCATCGCGACCCGCCTCGACGAGAGCCGCGACATCTCGCGCTACCTGATCGGCCTCCTCGTGTTCCTCGGCCTGCTCGGCACGTTCTGGGGCCTGCTGCAGACGATCGGCTCGATCGGCGCGACGATCCAGTCGCTCGACCCGGGATCGGGCGATGCCAACGACGTGCTGAACGCACTGAAGACCGGCCTCGCGGCGCCGCTCGCCGGCATGGGCACGGCCTTCTCGTCCTCGCTGTTCGGCCTCGCGGGGTCGCTCGTGCTCGGCTTTCTCGACCTGCAGGCGGGCCGGGCGCAGACGCGCTTCTATACGGAGCTCGAGAACTGGCTCTCCTCCGTCACCGACCTCGGCTCCGATGCGCCCGCCATCGATCCCGGCCGGAACACTTCCTCGGAGGAGATGCGCCGGATGGCCGAGCAGCTGCGCACGATCAGCGAGACGGGCGGGTCCAGCCAGCGCGTCGCCACGTCGATGGCGAACCTCGCTGAGGGCATCTCGGGGCTGGTGAAGAACATGCGCAGCGAGCAGCAGATGATGCGCGACTGGGTGGAATCGCAGGCCGAGGAACAGCGGGCGACCCGCGCGGTGCTCGAAAGCATCGCACAGTCGCTGAAGAAGCGGGGAGGCAGCTGAGATGGCGCTCGCACGCGGACGCCGCCGGGAGCGCAGCATCGACTACTGGCCGGGCTTCGTCGACGCCCTGTCGACGCTGCTGCTCGCCATCATGTTCCTCCTGTCGGTGTTCGTGCTGGCACAGTTCCTGCTGTCGCGCGAGATCAGCGGCAAGGACGAGGTGCTGAACCGGCTGAACTCGCAGATCAACGAACTGACCCAGCTGCTTGCGCTCGAACGGTCGAACGCCCAGGACACCGAAGACCAGCTCGCCAACCTGCAGGCGTCGCTCACGGCCGCCGAGACCGAGCGCTCGCGGCTGGAGAGCCTGCTCGCCGCCGGCTCGGGCGCCGACGCCGCCGCGCGCGACCAGATCGGCGCGCTCAGCGGCGAACTGGAGAGCGAGCGGCAGATCTCGCAGCGCGCTCTGTCGCAGGTCGAGCTTCTCAACCAGCAGATCTCGGCGCTGCGGCGCCAGATCGCGGCGCTGGAGGACGCGCTGGACGTTTCGGAGACGCGCGACCGCGAGTCCAACGCCAAGATCGCCGATCTCGGCCGCCGCCTCAACGTCGCGCTGGCGCAGCGCGTGCAGGAACTGAACCGCTACCGCTCCGACTTCTTCGGCCGGCTGCGCGAGATCCTGTCGGACCGCGAGAACATCCGCATCGTCGGGGACCGCTTCGTCTTCCAGTCCGAGGTGCTGTTCCCGTCCGGGTCCGAGGTCATCAACGAGGCCGGCCGGGTCGAGATGGCCAAGCTCGCCGCCGCCATCATCGACCTGCAGCGCGAGATTCCGCCCGAGATCAACTGGGTCCTGCGCGTCGACGGCCATACCGACAACGTCCCGCTGTCGGGCACCGGCCGCTACCGCGACAACTGGGAACTCTCCTCGGCGCGTGCCGTCTCGGTGGTGAAGTATCTGGTCGCGCAGGGCGTTCCCGCCGCCCGGCTCGTGGCCGCCGGCTTCGGCGAGTTCCAGCCGCTCGTCGAAGGCGACACCCCCGACGCCCGCAACAGAAACCGCCGCATCGAGCTCAAGCTGACGGAACGGTGAGGCTCTGCTGCTGGTGACGCTGTTCTGCGTGACTGCAACTTCTCCTTTACATCCCGGGCAGAGACGGAGGAAATTCCGGAAGTCACCTCCCCATGGCGGCTTCCGATGCGATTTCTTCCGATCCTGCTCATCGCCTTCAACTTCGTCCTGACCGCGCCGGCTTCTGCTGCTGGCGAAGCGATATCGATCGAGCCGGTCGGCGACTGGGTCCGACTGGTCGAGCCCGTCGACCTGCCGGCGGCGCGGGTATCCTGGATCAGGAACGGCATCGCCCTGCTGCTGCACGACGACCAGAAGATCGTCCGCAAGGTCGGCCATGACTCGTTCGAGCGGACGGTGTTCCGGATCACGGACCGCACCGGCCTCGACAGCGGAGGCAGGATCGACATCAACTACGATCCGTCGGACCAGCGGCCGAAACTTCACTGGATCAGAATCATTCGCGACGGCACGGTGATCGAGCAGAGCGGGACCGTCGTCCCCTACATCGCCGGCGGCGAAGCCGACGCGGCGAAAGGCATCTTCAGGGGCCTCCTGACGGCCTACTACAATCTCGTCGACGTACGGGTCGGCGATGTCGTCGACTACGCGCTGACGTTCGAGCACCGGCCGGAAGTCGCGGGCGATCTGTTCCACTGGGGCTTTTCCACCAACCAGCCGATGCCGATCGGCCTGATCCACAAGCGGATTCTCTGGCCCGCGGGAGAACCGCTCCACGTTCGCAATCATGGCAGCGACGTCGAAAGGAGTATGATCACGGAGGCTGGCTGGTCGTCGTTCGAGTGGAGGATCGAGGACCCGGAACCGAGCGAGGTGGAAGACGACATTCCTCCCGGCGTCGTCGGCCGGCCGTGGGTCGAGGTCTCGTCCGTCGCTTCCTGGCACGCGATCGCAGAGGCGCTTCTCGATCACTACGGGCCGGACACCGTGCTTCCAGACCCGCTTGCAGCCGAAATGGATCGAATCGCCGCCCTCCATATCGATCCCGGCGAGCGCCTCGTCGAGGCGATGCGCTACGTGCAGGACCGTTTCCGTTATGTGAGTCTGTCGCTCGGCGAAGGGTCTTATGTTCCCCGACGGGCGGGCGAAGTGGTCGCAAGCGGCTATGGAGACTGCAAGGACAAGGCGCTGCTGCTGGCCTCCGCGCTCAGGCGGCTCGGCATCGACGCGGTCGTGGCGCTGACTTCCATCTCGAGGGGTCGTACCATTCCAGACCGGCTCCCGTCGCTCCGGGTTTTCGACCATGCCATCGTGCGCGCCCGCATCGCCGACGACGACTACTGGATCGACGCGACGGACTATCTGAAGGGCGGCCGGGCGGCCACGATGGCCCAGGCGAGTTACGGCTACGCCTTGCCGCTGATCGATGGTGCCGGTCTCGAGAGGCTGCCGAGCCCCGACGGCGCCAAGCCCACGGCGACCGTACGCGAAGACTTCACCATGCCCACAGAATCCGAGGGCCGGATGCTGCTGCGGGTCAGGTCGACATACGAAGGATCGTCAGCCGACCAGATGCGGCAGAAGGTTTCGAGCACCGGCCAGTCGGGCCTTGGCGCGGACTATCTCCGGTACTATCGCGGCGCCTATCCCGGGCTGGAGCAGACGGCGCCGCTGGTCGTAACCGACGACCGCGACGCCAACCTCGTCGTCGTCGAAGAGGCATACGCGCTGGAGAAGACGCTGCTCGGTGACGGTGGCCTCATCGAGGATTTTCCCCTCCGCGCCGACCTCAACCCAAGTCTCCCGAAGCTGACCGCCGCAGGCACGAGGACGATGCCGGTGGCTCTCGGCGAGTTGAGGTACCGGCGGCACATCGTCAGGATAGCGAATTTGAAGGCACGATTCACGCCACCGGAGGAAGCAGATGTCCTGAAACCCTATCTTCTCCTCAAGGTCGAGTCCGAAAGCACCTACGGGACGTTGCAGATAGACTGGCATTTCCGCACGCTGATGGAGGAAGTTCCACCGGAAGCGTTCCGGAATTACGTAAAGGCCGTGGATGCGGTTACCGAAAACACCGTCTTTCACTACAATTTCGCCTATGAAGAGAAAGCCGACGACGCCGGCAAGTGACGTCTTCAGCCTTCGTCACCATCCGCCCAGAAGGGCCGCCAGCGCGACGGCGGCGGGCAGGGCCTGCACGTAGAGGATCTTCCGCGAGACCGTGACCGCGCCGAACAGACCTGCCACGACCACGCAGCCGAGGAAGAAGACCTTGATCGCGAAGCCTTCCGCCCCGAGCCAGAGGCCCCAGACGAGCCCGGCGACGAGGAAGCCGTTGTAGAGCCCCTGGTTCATCGCCAGCGCCTTCGAGCGGGTGGCGAAGGCCGGATCGAGCCGGAAGGCCTTGTGGCCGGCCGGCGTGTCCCAGGCGATCATCTCCAGATACATGAAATAGACGTGCAGCGCCGCCACCAGCGCGATCAGGATCGTCGAGACCATCCGGTACCCCCGTTCTTCGGTCGGGAGACATGACGTCCGACCCGCGGCGCCGTCAAGGCCGGGGAGGCGCTCCGCCCGCATGGCCCGCTCAAGACGGCCCGTTCGATGGTGAACCGGCCGGCGACGTGCTTCGGCTTGATCGGTCTCGCGCCGCGTGCCTAACTCGGCCCGGCACACCGGGAGGGACCATCATGGATTGCGATGCCATCATCGTCGGCGGAGGGCTCGCCGGCCTCGTCGCGGCGGCGGAACTGGCCGATCGCGGCAGGCGCGTGACCATCCTCGAACAGGAGGGCGAGAATTCCCTCGGCGGGCAGGCCTTCTGGTCGCTCGGCGGCCTGTTCTTCGTCGACAGCCCCGAACAGCGCCGCCTGCGTATCCGTGACAGCCGGGAACTCGCGCTGCAGGACTGGATGGGATCGGCGCAGTTCGACCGGCCCGAGGATTTCTGGCCGCGCAGGGTTGCGGAAGCCTATGTCGACTTCGCCGCCGGCGAAATGCGGCCCTGGCTGCATGCGATGGGCATGCGCTGGTTTCCCGTCGTCGGCTGGGCCGAACGCGGCGGCGGCCACGCGCACGGCCACGGCAACTCCGTGCCGCGGTTCCACATCACCTGGGGTACGGGGCCGGGTGTGCTCGAGCCGTTCGAGCGGCGGGTGCGGGCGCATGCTGCAGCGGGCCTGATCAGGCTCAGGTTCCGTCACCGCGTCTCGCGCCTGATCCGGACGAACGGCGCGGTGACGGGCGTGGCGGGCGAGATCCTTGAACCGTCGACGGTCGAGCGCGGACAGAAGTCCGGCCGCGGCGTGACCGGTGACTTCGAGCTGTCGGCAGGCGCCGTGCTGGTGACCTCCGGCGGCATCGGCGGCGACCTCGACCTCGTGCGCAAGGCCTGGCCGGTGGAGCGGCTGGGACCGGCGCCGAAGACCATGGTGGCCGGCGTGCCGCACCATGTCGACGGGCGCATGATCGCGATCACGCAGGCGGCGGGCGCGGCGGTCATCAACGGCGACCGCATGTGGCACTACACCGAAGGCGTGCGGAACTGGGACCCGATCTGGCCGAACCACGGCATCCGCATCCTGCCGGGGCCGTCGTCGATGTGGTTCGACGCGCGCGGCGAAAGGCTGCCGGCGCCCTGCATGCCCGGCTTCGACACGCTGTCGACGCTGAAGCACATCCTCGCGACGGGCCATGACTGGTCCTGGTTCGTGCTGACGCAGAAGATCATCAAAAAGGAGTTCGCGTTGTCCGGCTCCGAGCAGAACCCGGACTTCACGGCGAAGGACTGGCGGGCAGTGCTGCGGAACCGCCGCGGCGCGTCGGCGCCTCCGCCGGTCGAGGCTTTCAAGGAGAAGGGCGAGGACTTCATCGTCCGCAACGACCTCGACGCGCTCGTCGAGGCGATGAACGCCATGACCGGAGAGCCGCTGATCGACGTCGGCCGGCTGCGCATGCAGATCGAGGCGCGCGACCGCGAGATCGACAACCCCTTCTCCAAGGACGCGCAGGTGACGGCGATCCGCGGCGCGCGGACCTATCTCGGCGACAAGCTGATCCGCACGGCGGCGCCGCACAGGATCCTCGATCCCGCCAACGGCCCGCTGATCGCGGTGCGGCTCAACGTCCTGACGCGCAAGACGCTGGGCGGCCTGCACACCAATCTCGACGGGCAGGTGCTGGACGCGGCGGGCGAGCCGATCCCCGGTCTCTACGCGGCCGGCGAGGTTGCGGGCTTCGGCGGCGGCGGCTACCACGGCACCAACGCGCTCGAGGGAACCTTCCTCGGCGGCTGCATCTTCTCGGGCAGGAATGCGGGCCGCCACGCGGCACGGTGAGGAGACCGGTTATGGACCTGATGCAGCACGACTTCACCAATGCAGACATCGCCGAACTCACGGCCTGGCGGCGCAGGCTGCACGAGAACCCGGAAATCTCGGGCGAGGAGGAACGGACGGCGCGCGAGGTCGTCGCGTTCCTCGCCGGCACCGGTCCCGACAGGGTGCTGACGGGGATGGGCGGGCACGGGGTGGCGGTGGTCTTCGACAGCGGCGTCGCGGGGCCGACGCTGCTCTTCCGCTCCGAACTCGACGCCCTGCCGATCGAGGAGGTCTCGGATGCTCCGCACCGCTCGCAGGTCCCGGGCAAGTCGCACATGTGCGGCCATGACGGCCATACCGCCATCCTCGCCGCCATGGCGCGGCAGCTGGCGCGGCGGCGGCCGGCCTCGGGCCGCGTCGTGCTCATGTTCCAGCCCGCCGAGGAGACGGGCGAGGGCGCGGCCGGGGTGATGGCGGACCCGCGCTTCCCCGAGATCGCGCCCGACTACGCGTTCTCGCTGCACAACCTGCCCGGCACGCCGCTCGGCCACGTGCGGCTGAAGGCCGGGGTCGTGAACTGCGCCTCGCGCGGCATGCGCATCGTGCTCTCGGGAAAAACGGCGCATTCCTCGATGCCGGAGACCGGCGTATCGCCGATGATGGCGGTGAGCCGGCTGTTGCCGGCGCTCACCGCGCTGTCGGCCGGCCATTTCAGCCGCGACGACTTCGCGCTCGTCACCGTCTGCCACGTCGCGATGGGCGAACCGGTCTACGGCATCCAGCCCGGCCACGCCGAGATCCGCTGCACGCTGCGCACCCGGCTCGACGAGAGGATGGCCGATCTCGTCGCCGCGGCCGAGGCGCTGGTGCGACAGGAGGCCCAGGCCGGCGGGCTCGGCCACGCGGTCGACTATCACGAGGTCTTCCTCGCCAGCCTGAACGACCCCGACGCGACGGCGCATCTGGCGGCCGCGCTGGATGCCGAAGGCATCGGCCACGACGAGGCCGAACTGCCGATGCGTGCGTCCGAGGATTTCGGCCGTTTCGGCCACGGCGCGAAGTCGGCGATGCTGTTCCTCGGCGCGGGCGAGAAGCACCCGCAACTGCATAATCCGGACTACGACTTCCCCGACGACCTGATCCCGATCGGCGCCCGCATCTTCCTGCGCACGGCGCGGACCCTGCTGGGGTGAGACGGGGCGGGCGCCGGCATGGATGAGACGGCGCGCATCGTGGTGGCGGGGGCCGGCAGCGTCGGCTGCTTCGTCGGCGGGTCGCTGGCGGCAGCCGGCCGGAACGTGACGCTGCTCGCCCGGCTGCCGCTCGTGCAGGCGATCGCCGCGCAGGGGCTCTGGATCACCGACCTCGAAGCGCGCGGGCGCCATGTCGGGCCGGAGACGATCGGTCTTACCGCCGCGGCGGAAGCCGCACTGCGCGAGGCCGACGTCGTGCTCGTCACCGTCAAGAGCGGCGACACAGGGGCGATGGCCGGATTGATCGCCGCCCATGCGCCGCCCGAGGCCGTCGTCGTCAGTCTGCAGAACGGCGTCGACAACGTCCCGCTCCTGCGCAGCCGGCTTCCGGGACGTCGGGTCGTCGCCGGCATGGTGCCGTTCAACGTCGTGCAGACGTCGGGACAGGGCACGACGCCGCGCTTCCACCGCGCGACCGCCGGTTCGCTGACCATCGAGGCGGGGCATCCCGATCTCGCGGCGCTGCTCGCGGTCGAGGGCCTTCCCGTCGCCGCGCATCCCGACATGGCGGGCCTCGCCTGGTCGAAGCTGATCCTCAACCTCAACAACGCGCTCAACGCGTTGTCCGGGCTGCCCTTGAAGACGCAGCTGTCGCGCCGGGCCTGGCGCCTGCTTGTCGCCGACCAGATGGCCGAGGCGCTCGGCGTCGCCCGCCGCGCGGGTCTCGCGCTGCCGCGCATCGAAGGCGTTCGCCCGGCGCTGATCCCGCATCTGCTGCGGCTGCCCGACCCGCTGTTCGGTCTGGTCGCGCGACGCATGCTCGCCATCGACCCGCAGGCCACCTCCTCGATGGCGGAGGACATCGCCCGCGGACGGACCACCGAGGTGCGCTTCCTGCAGGGCGCCGTGGCGCGGCTTGCCCGCGAACACGGTCTGCGCGCGCCGCTCGCCGAGGCCATGGTCGCGATGGTGACAGAGTGCGAGAGCGGCCGCCGCGACTGGTCGCCCGGCAACGTCGCGGAGCGGTTTGCGCGGGCGCGGCTGGAGGCTTTCGCAGAAGGGCGCCTGTCCTGACCCAGAGTGCAGCGGGACGGGGCAGGCTGTCGGTGGCTACAGGCGAAAAGGGTTCCTCACGTGAAGACGAGCTTCGACGAGGAGACCGGCGTGGACCGCACCTCGGCCGTGCAGCCCGCCCCTCCCGCTACTCCGCCGCCTTCCTGAACGCGTCCGCCCCCGTCTCGAACTGCAGCTTGGCGAGTCTGGCATAGATGCCGTCCCTGGCGACGAGGCTCTGGTGGGTGCCTTCCTCCACGACGCGTCCCTGGTCGAGCACCAGGATGCGGTCGGCCCTGAGTACGGTTGCCAGCCGGTGGGCGATGACGATGGTGGTGCGGCCTTCCATCAGCCGCTCGAGCGCTGCCTGCACCAGCATCTCGCTCTCGGCATCGAGTGCCGAGGTGGCCTCGTCGAGCAAGAGGATCGGCGCGTCGCGGAGGATGGCGCGGGCGATCGCGACGCGCTGGCGCTGGCCACCGGAAAGCGTGACGCCGCGCTCGCCGACGAGCGTGTCGTAGCCGTGGTCGAGGGCGCGGATGAAGTCGTCCGCCAGCGCGTCCCGCGCCGCCGCCACGATCTCGGCGTCGGACGCACCCGGCCGGCCGAAGGCGATGTTCTCGCGCACAGTGGCCGCGAAGATGGTCAGATCCTGCGGGACGAGCGCGATGCGCGACCGCGCTTCCTGCGGATCGGCGGACGCGAGATCGACCCCGTCCACCAGGACGGTGCCCCCCTGCGGATCGTAGAAGCGCAGGAGCAGCGAGAAGATCGTCGTCTTGCCGGCCCCGGACGGACCGACGATGGCGATGGTCTCGCCCGGTTTCGCCTCGAAAGAGAAGCCGCGCAGGGCCGACCGGTCGGGCGCGGTCGGATAGGCGAAATGGACGTCGCGGAACGCTACGGAGCCGATCGGCGTCGCAGGCAGCCGAACCGGATCGGCGGGCGCTGCGATCGTAGGTTCCTCGGCGAGAAGCTCGGTGAGGCGCTCGGCGGCACCCGCCGCCTGGCTGAGCTCGCCCCAGACTTCCGACAGGGCGCCGAGCGCGCCGGCGGCAAAGAGGGAATAGAGGAGGAACTGGCCCAGCGTCCCGGCGCTCATGACGCCCGTCAGGACGTCGCGCGAGCCGAACCAGAGCACCGCCACCACGGAGGAGAAGATCATGAAGATCGCGAAGAAGGTGAGGAAGGAACGGGCGAAGACCGACGACTGCGCCGCCCGGAAGGCCGTCTCCACCGCGTCCGCGAAGCGGCTCGCGACCAGCCTCTCGTTGGTGAAGGCCTGCAGCGTGCGGATCGAGCCGATCTGCTCGCTCGCATAGGCGGAGGCAGTGGCCAGGGTGTCCTGCGCGAGCCGGGACTTGCGGCGCACGGAACGGCCGAAGGCCACGAGGGGGATGACGACGACCGGGATGGCACCGATCACCAGCATGGAGAGCTTCGGGCTCGTCACCACCATCATGCCCAGCGCGCCGATGCCGAGGATGGTGTTGCGCAGAGCCATGGAGGCGGTGGCGCCGACGGCCGACTTGATCTGGGTGGTGTCGGCCGTCAGCCGCGAGACGATCTCGCCCGACTGGACCGAGTCGAAGTAGCCCGGCGACAGCGTGGTGACGTGCCGGAAGACGTCGCGGCGGACGTCGGAGACGATGCGTTCGCCGAGCGTGATGACGAAGTAGTAGCGGCAGGCAGAAGCGAGCGCCAGCACGAGGGCGATCACGATCAGCATCGAGAAGTAGTTGGCGATGAAGGTGGAGTCCGATGCGGAGAAACCGTGGTCGACCATGCGCCGCACGGCGAGCGGCAAGGTGAGCGTCGTGGCCGCGGCGAGCGCGAGGAACACCAGCGCGCCAGCCACCAGACCCTTGTAGTGCAGGAGATAGGGAAACAGCTTGCGCAGCGGTTTGAGGGAGCGGCGGCGTCTTTCAGCCTCGCCCGATGCATCCGCCATGCCGTCCTCGCTTCCTGCCCCGCCGGCCGCGTGCCTGCGCGGGCCGGTCTTGTGCTTCCGTTTCGGCTGATGTATAGGCTCGCCGACGTTTTTTGAAGCCGTAGCCCTCGCTGGCCGCGGCTTCAACCATTTAACACGGGCAAGATTGCCGCAGGCGCGCCGGCCGCGCGGATGGCCCCAGGGATCAGGACGAGAGCGATGAAAGAGAAAATCCACCCCGACTACCACACGATCAAGGTGGTCATGACCAACGGCACCGAGTATTTCACGAAGTCGACCTGGGGCAAGGAAGGCGACACGATGAACCTCGACATCGATCCGTCCACGCACCCGGCCTGGACCGGCGGTCAGCAGACGCTGCTCGACCGCGGCGGCCGCCTGACCAAGTTCAAGAGCAAGTTCGCCGGCCTCGGCCTCTGAGCCGCCGACCGACTGCGCCTTCAAGGAACCCCGCTTCGGCGGGGTTTTTTCATGGCCCGCGGAATGCCTGCCGACAGCACCGTCTCCCGCACGCGTCCGGCGACGCGGTGCCAACCGGGAAAGGTTCCGTTGCGCGACGGCGCTACGTGGCTCCCGGCCGATCCGAATGCCCGAGCCCGCGCTCCGGCCAGACCACGTCGCGGACCTTCTGCTTCAGCACCTTCGCCTCCGGAAAGCCGCCGTCGCGCTTGCGCTCCCAGATCGTGACGCCGTCGCAGGCGATTTCGAAGACGCCGCCGGTGCCCGGCACCAGCGCCACCTCGCCGAGGTCGGCGCCGAAGGTCGACAGCAGTTCCTGCGCCATCCAGGCGGCGCGCAGCAGCCACTGGCACTGGGTGCAGTAGGTGATGCGGATGATGGGCTTCATGGCGATGCGTGAAGGACGGCCGTACCGGCGATGCGATCGTAGATCGGGTCGCGCTTGCGTACCATCGACACGGCGATCCAGACGAACCAGGCGACGGTTAGGGCGGTGCCGGCTATGCTCGCCGCCCAGTAGGTCGGGTCGACCAGCAGCCGGGACGCCGCTGCCATATCGTCGCCGATCCATGCGGCCATCGCCCAGGAGGGCAGGGCCGCGAGGACGAAGAGCATCATGGCCAGCCGGCGCGCCAGCGCGCGATAGATGCCTGTTCCGATCGTGCGGCCCCCGGAGAGGGCGACCGTCCGGATTCCGAGGAGCCGCTTGCCGAGCGTCTGGCCCCGCAGGCCCTCCATCCCGACGACATAGACGAGCAGGACGAGGACGGCGATCCAGGACGCGTTATAGACCGGCAACTGGGCGAGTTGCCCGCTGGGGTCGAGCCAGAACGCCTCGAAAACACCGGTCGTCGTGGCGCCCTGCGTTTCGGATCTGGAGACGATCAGGTAGCGCGACGTTCCCGCCCCCAAGAGCGACGAGCGGCAGTCGACGAAGCTGGTCGGATCGGGAATCTTCGTCTGCAGCCCCCGGGGAAGCGCGGCCAGAGGGGTGCAGGTCCTGAGCACGAAGCCGAAGCTTCCCTGGATCCTCCCGTTCGTCCAGGCAAACAACACGACGATTACGATCTGGAGAGGGATCAAGACCACCGAACAATCGACCAGCCACGCGGCGGCGCGCCGCCAGAAACCGGCGCGACGCCAGTAGCCGGGTCGCCGCTCTGCGTCGGTGCTCGCGCCGTCACTCATCGATCCATCCCCTCGCGTTGCGGAAGGATTGGCTCAAGCCGCGAGGGAATTCAACTGAAAGATGTGATCGATCAGGCGGCGGAGAGCTTCGCCATGGTCTCCTCGTCGACCTCGAAGTTGGCGTAGACGTTCTGCACGTCGTCGTCGTCCTCGAGCACGGCGATGAGCTTCATCAGCGACTGAGCACGTTCCTCGTCGACCGGGATGGTGTTCTGCGGCTTCCAGATGGTCTTGACCGTCTCGGCTTCGCCGAGCGCGGCCTCGAGCGCCTTCGACACCTCGCCGATGTCGGAGAAGGCGCAGTAGATCGTGTGGCCTTCCTCGTCGGACTGGACGTCCTCGGCGCCGGCCTCGATCGCGGCCTCCATCACCTTGTCGGCGTCGCCGGCCGAGGCGGGGTAATAGATCTCGCCGGCGCGGTCCCACATGAAGGACACCGATCCGGTTTCCCCCAGTGCGCCGCCGGCCTTGGTGAAGGCCGCGCGGACGTTGGAAGCGGAGCGGTTGCGGTTGTCGGTCAGCGCCTCGACGATGACGGCGACGCCGCCGGGGCCGTAGCCCTCGTAGCGCACTTCCTCGTAGTTCTCGGTGTCGGCGCCGGCGGCCTTGTTGATGGCGCGCTGGATGTTGTCCTTCGGCATGGACTGCGCCTTGGCCGCCTGGATGGCGAGGCGAAGACGCGGGTTCATGTCCGGGTCGGGGATCCCCATCTTGGCAGCGACGGTGATCTCGCGCGCGAGCTTGGAAAACATCTTGGAGCGCACGGCGTCCTGGCGCCCCTTGCGATGCATGATGTTCTTGAACTGTGAATGGCCAGCCATGGCACCCCTGTCGTCGGTCTCTTCAGGATTTCGCGGGCTTATAGTTAGTTTGCAGGCGAAGGTCCAGAAAAACAGGCTTCAGGCTTCAGGCGTCGCGGCTCGGTTGGGCTCGATCAGGTCCCAGCGGTTGCCGCAGAGATCCTCGAAGACGGCGACCGTCCCGTAGGCTTCCCGGCGCGGTCCTTCCAGGAAGGTGACGCCCCGGGCGAGCATCGCCGCGTGGTCCCGGTCGAAATCGTCGGTTTCCAGAAAGAGAAAGACCCGTCCCCCCGTCTGGTCGCCGATGCGAGCCAGCTGCGCAGGGCCATCGGCCTTCGCAAGCAGGATACGGGCGCCGCCATCGGGCGTGCCCATGACCACCCAGCGCTTGCCGCCGCCGAGTTCCACGTTCTCCAGCAGGTCGAGGCGGAGACAGTCGCGATACCAGCGGATGGCCGCGTCCTGGTCGGCGACGAGCACCGCCACGGTGGCGATGCGGCGCGGCGGCCGGGCGGTCACTCGGCGATCACGTAACGGCCGAGCATGCGGCGCTGGCCAAGGTCGTAGTGGTAGATCGCGGTGGTGCCGCCCGGCAGCACGGTGTGAAGCGTCAGCCGGTCGCCCGACAGCGCCTGTGAAACGACGCGCGCGCCGGCCGGCAGGGCGATGACGCCCTCGACGAAGGGCATGTCGGCGGACGAGGGAACCGCGGCATTGGTCGCCGCGGGCTCGCTCGACGACGAGAAGACGCCGGACTTGTAGACAACGGCGCCGAGCACGGCCATAACGGCCGTCAGCAGAATTCCGATGTTGATGACGACGAAGCGCATGAGCTTGCGCTGAACCCGTTCCGCAGCCGGATCGAGCGGCTGTTCGGCGAGTTCGTGATCGAAGGTCGGTTTCTGCATTTTTCCGGAGCCAGGTCCCTGTCGCGAGCCCCTGATATCGAAGCCGAACCCGATTTGGAAGGCGAAAGCGCCTTCGTCGCCGATTCCGCCGCCGCAGGCGAACGACTCGACCAGTGGCTGACGGCCAGGCTGGGAGGCGACTATTCGCGCAGCCGGGTGCAGGCGCTGATCCGCGAGGGGGCCGTGCGCATCGGCGGCGTCGCCGTCACGGAGCCGAAGCGCAAGATTGCGCCGGGCGACCGGATCGTGCTGGCGGTCCCCGAGCCGGAACCCGCCGAGCCGGAAGGCGAGGACATACCGCTCGTCGTGCTGTTCGAGGACGAGCACCTGATCGTCATCGACAAGCCCGCCGGTCTGGTCGTGCATCCCGGGTCGGGCAACTGGACGGGCACGCTGGTCAACGCCCTGATCCATCATTGCGGCGCATCGCTCTCCGGCATCGGCGGCGTCCGGCGGCCGGGCATCGTGCATCGGCTCGACAAGGACACCAGCGGCGTGATGGTGGCCGCCAAGACCGACGCTGCGCATCGGGCGCTGTCGGAAGCCTTCGCCGACCACGGTCGCAGCGGCGACCTCGAACGTGCCTATGCGGCGCTGGTCTGGGGCGTGCCGCCGCGCAGCGCCGGCACGATCGACGCCGCGCTCGGGCGGTCGGGCCGCGACCGCACCAAGCGTGCGGTCGTCAGCGAGGATCGCGACGACGCACGCCACGCGGTGACGCATTTCACGGTGGAAAGCCGGTATTCGATTGCCGCCCGGGAAGACGTCGCAGCCCTCGTCGAGTGCCGGCTGGAGACGGGCCGGACGCACCAGATCCGCGTGCACATGGCCCATATCGGCCATCCCGTGATCGGCGACCCGGAATACGGAGCTGCCTTTCGCACCAAGGCGAACCGCCTGCCCGATCCGGTGAAAAGCCTCGCCCGAGACTTTCCCCGGCAGGCCCTGCATGCGCGGCTTCTGTCTTTCCGGCACCCGGCGACAGGGGAGGACATGACGTTTGAAACGCCTTTGCCGCCCGATATGGCGGAACTCGTCGCCGGGTTCGAGGGTTTGTCGATCAAGCGCCGGAACTGAAGTCCTCCGGCACCGCCAGGCGAAGCGGATCGTTCACATCCGGGTGACACAGCGTGTCGGCCCGACATGCATCGTGAAATCGCCAGAATCCGTTCCTATATGTCGCGCAGGTCGTGGTGCGTCGTGAGCACGGGCGCGTCCGCAGACCCGCCGGCTTCCGGGGGTCGAACACGAGAAGAGGGAGGGCGCTTCATGGCCCAGTCACTGCCCAGCATCGTTTCCGGAGAAGGCGGCCTCGCCCGCTATCTCGAAGAAATCCGCCGCTTTCCGATGCTCCAGCCGCAGGAAGAGTACATGCTCGCCAAGCGGTTCAACGAGCACGGCGACACCGCCGCGGCCCACAAGCTCGTCACGAGCCATCTCCGACTCGTCGCCAAGATCGCGATGGGCTATCGCGGCTATGGCCTGCCGATCGGCGAGGTGGTCTCCGAAGGCAATGTCGGCCTGATGCAGGCGGTCAAGAAGTTCGAACCCGACAGGGGCTTCCGCCTCGCCACCTACGCGATGTGGTGGATCAAGGCCTCGATCCAGGAGTACATCCTGCGCTCGTGGAGCCTGGTGAAGATGGGAACCACCGCCAACCAGAAGCGGCTGTTCTTCAACCTGCGCAAGGTGAAGGGCAAGATCCAGGCTCTGGAGGAAGGCGACCTCAAGCCGGAGCAGATCACCGAAATCGCGACGCGCCTGAACGTGTCGGAGGAAGAAGTGGTCTCGATGAACCGGCGTCTCTCGGGCGACGCCTCGCTGAACGCGCCCATCCGCGCCACCGAAGGCGAGTCCGGCGAGTGGCAGGACTGGCTCGTCGACGACAGCCAGTCGCAGGAAGAAATGCTGGTCGAGCAGGACGAGCTGGAAAACCGGCGCGGAATGCTCTCTGGCGCGCTCGACGTGCTCAACGAACGCGAGCGGCGGATCTTCGAAGCGCGCCGGCTGTCGGAAGACCCGTTGACGCTCGAGGAACTGTCCGCGGAGTTCGACATCAGCCGTGAGCGCGTGCGCCAGATCGAGGTCCGTGCCTTCGAGAAGGTTCAGGAAGCGGTAAAGGCCGCGGCGCGACGCCAGGCGCAGGCCCTGCGCACCATCGACGCGGGTGCCGCGGCCTGACGCAGCCGATGGCGCCGTCCGCGATGCCGCAGTTTCCAGACGCCGCCGGACCCCTCCGGCGGCGTCTGTCCTTCATCGGCCGCACCTGCCCGTCCTCGTTGCCAGCCTCGTAGCTTTCGCGCGGCGGTAACCGGGATTTCAGACTTCACCGGCAAGGATGGGTCCGGCGCACATGCAGCGCCCGACATCGCCACGAAGGACAGGACTGCCGGTCTCATGAACTCCCGTCACCAGACGTGCGCAGGCTGCCGCGACGGCGAGGCCTTTCCCGACAGCATAGCGATGGCGTTCCAGCCGATCATCTCGGCCGCAGACGGTTCCATCTTCGCCTACGAGGCGCTGGTGCGGGGAGCGAACGGCGAAGCGGCCGGCACCGTGCTGGCCCGCGTGACGGAAGGCAACCGCTATGCCTTCGACCAGGCGTGCCGGCGCATGGCGATCAGGAGCGCCGCGTCGCTCGGGCTCGCGGATCTCGGGGCCCGGCTGTCGATCAATTTCATGCCGAACGCGGTCTACAAGGCGGAGGCCTGCATCCGGCTGACCCTGGAGACGGCGCGCGAAACCGGATTTCCGCTCTCCGGCATCATCTTCGAGTTCACCGAGGACGAGATGATCCGCGATACCGGCCACGTGAAGGAGATCGTGCGCGCCTACAAGTCGTACGGCTTCCTGACGGCGCTCGACGATTTCGGCGCGGGCTACGCCGGATTGGGGCTGCTCGCCAACTTCCAGACCGACATCGTCAAGCTGGACATGGATCTCGTCCGCAACATCGACACCGATCGTGCACGGCGCGCGATCGTGCGCGGAATCGTGGTGATGGCCAAGGATCTTGGCATCACGCTCATCGCGGAAGGCATCGAGACGGCAGGCGAGCATGCCGCTCTGTGCGACCTCGGGATCGACCACCTGCAGGGCTACGTCATCGCGCGGCCGGGATTCATGTGCCTGCCGGCACCGCAACTGGTCCGCCTCGCCGCCTGAACGACCGGGGCTCGGCAGTTTGCCGGGGACAGGGCCGGATCAGCCGCTGTCGGCCTCCTGCCACGCCCGCAGCGCCTGCTCGAAGACCTGTTCGCCGGGGATTCCCTTCTCCATGGTCATGAGCGCGCGGCGGCCGGACTTGTAGACGATCGGCACGTCGATCCAGTTCTGGCGGCGCAGGAGCGCGTTGTTGGCGTCGCGCGCCTGCTTCTCGTCGTTCAGGGCGAGCAGGAAGAACCCGTCCGCGATCTTGGCCGTCATGCCCGCAAGCGCGCTGCCGGCCGACTCCTCGTTCTCCTTCATCGTCATGCGCAGCACGTTGTCGATGGCGCCGCCCGCGAAGTTCTCCGGGGTGATGAAGATCAGCTCGACGATGTGACTTGCCGGGAGCGACTTGTCGGCGTTGCGCCTGATCGTCATGCGGAGCTGGATGTTGCGGCCTGGCACGCTCGCCTCGGCGCGGATGGCCGGCTCGGGCGGCAGGTCGTTGCCAGGCGATTCCTGGATCAGCGACCAGACCGTCGCGCCGGGTTCGGCCGAGCCCTGCGCGACGCTCGTCCGCTCCTCGTAGAATATCGCCCGCTGACCCACCGGAACCGCGGTGTCGGCTGCGGGCGCGGCTGCCGCCGGGGGCGGCGGAGCGGCCTGGGTAACGGCCGCCACGGAGGTGCCCTCGCCGATCAGTGGCGCGCCGTTGGCCGGGCCGTCATCGACTTCGCTGCCGTCCGGGGTCAGCCGCTGCGTGAACTTGGGAGCGGCGCCGTCGTCTTCGACAGCGCCGGGGGCTTCTTCCGCCGCGAGAGGCGCAGGAGCCACGGCGGCGATCTCCTCTTCCTCCTCCTCGGCCGGGGCGGGTTCCGGGGGTGCCGGTGCCGCCTCGGGCGCCGGTCGTACCGCCGCCACCTCCTCGCCACCGAACATCGATCCGATCCGGTCTCCGTTCGCCCAGAGGCCGTAGCCGATTCCGCCGAACACGATCAGGGCCGCGGCCACGCCGGCCGCGATCTTGACCATTCCCGAGCGATCCCTGGACGGCTCCGACGGCGACCTGCGAGGCGTGCCGTAGCGCCGGTCGCCAGCCGCCACCGCATCCGTCAGCGGATCATCGTCCGCCGGGCCCGGAACCGAAATGCGGGCGTCGTCCTCATAGCCGCCATAGTCATCGAAGGCGGCGTTGTCGTCCCGGAGTTCGTCGCCGTCCTGCCCGTAGGCGGGGTCCTCGTCCAGGTCGGGGCCACGTTCGTTCGCGGGGGGCGTATAGCCGCGGCCCGCCTGCGCCGGCTGGGGCTGGACCGACCTGTAACCTTCCGTGGAAGCGACGGTCGCCGGAGCGCCTGCCGACGCAGCGATCGCCGCAGGAGCGGTGCTCTCCTTCGCGGCCGCCTTCGAGACGGGCGCCGAAGCCGGCGCAGGGGCGGCCGGGCGCGGCGCTGGATCTTCGCGCGGCGCTGCCGGAGCTGCCTTGGCCGGCGGCTTCGAGAGGCTCGAGAACAGCGCATCGAGTTCGTCGAGGGGGTCCTCCACCTCCTCTTCCGGCTCGCTCTCGGCCTCCAGCGCCGCATACTCGGCCTCGACTTGGCGGATCGCTTCCTCGAGTGCCTTGCGCTGCCGGTCGACGACGGCCGGCGACGCGGGCGGGTTGAGAGCCGCCAGCTTCGCGCCGATCGTCATGCGCGCCTTCTGGTAAACCTTCTCGCGCACGTCGGGCGTATTCTCGCCGAGGCCTTCGATGGTCTTTTTCAGGACCGCTACGAAATCCGCCATGTGTCTCTTCGACCTATGCTTTTCCCTCCCGGACAGATGCGGCGACGATCGCCCCCCGCGGGAGTTTCAACCTAATCTTGAAACGGGTCCGTCACAAGTATGGTGTCCTCGCGTTCCGGGCTGGTCGATAGCAGCGCCACCGGCGCGCCGATCAGCTCCTCGACGTAGCGGACATACTTCACCGCCTGCGCCGGAAGATCGTTCCAGCTGCGCGCACCGCGCGTCGTGCCCTTCCAGCCTTCCAGGCTCTGGTAGACCGGCTGGACGCGTGCCTGCGCACCCTGGCTGGCCGGAAGATAATCGATTTCCTCACCGTCCAGGCGATAGCCGATACACACTTTGATCTCGTCGAGCCCGTCGAGGACGTCGAGCTTGGTCAGTGCGATGCCGTCGATGCCGTTGACCGCAACCGCCTGCCGCACCAGCACTGCATCGAACCAGCCGCAGCGACGCTTGCGTCCGGTCACCGTGCCGAACTCGTGGCCGCGCTCGCCGAGAAAGCTGCCCACGTCGTTGTCCTGCTCGGTGGGGAAGGGACCTTCGCCGACGCGGGTGGTGTAGGCCTTGGTGATGCCGAGCACGTAGCCGATCGCGCCCGGACCGACGCCGGAGCCGGTCGCCGCCTGGCCGGAAACGGTGTTTGACGAGGTGACGAAGGGATAGGTGCCGTGGTCGATGTCGAGCAGCGTGCCCTGCGCGCCTTCGAACAGGATCCTGTCGCCCGCGCGGCGCGCGTCGTCGAGTATCTTCCACACGCGATCCATGTAGGGAAGGATCCTGTCGGCAACCGACCGCAGTTCCTCCATCGCGGCCGCGTGGTCGACCTCGGCATGGCCGAGCCCGCGCCGCAACGCGTTGTGATGGGTGAGCAGGCGGTCGACCTTGCCCGGAAGCGTGTCCATGTCGGCCAGATCCATGACCCTGATTGCCCTGCGCCCGACCTTGTCCTCATAGGCCGGGCCGATACCCCTGCGTGTTGTTCCGATCCGGGTGCCCGAATTCGAGGCCGCGTCCTCGCGGAACCCGTCGAGCTCCCTGTGCAGGGACAGTATCAACGCGGTGTTTTCGGCTATTTTCAGGCGGTCGGGACCGACGTCGATGCCCTGGCTCTTCAGCTTCTCGACTTCAGCCACGAAGGCATGCGGATCGAAGACGACGCCGTTGCCGATGACCGACATCTTGCCCGGGCGTACGACCCCCGAAGGAAGGAGGGACAGCTTGTAGACCTTGCCGTCCACGACGAGGGTGTGGCCGGCATTGTGGCCCCCCTGGAAACGGACGACGAGATCGGCACGCTCCGAGAGCCAGTCGACGATCTTGCCCTTGCCCTCGTCTCCCCATTGAGACCCGACGACCACGACATTGGCCATTGATGCTTCCTTCCTGTGCCGGCGCGGAACCCGCACCGAAAAAAACGACAGGCCTCTATAGCGGTCCGCACAGGCCCGCGCGACCCCCCATCCCTCTGGTTTCTGGCGCAGGTCCAACCAAATTGCGCCGCTGATCGTTTACTTCGCCGGCACGAGCCTCTAACCCGGCGCGTCTCGAACCAAGGCGGATCCATGAACAGAGCGGCCTACGTCCTGCTCCTGATGACGACCATGTTCTGGGGCGGCAACGCCGTAGCCGGGAAGATGGCGGTGGGGCACGTTTCGCCAATGCTCTTCGTGGTGCTGCGGTGGGCGCTGGCCTTCGCGCTGCTCTTCGCGATCGGCCACCGGCAACTGCTGTCCGACTGGGGGACGATCCGGCCGCGGCTTGCCTATCTCTCGGCGATGGGCTTCTTCGGCTTCGCGGCGTTCAACCTTTCCCTGTACGGCGCCTTCCTCTACACTTCCGCGGTCAACGGCAGCATCGAGCACGCCGGCATCCCGATGGCGATCTTCGCGCTCAACTTCCTGATCTTCCGGCAGCACGTCTTCGCAGGCCAGATCCTGGGCTTTCTCCTCACCTTCGTGGGCGTCGTGCTGACGGCCGCGCACGGAGACCTGGCAGGGCTCCTGCGGCTCGACCTCAACCGCGGCGACGCGCTGGTTCTGGTCGCAGTGCTGGTCTACGCGGGGTATACCGTCTTCCTGCGCTACCGGCCGGCGATCCACTGGCAGAGCTACATGATCGTCCTGTCGGCGGCGGCCTGCCTGACCTCGGTGCCCTTCGCCATCGCGGAATACGCCGCAGGGGCCACGATCTGGCCCGATGCGACGGGATGGGGTGTCGTCGTCTACACCGCGCTGTTCCCCTCGCTGCTCTCGCAGGTATTCTACATGCGCGGCGTGGAGATGATCGGCGCAAACCGGGCCGGGCTGTTCATCAACCTCGTGCCGATCTTCGGAACGCTGCTGTCGCTCATGGTGCTGGGCGAGAGGCTGCACGGCTACCACGTGGTCGCCATCGCGCTGGCTTTCGCCGGCATCGCCATTGCCGAGTGGAGCGGGCGCCGGCGAGAGGCGGCAGATGCAGGTTAGGCCAGCTCAACGCTCCGAGAGCGCCAGCCGCAGTCCGAAGCCGGCGAAAGCCAGCGCCACCGTCCGGCGCATCCAGACCATCACCGTCTCGCTTCTCAGTACACGCTCGCCCACAAGCGAGGCGAAGAAGCCGTAGACGATGAAGACGGCGAAGGTCATCGCCATGAACACGCCGCCCAATGCCAGCATCTGCGGCACGGGGGAGGCGGCGGCCGGGTCGATGAACTGCGGCAGGAACGCGAAGAAAAAGACCGACAGCTTCGGATTGAGGATGTTGATCAGGAAGCCGGTGCGGATGGTCCGCCAGGCCGGCACGGGGCGCCGTTCGGAGCCCGCGTCGATCTGCATGGCGCCGCCGTCGCGCAGCGTCTGCCAGGCGAGGTAGAGCAGGTAGGCCGCGCCGGCATATTTCAGCGCCTGGAAGAGCAGCGCGCTGGTGTGCAGCAGCGCCGCCAGCCCCGCCACCGAGGCGGCGATCGCCGGCACGATGCCGAGCGTGCAGCCGATAGCGGCGGCGACGCTCGCGCCGCGGCCGCCCGACAGGCCGGTCATGACCGTGTAGACCACGCCCGTGCCGGGGATGAGGACGACGATGAGGGAGGTGAAGAGGAATTCGATCGACATCATGTCCCCCGTCGAAGCCTAGCTTGCTCGCGCGAGAAGGGCAGCCTGTTCCTCGGCCATCTCGCGCAGGCGGTCACAGCCGAAATCGACATCCTCGTCGTCGGCATCGCCCCAGTAGATCGCGTGGCCGTGCGGCTGGACCTTGACGGCTCGGAACGTGTCGGGCGTCCTGAGGGGCTCGAAGAGCTCCCCGTCCCCGATCAGGCCGCGCACGTCGACGACGCCCTGGTATCCGTCGTCCCAGACGATCTTGAGGACACCGGGGATCACCGCTTCGGCGGAGAGAATTCGCAAAGTTCCCGTCATTCGATGCGCTCCGGTCGCCGCCTGGCCTGCAGTGCATCCCAGGCGGCGAGAAGGGCCGCCTGTCTTGGTCTGGCCCAGGATAGCACAGCAGAAAGCTTCGCGGACGGCAAGTCGCCGTTCATGACCCGGAGCAGGTCGATCGAGATCTGCACGCGGTGTCCTGCGTGGACGGCATGAAAGTGCGGCGGGGGGTGCCCGGCGGCGTAGAACTTTATCTCGACGCCATCGAACACCGCCACCGTCGGCATGACGGATCAGAGATCCAGCACCAGCCGCTCCGGATCCTCCAGGCTCTCCTTCACGCGCACCAGAAAGGTCACCGCTTCCTTGCCGTCGACGATGCGGTGGTCGTAGGAGAGCGCCAGATACATCATCGGGCGGACGACGATCTGGCCGCCGACGACCATCGGCCGCTCCTGGATCTTGTGCATGCCGAGGATGCCCGACTGCGGCGCGTTGAGGATCGGCGTCGACATCAGCGAGCCGTAGACGCCGCCGTT
>Ga0208243_1000310_pt1 | contig 32919 bp, 30 predicted proteins | sample Subbio2Aug_QV12A_FD_184826 | JGI IMG/M metagenome (GOLD analysis project Ga0208243, IMG submission 184826) | Serpentinite rock and fluid subsurface biosphere microbial communities from McLaughlin Reserve, California, USA - CR12Aug_QV12A (SPAdes) | ecosystem: Environmental > Terrestrial > Deep... | reverse complement strand
GGCCCCCGCCTCCTGACGCTGGGCCTCATCCTGCCGCTGGCCGCCTGCGCAAGCGGGACGAGCCCGATGCAGCTCTATCCGCTGCAAGGGCCGATCGCGGACGCGGACCCGACGCTGGTGATCCAGGCCACGGCAAAGAACACCACGGGCACCTCGGGGGACCTCGCGTTCCGTCTTCCGGAAGCGGGCCGCTGCACCGGCACCTGGTCCTCGCTGACCCCCCGCACGGTCTCCAGCAAGCGGGGCATGTCGCTGACCTGGAAGAAGACCGGCGGCGAGGTGGGCCACGAGGTCGCGACGGTCGCGGGTGTGAACAACGGCGAGATCTACGCCGTCTGCGCCGACGGGACGCGGGTGCAGGGCACCTTCGTCATCGGCTCGGGCACCGCGAGCGGCTCGGGTCAGGCGTCCGACACCAACGGCAACGTCTACAAGCTGCTGTTCTAGGCGCGCAAAGCGGCGTCGAGAACGGCCCGCACCTTGTCGCCCGGAACATCGTCGGCCACGAAGGCCTGTCCGATCCCGCGCGCGAGGATGAAGCGGAGCTTGCCGTCCACCACCTTCTTGTCCTGACCCATCAGCGCGATCAGCGCCTCGGAACCCGGCAGTTCGCCCGGGATGTCGCGGATGTCCACCTTCATCCCCATCGCCCGCAGATGCGCGCGGACGCGGCCGGGCTCTTCCTGGCTGCAGAGGCCGAGGCGCGCCGACAGTTCGAAGGCCAGCGCGCAGCCGATGGCGACGCCCTCGCCGTGGAGGAGGCGGTCCGAATAGCCGGTGGCCTTTTCCAGGGCGTGGCAGAAGGTGTGGCCGAGGTTCAGAAGCGCGCGCTCGCCTTCCTCGGTCTCGTCGCGGCTGACAATGCCGGCCTTCATCTCGACCGAGCGGGTGACGGCCCGAAGACGCGCGGGCTTGTCACCCGCCCGGATTGAAGGACCCGAGCTTTCCAGCCAGTCGAAGAAGGCTGCGTCGCCAAGCAGGCCGTATTTCACCACTTCGCCGTAACCCGACAGGAAATCGCGGTCAGTGAGCGTGTCGAGGACGTCGATGTCGGCCAGCACGAGGCTAGGCTGGTGGAATGCACCGACGAGGTTCTTGCCCTGCGCGGTGTTGATCCCGGTCTTGCCGCCGACCGAACTGTCCACCTGGGCAAGAAGCGAGGTCGGAAGCTGCACGAAACGGACGCCCCGACGCAGGATGGCGGCGGAGAAGCCCACGAGGTCGCCGATCACGCCGCCGCCCAGAGCAACGACCACATCCTTCCGTTCGACCTTCTGCTCCAGCAGCCATTCGGTCGCACGGGCGAGGTTTTCCCAGTTCTTCGTCCCCTCGCCCGGGGGCAGGGCCAGAGCGGTAGAGGCGATGCCTTCAGCGTCCAGTGCCGCCTGCAGCGTGGACAAGTGGCGGGCGGCGACGGTTTCCTCGGTCACGATGGCCACGCGCTTGCGGCGCAGGACGGGCGCGATCTCTTTCCCCGCGCGGGCCAGAAGGCCCTGGCCGATCCGCACCTCGTAGGAGCGTTCGCCCAGATCAACCGCAACTCTGTTCAAGATCAGACCTCCAGCACGTCCGGCCGTGCCTTGAGCGCCTCGACCACGCGCGAGGCCATGTCCTCGACGGATCGTTCGGCGGCGCTTTCCACCACGATGTCGGCCTTCGCATAAAGCGGCTGGCGCGCCTCGTAAAGCTCGCGCAGCGTCTCACGCGGGTTGGCGGTCCGCAGAAGCGGGCGGGTGGTCTTGTGGCGGACGCGCTGCCACAGGAGTTCGAGATCGGCCTTCAGCCAGACCGAAACGCCGACTTCATGGATGAGCATGCGGTTCGGCTCGGACAGGAAGGCGCCGCCGCCGGTGGACAGGACGCAGGGGGTTCCGCGCAGGAGGCGGCCGATCACTTCCGTCTCGCGGGCGCGAAAGAAGGGTTCGCCGTCGCGTTCGAAAATCTCGGCGATGGTTCGGTTGGCGGCACGGACGATCTCTTCGTCGGAATCCTTGAAGGCGACACCCAGCTGACGCGCGAGCGCCGTGCCGACAGCGGTCTTGCCGGCCCCCATCATTCCAACCAGAACGACCGTCTTCACCAAACGCATGGCGCACCATTCCCCCGGGCCCGCGGGCAAGGACTTGCCGACGGTAAATCTTTCCCCCTCAATGGCGTGAAGTCTTCCCGAATGCTATATAGATTTGCAATGGCATCTGCCGCGCCGGAGGCATATCCGGTCGCGCGCAGCAACAATAGCCGGGGGGATCAAGCCCCACGGGACGCACGAGGAAGGGCTAGGCGATGGGTCGGATCATCAAGGCGTTGGTGGTGCTGGTGATTTTGGGCTTCATCGGCTTGACGGGCTATGCCTATCTGGGCGATCTGACCCCCAGTCAGGGCGAGGTGAAGAAGCCTGTGGTGTTGAATGCGGACTAGTGCGGCGGGGTTTCTATCGCTTCTGATCTTCAGCCATCCGGCCACGGGGCAGGATGCCGGCGGGCCGTTGTCGGCCATCGACTGGCTGTCCCAATCGGTCGCGACGCCTGCGACGGCCGGCACGATTGCCCCCTCGCTTGACGAGCCACCGGTCACCGAGGCGGGTGGCGCGCTTCCGGCCACGGTGACGACATCTTCTCTGGACGGCCCGTCGCCCGATGGGGTCGGCCTGATCGCTCCGGCGGTGTCGGGCCTGCCGAGAGACCTCTGGGGCGCGGGCCTGACGCGCGAGATCGCCGAGCGGCTGGTGACGCATCCCGACGACGACCTTCCGGCGCTGCGGCAGTTGTTTCTGACGATCCTTCTGGCCGAGGTTGCGGCTCCGGTCGATGCCGGGGGCCGGGGTGAGCTTCTGCAGACCCGGATCGATAAGCTTCTGGCGATGGGTGCGCTGGAACAGGCGGCGGCGCTGATCGATGCGGCCGGGGCCACGACCCCCGAACTATTCCGCCGTTCCTTCGACGTGGCGCTGCTGACCGGGGCCGAGGACCGGGCCTGCCAGTCGATGGCGGGTGCACCGCATCTGGCGCCGACCGTTCCGGCGCGGATCTTCTGCCTTGCGCGGTCGGGGGACTGGGACACGGCAGCGCTGACGATCCGGACCTCGCGGGCGCTGAACCAGATCACCGCCGATCAGGAGACGCTTCTGTCGCGCTTCCTCGACCCCGATCTTTTCGAGGGTGAGCCGGTGCCCCCTGCCCCGGACCCGGTCACGCCCCTGGACTGGATGATCTATGCCGCGATCGGCGAGCCGCTTCCGACCGAAGGGCTGCCGCTGGCCTTCTCCTACGCCGAGATCGGCCCGCGTTCGGGCTGGAAGGCGCGGATCGAGGCGGCCGAGCGGCTTACGCGTGCTGGGACGATCCCGCCGAACGTGATCCTCGGGCTTTACACCGAGCGCGATCCGGCGGCCTCGGGCGGGGTCTGGGATCGGGTGGCGGCCTTCCAGGACTTCGAGGCCGCGATCACCTCGGGCGACGCGGGCCGCGTGGCGGCAACCCTGCCCCCGGTCTGGGCGAAGATGCAGGAGGCAGAGCTTGAGGTGCCCTTCGCCACGCTCTTCGGCAAGGCGCTGCAGGAGGTGCCGCTGACCGGTGACGCGGCGGCCATCGCCTTCCGCGTGGGGCTGCTGTCGCCGCAGTCCGAGGCGGTTGCCAAGGCGCACAAGCCTGTCGGGGCCGAGGATGCCTTCCTGGTCGCGCTGGCGCTTGGGAATGTGGGAAGCGTGGTGCCGCCGGACAGCCTGGGCCGGGCGATCTCGACCGCGTTCCGGGCGCCTGCGCCATCGACCGACGCCAAGGCGCTTCTGGACGGGAACCGCAAGGGTGAGGCGATCATCACCGCCATCGACAACATCGCGCGGGGCGTGCAGGGCGACCTGCGGGGCGTGACCGAGGGGTTGTCCCTGCTGCGTCTGGTGGGGCTGGAAAGCGTCGCGCGGCGGACGGCGCTGGAGCTGATGATCCTGGAACGGCGGGGCTGACGATGCCGGATGCCGAGGCGGGGCGCTGGATTTCGACCTTCCTCGATGCGCGGGTGGCCGAGCTGGGGGCAGCGCGGAACACCCAGCTCGCCTACGGCCGCGACCTGGTGGATTTCGCCGACTGGCTGGGGCGGCGGGGGCTGGGGCTCGGGACGGCGGGGCGCGAGGCGGTGGAGGACTACCTTGTCCACTGCGACGCGCAGGGCCTGTCCAAGGCGACACGGGCGCGGCGGCTGTCCTCGATCCGGCAGCTTTACCGCTTTGCCTTCGAGGAGGGCTGGCGCGGGGACAACCCGGCGCTGCGGCTGTCGGGCCCCGGGCGCGCGCAAAGCCTGCCGAAGACCCTCACCGAGGCCGAAGTCACCCGGCTGATGGACGCCGCCCGCACGCGGGGCCGGAACCCGGTGGACCGCTTGCGGGATACGGCGCTGTTCGAACTGCTCTACGCCACGGGCATGCGGGTGAGCGAACTTGTCGGCCTGCCCATCGCGGCCGTCCGGGGCGATCCGCGGATGATCCTGGTGCGCGGCAAGGGCGACAAGGAGCGGATGGTGCCGCTGTCGGCCCCCGCGCGTGCCGCGCTGGCGGAGTGGCTGGTGCATCGGGACGCGGAGGACGAGGCCGGGCGGAAGGCGGGTCGGGCCCCGTCGCGCTACCTTTTCCCCGGCGATGGGGCCGCGGGCCACCTGACGCGGCAGTATTTCCACAGCCTCGTCAAGGACGTGGCGGTGCTGGCGGGCATCTCCCCGTCCCGCGTGACGCCGCATGTCCTGCGCCATGCCTTCGCCACGCATCTGCTGGCAAATGGCGCGGACCTGCGGGTGATCCAGACGCTTCTCGGTCATGCCGATGTTGCAACGACCGAAATTTACACGCATGTGCTGGATGACCACCTGAAGGACCTGGTCCTGACCAAGCACCCCCTGGCCCGCAAGGGCTGAACGCCGGAAAGACCCGATGACTGCCGAAACACTCGATTCCGCCTTCTGGCTGACTGTTGCAGCCATCCTGGTGCTGCTGGTGATGTCCGCCTTCTTCTCGGGGTCCGAGACCGCACTGACGGCCGCCTCCCGCGGGAAACTGAAGGCGCAGGCCGACAAGGGGTCGCACGGTGCGAAGTCGGCGATGCGTGTGACCGAGGACCGCGAACGGATGATCGGCGCGCTTCTTCTGGGCAACAACATCGTGAACATCCTGTCGGCCTCGCTTGCGACGGCGCTGCTGACGCGCCTCTTCGGCGACAGCGGGGTGGCGCTGGCGACACTGGGCATGACGGCGCTGGTGCTGATCTTTGGCGAAGTCATGCCGAAGACGGTCGCAATCACCTACCCCGAGCCGGTGGCAACCCGTGTGGCACCGATCATCCGGGTGCTGATCGTGATCTTTTCGCCGATCGTGATGCTGGTGCGGCTTCTGGTTCGGGGCATCCTGCGGCTGATCGGAGTGGCACCCAGCCCCGGTGGCGAGATGCTTGCGCTGCGCGAGGAAATTGCCGGGGCCATTGCACTGGGACACTCGGAAGGCGCGGTGGAGAAGGCCGACCGGGACCGTCTGCTGGGCGCCCTCGACCTGAGCCACCGCACGGTGGACGAGATCATGCGCCACCGCCGCCAGATCGAGATGATCGACGCGGACTTGGCCCCGGGCGAGATCATCACCCGGGTCCTTGCCTCACCCCACACCCGTCTGCCGATCTACCGCGAAAGCGACGACAACATCCTTGGAGTCGTTCACGCGAAGGACCTTCTGCGCGAGGTCGATCGTCTGGTCCGGGGCGATGAGGGCTCGGTCGAGGGGATCGACTCGCTGCAGATCGAGAAGGTCGCGATGAAGCCCTACTTCATCCCGGACACGACAAGCCTCGACGAACAGATGCGGGAGTTCCTGGCCCGGCGCACCCATTTCGCGCTGGTCGTCGACGAATACGGCGCGCTTCAGGGCCTCATCACGCTGGAGGACATCCTGGAGGAAATCGTCGGGGACATCACCGACGAGTTCGACGTGGTCGGCAAGGATTCCGGCCTGACGGTGACCGAGGACGGGGCTTGGCTGATCGACGGCGCGATGACGATCCGCGACCTGAACCGCGCGACCGACTGGGGGCTGCCCGACGAAGAGGCCAACACGCTGGCGGGCCTCGTCATCCACGAAGCGCAGATGATCCCGAACGAGGGGCAGGTCTTCAGCTTTCACGGCTTCCGCTTCGAGGTCGTGGGCAAGCGCGAGAACCGGATCACGCGGCTGAAGCTGCGCCGGCTTTGACGCGGGGAGTGATCCCTGCCAGCCAACCGTCCAACGCCAGGATGAGCGCGGCCCAGTCGGTGTATTCCTTGTCCTTGCCGGCTTCGACCTGTTCGCCCTTCTGTTCGGCGATCCGCCGCATCGCCCAGGCCCGGAAGAAGTCGTATTCCGAGAATTTGAACGCCCCCGCGACATGCTCGACGCGGCCCGGGGTCCAGCCGGTCTCGGATTCGAAATCGGCCAGGCACCGGCGCAGACCCTCCCAGTCATCGGGATCATTGCCCGCCGCCGACAGCGAGACGGCGAGGAAAAGGGTCGGCATCAGGGCCAGCCGCTCGGCCTCGTCCCGGGCGAAGCGGGCCAGGGACTTCTGATAGCCCCCGGCATGCAGCGACCCGGCAAGGACCGCACCGTCGAAGCGGGACAGGTCCAGCCCCTCGGCATCCTCGAGGTTCAGAAGCTCGACGGCGTGGCCAAGGCCCGCCAGCCGGTCGGCAGCAAAGCGGGCGATCTTGCGGGTCTGGCCGTCGGTGGTGGCATAAGCGATGAGCAGGTACATGGGCGCCTCCTTTGGGGATGCGCCTGCTTTAGCGAGTGTCGGGACGTTGCGCCCTGATCTGGCTCAAACCTCAGGCCGACCGGGCCATCGCTGCAGGACGTTCGCCCTCGGCCCAGGCGGCGACAGCCCGGCCGAAAGCCTGGAACAGGGGCCGCGAGACGGGGTCGTTGCCGGCGTTCCATTCCGGGTGCCACTGGACCGAGAGCGTGAAGCCCGGCGCGTCCTTGACGTAGATCGCCTCGGGCGTTCCGTCCGGCGCATGGCCGTCGATCACGACGCGACAGCCGGGCCGCGCGATCCCCTGGCCGTGGAGCGTGTTGGTCATCACCTCGCGCGCGCCCATCAGGCGGTGGAACACTCCGCCTTCGCTGAAGGTCACCGTGTGGCGGAGCGCGAAGCATTCCTCAAGCGTGCCATCGGGGGGCATCCGGTGGTTCATCCGGCCCGGCAGTTCGCGGATTTCCGGATGGAGCGTGCCGCCCAGGGCCACGTTGACCTCCTGGAAACCGCGGCAGATGCCCAGGAAAGGCTGGCCCCGTTCGACGCAGGCGCGGATCAGGGGCAGCGTTATGGCATCCCGGCCGCGGTCGAAGGCACCGTGGGCGGGGGTTTCTTCCTCGCCGTATTCGCTGGGATGGACGTTGGGGCGGCCACCGGTGAGGAGGAAGCCGTCGCAGAGCTGCAGAAGCTCCTCGACCGCGACGTAGCGGGGGTCAGAGGGGATAATGAGCGGCAGGGCATCGGCAACTTCGGCCACGGCAGCCGTGTTCATCGTCCCGCTGGAATGGGCGGGATAGCTGTTGTTGATCATGTAGCTGTTGCCGATGATCCCGACGACGGGCCGCTTGCGCCTTGCCACCTGCACCTCTTGCCTTCCTTGCATGTGTCCTTGGACCATACGCCCCTGTCCCCCCGTCGAAAAGGGGAAGAAGCCACCCGCCGCCGCACAGATCGGCTTCGGTCGTGCACAGCGGCGGAACAATCGGCCGGTTGACGCTTTTTGCCTCACGGCGAAATGACTTTCCTTCCCATGCCGGAAGGTCAGAAACAGTCCCGGTGAAAAATGAAGGAGACTCCCGATGCTGAAGCACCTGATCCTGGCCGTAACCCTTGCGGCACCCCTCCCCGCCTTCGCGCAGGAAACCGGGCATGAGGGTCACATGATGGGCGACAAGGGCCCGGCCTCGATGGCCTTCATGGAAGCCAACGACCGGATGCACCAGGCGATGATGATGGAATTCACCGGCAATGCCGACGTGGACTTCGTCAAGGGCATGATCGCGCACCACAAGGGCGCGGTCGAGATGGCGCAGATCGTGCTGGAGCATGGCAAGGACCCGGAGGTCCGGAAGCTGGCCGAGGACATCATCAAGGCCCAGGAAGGCGAGATCAAGTGGATGGAGGAATGGCTCGCCAAGAACGGCTGATCCGCTTGGCTTTGCGGCGCTGATATGGTCCCCTCCGGCAAACGGAGGGGGCCATGCACATCCTGATCCTTGGCGCGGCGGGAATGCTGGGCCGGAAGCTTACGGCGGCGATCCTTGGAGGCGCGCTGCCGCATGACGGGCTGACGCTGGCCGACGTGGTGGCGCCACCCTCGGTTCCCGGGGCACGATCCCTGGCTGTGGACCTGACCGTTCCGGGCGCGCCTGCCCGCCTGCTGGCCGACCGGCCGGGGCTGATCTTCCACCTCGCCGCCGTCGTCTCGGGCGAGGCGGAGGCGGACCTGGCGAAGGGCTATGCCACCAACCTGGACGCATCGCGGGCCCTGTTCGACGCCATTGCGGGCCTGCCGGACTATGCCCCGCGCGTGGTCTTTGCCTCGTCCCTTGCGGTCTTCGGCGCGCCCTTTCCGAAGGTCATCCCGGATGAGTTCCACCTCACCCCGCGGACGAGCTATGGCACGCAGAAGGCGATGACCGAGCTTCTGTTGTCGGACTATTCGCGCCGGGGCCTCATGGACGGGGTGGCGCTGCGGCTCCCGACGATCTGCATCCGTCCCGGCGCGCCGAACCGGGCGGCCTCGGGCTTCTATTCCTCGATCCTGCGCGAGCCTCTGAACGGATTGCCAGCGATCCTGCCGGTCCGCGACAGCTTGCGCCACTGGTTCGCCAGCCCCCGCGCGGCGACGGGCTTCTTCCTTCGGGCAGCGGCGATGGACACGGGCGCGCTTGGCCCCTCGCGCGCGCTGACGATGCCGGGCCTGTCAGCCAGCGTTGCCGAGATGATCGAGGCGCTGCGCCGGGTCGCGGGGCAAAAGGCGGTGGACCTGATCACCCATGCCCCCGACCCGGTGATCCAGGCCATCGTCGAACCCTGGGCCGAGGCGTTCGAGGCACGAAAGGCGCGGGAGCTTGGCTTCACCGCCGAGACAAGCTTCGAGGAAATCATCCGCATCTACCTGGAGGATGACCGTCCGGGAGGTCCGCTCTGACCGCCCTCTCCGCCCCGACCGCACGGCCGCTGGTCGGGGTCGCGCTGATGTTGACGGCTATGGCCATCCTCCCGGTGATCGATGTCTTCGCCAAGAAGCTGGGCGAGGCCGGGATGCCGATCCTGATCGTGGTCTGGGCGCGGGCGCTGTTCGGGGGGCTGATGACCCTGCCCTTCGCGCTGCAGGCCGAGGGTGCACGGGCCTTCCGCCCGGCGCAGCCGCTGCGCCAGCTTGCCCGCGCGGTGCTGCTCTTTGGCGCGACGTTCCTGTTCTTCCAGTCTCTGAAATACCTGCCCATCGCGGATGCACTGGCGATCTTCTTCGTCAATCCGCTGGTGATCGTGATCCTTTCGGCCCTCGCCCTGCGCGAGCGCGTTGGTCCCCGCCGCTGGGCCGCAGTCGCGGTGGGGTTCATCGGCACGCTGATCATCATCCGGCCGGGCATCGTCGAGGTGAACCCCGGCACGCTCTACGCCCTTGGGGCCGGGGTGGCGCTCGGGTCCTATTTCGTGATGACCCGGGCGATGGCGGGTGTCGCGGATGCGATGGTCCTGAACTTCCAGACCTCGCTGATCGGCGCGGCGCTGATGACGCTGGTGCTGCCCCTCTTGTGGGTATCCCCGACGCCGGTGCAATGGCTCATGCTGGCGGCGCTGGGGGTGATCGCGACCTTGGGCCATGTGCTGATCACCAAGGCCTACGAGCATGCGGAAGCGTCGCTGCTGGCACCCCTGGCCTTCACCGAGATCATCATGGCGACAGTGCTGGGCTATGCCTTCTTCGGCGACCTGCCCGACCGCTGGACGGTCCTGGGCGTGGCGATCCTCATCGGTTCGGCAATCTACATCTCTGTCCGAGAGCGGCAGGCAAAGGCATAGGCTGCGCTACAGCGCACCTTCCGCCACCACCTTCGCCGCCGCCGCCAGCGCGCCTTCGCCATGCGCAATGCCAAGTGCAGCCATCCCGGCTTCCATCACCCCGAGCGCCCCAAGCGTCATGTGGGCGTTCACGTGGCCCATATGCGCGACCCGGAGGAAGCCGTGGTATGCCGGGTCGGTCGAGGGTGCCATGCCGAGCCCGATGCCGAGGGTCACGCCCGCCTTCGTCTCGCACCATTCGCGCAGGCGCGTCGCGTGGGGAGCGCCAAACCGGGCAGCCGTCACCGACCAGCCCCGGAAGGCCGGGTCCGCCACGTTCATCCCGATGGCCGGGTTGCCGGCCGACCAGCAGTCGAAAGCCGCCCACACGGCACCAGCAAGCGTGTGATGGCGCTTCCAGACGTTCGGCAGGCCCTCCTCGCGCAGCATGTCCAATGCCTCGCGCAGGCCGTAGAGATGGCTCGTCGGCGCGGTGCCGTTCCAGATCTGGTAGAACTCCTCGGGTTCCGCGCGCGGGCCCCAGGCCCAGTAGGGCGTCGCGAGGTCAGATTTGCCGCAGCGCAGCCGGGCGGCTTCCGAGAACCAGACGAAGGCCATTCCGGGCGGCGTCATCAGTCCCTTCTGGCAGGCCGCCACCATCACATCGACGCCCCAGTCGTCCATCCGGAACTCGTCGCATCCAAGCGAGGCGATGCAGTCCACCGCCAGAAGCGCGGGATGCCCCGCCGCGTCGATGGCCGCGCGCAGCGCCGGAATGTCGGTCTTGATCGTCGAGGCCGTGTCGACATGCGTCGTCAGAACGGCCTTGATCCGGTGCGATCCGTCCGCCCGCAGCGCCGCCTCTACCCGCGACATGTCGGGGGGCGAGGACTTGCCGAAGTCCAGCACCTCGACATCGACCCCCATTGCGCGGGCCGAATTCGCCCAGCTGATGCCGAACTGCCCGACCGCGAGCACCAGCGCCTTGTCACCCCGGGAGAAGAGGTTGGCGTTCGCCGCCTCCCATCCCGCATGGCCGTTGCCGATATAGATCGCCACGTGTCCGGTGGTCCCCGCAACCTGCCGCAGGTCGGGGAATAGGCTTGCCACCATGTCGATCAGCGGGCCTTCGTAGATGTTCGGCGAGCCCTGATGCATCGCGCGCAGGACACGGTCTGGAATGACCGAGGGGCCGGGAATGGCCAGATAGGGGCGGCCGTTGGCAAGGCTCATGCGTCTCTCCTTCACTTGGACACCATGGCTAGGCCCGGGCGGGGGCAGCGTCAACCGGCCCCTCTCCAGACTGTCCGCAAATCCCGGAAGCCCTCGGCGCTGCATCCTTCGGAGCATTTCGAAACAACTGCGTGAGTGATCTTCCGTCTGCCGGAGCCTGCCCCTAGACTGCAAGTCATGACCACCGCCGACCGCACAATCTGGACGCTGACCGGCAAGGATGCGCTGACGTTCCTGCAGGGCCTCGTCTCGAACGATCTTCGCCCGCTGCAGACCGCTCCCGGGATCGTCTGGACCGCCCTGTTGACACCGCAAGGCAAGTACCTGGCCGATTTCTTCGTGGTGCATCTGCCGGACGGACAGCTCCTGATCGACATCGCGACGCCGCTTGCCGCCGACACCTTGCGCCGCTTGACGCTTTACCGGCTTAGGGCCGACGTGCAGATCAAGGCGTCGCCAATTTGCGTCAGCCGTGGGGTCGGAGAGCCGCCGCCGGAGGCCCTTCCTGATCCCCGCCACCCGGCACTTGGCTGGCGGCTTTATGGACCCGCTTCCGGCGGGGCGGATGTCGACTGGGACGCGATCCGGGTGGCGCACGTGATCCCCGAAAGTGGCGTGGAGCTGGTGCCCGACGACACCTACCTCCTGGAAGCCGGATTCGAGCGGCTGCATGGCGTGGATTTCCGCAAGGGCTGCTACGTGGGCCAGGAGGTCACCGCGCGGATGAAGCACAAGACCGACCTGCGCAAGGGCCTGGTCCGCGTCCGCGTCGAAGGAACTGCGCCCGCAGGCACCGAGATCCTGGCGGGGGGCAAGCCCGCGGGGACGCTTTTCACCCGATCCGGGGACCGCGCTATCGCCCACCTGCGGTTCGACCGGGCGGATCAGCCGCTTCAGGCCGCAGACGCGCGGGTCTGGCTGGACGATGCGCAGCCCGATTGAGGGAACCGCGCGGACCGGCAAGAAAATGTAAACCAAAGGTTGAAAGACTGGCGGCCTCCCCCATATCTCGGTTCTGGATTCCCGGAGAGACGACTAAATACAGTACTGGCTGGAATGGGCTATGCACGCAGCGCATAGCAGTCATTCCAAAACCGGTCAGCCCGAATCGCGTCCGAACCGCTACAACCCACGAACGCCGCGAAAGACAAGAGCAAGAAAAAAGGAAAACACGATGCGTGACACCATCGACAGCACCGCCTTCAATTTCGAGCAGGGCCAACGTGCACGCAAGCTCTTTGCCGCCGTTGTTCTGGCGGCCCTGGACGATGCCATTGCCGACGACAAGAAGTATGGCAACGGCCCGGACCAGATCGCCCGCTGGGCGCGTTCGCGCGACGGCCGCGAAGTGCTGTCCTGCGCCGGGATCGATCCGAACGAGCGTGTCGTGAAGGGCCTGATGGAATTCGTCTCGAAGGGCATCCGCACCTCGGTCGCGCTGAGCCGCGAAGAGTCCGAGCGTCGCCATGCGCTGGAGCTGGAGCAGGCCGAAGCCGCCTGATCCATCTGGAAAAGAAAGCCGGATGCGCGCCCTCTGGGGCGCGTTTTCATTTCCGGAGACGGGATCTAATCGAGGTCCCGCGCGATCAGGGCGCGATTGATTTCGGCGCGGACCAGCTTGCGGACATTGCGGGTGATCCGCTCACCCAGATCGCCCTGCAACTCTTCGCGGATCATCTGGCGGACGATTTCCTGCAGCGCAGCCTCGTCCAGGACGGCAAGCGGCGTTCCGTCGGCATCGATGATGTCTGCCGGCATGCGCGGGGCCGGCCCGTCCTGCGCGCCCGCGTCAACAGCGGCGCTTTCCATAACCGCTTCCGGGGTTTCGGGCGTATCGGCAGTGTCGCCGCCCGCAGGAGCAAGTTCACTGAGAGCCATCTCGTCTGGCCTGCCACCGTCTAACACGGCCACGCCGTCCTCCGCTGGGGCATCGACGGTCGGGGGCCCGACAACGAGGGCTTCGTCCTCAACCCAGGCCTCTGACAGGTCATCGGTCGCGGCAGCAAGCGCGTCTTCCCCGGCGTCGTCCGTGACCAGAACCTCGGCCTCTTCCGCCCCAAGCGCGACTTCGCCAAGCGGCGATTGATCGGCTTCGACCCAGATTTCGTCCTCCCATTCCGCCTCGATCAGCTCGACGGCATCGTCGGGCGCAGGTTCGACCGCTTCGGGTACGGTGGGAGCGGGCTCGGCAACGGGTCTGACGTCCTCCTCCTGCACCAGCGGGGCCAGGGGGCTGAGTTCTGAGACAACGCGGAGCGACGGGGTCAGAAGAAGCCGGTCGGCCCCAAGATCACGGCTGGCGCGGCGAGGCGAAAGCTCGTTCGAAACAAGCCGCCGCACCGAGGAGACAACATCCTCGATTTCCTCAGAACTCAAGGGTCCTGCCATCACGCGCGTCCGGTTGCTTGCATTTCCGTGAATGTCAACTTAGCGCGCCAAGCCCAAGCTAGGCAACAGGAAACAGGAAACGTCGCCCAGGGGCGGTCAGTCCCCGATCTTTTCCAGGATCCGGTCCAGCTTCTTGCCCTGCGCCGAATGCGATGGGGCCTTCTCGACCGCACCATAGTAGGCTTCCGGGTCATAGGTCGGAATGCCCAGCTGCAGGTGGTCCACGGTCAGAAGACCCATCGTCGCCAGAACCTGGTAGACCGCCACGTAGCGCTGAGCCTCGGCCTCGAGGCGCGCATTGCGGGCGTCCAGAAGCTCCTGCTCGGCGTCCAGCACGTCCAGCGTCGTGCGGGTGCCCGCGGCCGCTTCTTCGCGCACGCCGTCGAAGGCCGCCTGCGCGGCGCGGATCTGCAGGTCGGAAGCCTCGATCGAGGCCGCCGCGACCGCAAGGTTCGCCCAGGCGACACCGACGTTCTGCACCACACCCACCGCAGTCTGCTGCAGGCCGGCGCGCGCCGCGTCCTTGCCCGCAAGCGCCCGGCGCTGAAGCGAGGACAACCTGCCACCGGCATAGAGCGTCTGGTTCATCGTGATGCCAAGCGACTGCGACTGCAGGTCCTCGTCATCGGTGCGCAGCGTCGCACCAAGACCGATGGTCGGCGCGCGGTTCGCCACGGCCAGATCGACCTGCAGGTCAGCCACCGTCACCTGATGCTGTGCTTGCCGGATCGACGGGTGGGTGGCGCGCGCAACCGCCTGCGCTTCCTCCATCGTGCGCGGCAGGGCGGGCGCCTTCGGCAAGGGCGCAAGGTTGCCCGGATAGGCCCCGGTCGCGGCCTTGTAGGCCTCACGCGCGATCATGAGCTGCCCCTCGGCCGCGGCCAGCGCGGCGCGCGATGCAGCAAGACGGGCCTCGGCGATGGAGACGTCGGTGCGGGTGATCTCGCCCACGTCGAAGCGGTCCTGGGCGGCACGAAGCTCCTGGGTGATGAGCCGCAGGTTGCTTTGCCGCAGCGCGACAACCTCTTGCGCAAGCCGCACATCGACATAGGCCTGCACGGCGAACAGAAGCACGCTCTGCTCGACGTCAATCAGCGCCTGCCGGGTCGCGAGCACGCTTTCGCGGGCGATCTCGATCCCGATCTGGCGCCGGCCCGCGTCCCAGATTGTCAGCTCGGCGCTGAGCGCGAGCGAGGCCGAAAGACCTTCGACCACCGCAGGAACGCCGCCCACGATCACATCGGCCCGCTGCCAGGCCCCCTGAAGCGTGTAGGCCACGACCGGTCGCAGGGCCGACACAGCCTCGGCAACACCCTCGTCGGCCGCCCGCAAGACGGCACGGTTCTGGTCCAGAAGGTTCGACGTCTTGTAGGCGGCGATCAGGGCGTCGGCGAGCGTTTCTGCCCTGGCGCCCTGTGGCGAACCCAGTCCTACCAGCACCACCACCAACGACAGAAGCCATCCACGCATCTTGTCCTGCCTCAAACGGGCCCGCTTGCCGGGCGATCTATGGTGGTCCGCCGGGCCGACCGCCCGGTCGGACAGGGCCACTGCGGGCCTAAAGTGCGAAGCCGCGCGGTTTGGAGAAGCCCGGAAGCACGGGCGCCGCGGCGTTGAAAACCGGCCGCCAGGTGATCTGGCCTGCGGCCTTGTAGCCGATGCGGGCCGTCCCGACCGAGTTCTCCATGAAGATCGCGCCGATCCGGCCACCGTCCTTGAGTTGGGCCAGAAGGGTCGCCGGGACCATTTCCACGCCGCCCTCGATGGTGATCACGTCATAGGGCGCGCATTTCGCCGAGCCTTCGGCCAGCGGGCCCGCAACCGTGACGGCGTTGTCGACGCCCTCTTCGGACAGGATGCGCTGCGCATCGGCGGCAAGCGTCTCGTCCTCTTCCAGCGCTACCACGGTTTCTGCCAGGCGGGCAATGACGGCGGCTGAATAGCCAAGGCCGCAGCCCACATCCAGCACCAATTCCTGCGGCTGGATGTCCAGCGCGTCCAGAAGCTTGGCCAGGGTCCGCGCCTCAAGCACGACCCGGCCCGGAGCCAGCGTCAGGTTCTCGCCGACGTAGGCCGCCTCGCGCTTGTCGTCGGGGACGAAGGTTTCGCGCGGAACCGACAGCATGGCCTCGATGATCGGAAACTTGGTAACATCCGACGGGCGGACCTGCGTATCCACCATCATCACGCGGCGGCTGGCGAATTCGCTCATTCTGAACTCATCGGTCTGGTTGACGTCTGGGGTCAGTCTTGCCACAGAAGCAAGGGTGCCGCAACCGGCCTTTGGTGCGATTTCATGCATTTGGCCGTGACCGGACGGCGCGGGTCAGACGTCCTGTGCAGGGGATGAGCGCCAACCAAGCGCCCGCTCGCCAAGCTGGCGGAACTTGTCCGACACCTGCGTCAACCGGCCCCGCCATTCCGGCTGCGGCTCCTGGTCCTCGGTCAGGCGGAGATGAAGCTGCACCATGCAGGCCAGCGCGAAGGGGTCGAAAAGCGCGGCCTTGACCGCCCAGCCGACAAGCACGGCGGCAAGTGGCCCGGCCCAGGGAAGCGCGGGCACGGCGGCGGCAAACCCCGTCAGCGGTGACATTAGGGACAGGGCCACGGCGCCGGCCAGGGCCCAGCCCGTCAGCGAAAGCCAGACCGCATTGGTCATCATCGGCCGTGCATTCTGGGTGTAGAACACAAGCCCGTCATGGGCGGCCTCCCAGGCGTTCTCGAACCTGACGCGCATGGCATGGCCCAGAACCACGGCCTCGATCATGCCCCGCGCCAGGCGCAGCTCGGCCCCGGTCGCCCGCGCAAGCCGGTCCAGCGAGGAAACGGGAAAGATGTCTGCAAGAAGGCCGTCCACCAGCCCCGTCGCGGTGCGGATCACCGCGTGGATCAGCCGATCCAGGGCGAGAAGCGTCGGCTGGTCCCCGAAGCGCTCCGCCACGATGGTCCGCGCCCCGGCAATCTGTCCCGGTCCGATCGACAGCGGCCGTCCGTCCAGGGTTTCGACCATCACCGCCAGGTGAGGGACCGTCATGCGGTAGAGAAGCCGGCCGCGCAGGAGGGCAATCAGCATTGCGACGATCAAGAGGCCCGCTGCCCCGCCCAAAGCCGCGCCGTCCACCGTCTCCCCCGCGGCTTTCGCAAGGGCACGGCCTGCCAGCGCGCCCGCACCTGCCGCGACAAGCAGCGTGGCCGCTATCCCCAGATGGACAGCTACACGGACCAGAACGAAGGGCCAGGTCCGGATCAACAGACCCAGGGCCCGGAAAACACTGAACTCCCACATGGCTCCCACCTTGCAAGCCCCAGAAGCCTGCGCCCAAGAGACCTGCAAGACAAGCCATCAAGGCAGAAACAATCCGCTTTCGGTCTGTCACTTAGCAAAGTCTTCAGGAATCGAGTCGATGCTGGCCGTGTAGAACAAAGGAGGACCATGATGGCCGCTTCCCGCCTCACACTCGCCGACGAACTCGCCGACATCCGGGCCGAAATTGCTCGCCTGCAGCAGCGTGAAAGCCGTCTGCAGGCTTTGGCCGAAGACCTGCCGTCAATCCCCGTGTTCCGCCGTGGCTGGCCGATGATCCGCAAGCCCGCCGCGACGACCGTATCGGCCTAGGCCTCGATCAGCTCCCTGACGCGGGCCACGCCATCGGCCACCAGGCCCGCGTCCCCCCGCGCCTCGACGTTCAGCCGCAGGAGCGGTTCGGTGTTCGAGGCCCGAAGGTTCATCCGCCACTCCCCGAAGTCGAGGCTGAGGCCGTCGGTCCGGTCGGCGGACCGCGCCTCCGACTCCAGCGCAGCCTTGACGCGGGTGACCACGGCCGGCAGGTCGGCCACGCGGAAGTTGATCTCGCCCGACGACGGAAAATCGCGGCGCATCGCGCCAACCATTTCCGTGAGGCTCTGCCCCGACTGGCTGGCGAGCCGCGCCACCATCAGCCAGGGGATCATGCCGGAATCGCAGGCCATGAAGCCGCGGAAGTAGTGGTGCGCGCTCATCTCGCCGCCATAGACCGCCTCCTCGCGCCGCATGGCGGCCTTGAGGAAGACATGGCCCGTCGGCGCAAGGACCGACCGTCCGCCGCCCCTTTTCACCGCATCCTGAACCGCCCAGATCACCCGCGGGTCATGAATGATCGTGGCAGCTGCCTCCTGCGCAAGATGGGCAGCCGCGAGAAGCGCCACCACATGCTCGCCATCGACGAAGCCGCCCTCGCCATCGAACAGGAAGCAGCGGTCGAAATCACCGTCGAAGGCGACGCCGAAGTCGGCGCCCGCGGCCCTGACCGCTTCGGCCGTCGCCGGGCGGTTTTCGGGGAGAAGCGGGTTCGGGATGCCGTTTGGAAAGTTGCCGTCAGGATCGTGGTGCATGCGGACCAGATCAAGCCGCGCTCCCGCCTTGGCCAGCCCTTCGGCCAGCGCATCCAGCGTCGGCCCCGCCGCGCCGTTCCCCGAATTGGCCACCAGCCGCAACGGGCCGATCCCCTGCCCCACCAGACGCGCTACGTGCGACACATAGTCCCCGCGTGTGGCCGACCGGTCCTCGCGCGCCCCGCCGGAGCCGGCAGTGAAGGACGTCTCGCCTTCGGTCAGCGCCCGGATGCGGGCGAAGTCGGCGTCCGGAAGCGGCACGGCACCGCTCCCCACCAGCTTCATCCCGTTGTATTCCCGCGGATTATGAGAGGCGGTGACACAGATCCCGCCCCCTGCCCCCAGGTGGGCGGTGGCAAAGTACATCTCCTCGGTCCCGGCCATGCCAAGGTCGAGGACCCGCACCCCTTGGGCCATCAGCCCTGCCGCAACCGCATCGGCCAGCGCAGGAGAGCTTTCCCGACAGTCCCGCGCCAGCACCACGGCATCCGCCCCGGTCACGGTGGCGAAGGCCCGGGCGATCCGGTAGGCAATGGCTTCGGTCAGGTCCGTCCCGAGACGGCCGCGGATGTCATAGGTCTTGAACGCGCTCATGGCGCGCAAAGGATCATCCTCGCGCGCCGTAGTAAAGCCCCACGACATGCTCGGCTTCGGCGAAGAACAGCCAGCGGGCGGCAAGCGCTCCTGCCAGGTGCAGCACCGCGGCAAGGGCGATGCTGTAAACTCCGAGCGGGAGAAACAGGATCAGGGCGGGCGCAACTGAGGCCAGCGCCAGCGCAATCTTTCGCAGCTTGGCTGCGTGCCGGCGCCCGACGTCGAAGATCATCTCGCGCTTCAGGTAGTTCCCCGCCGTATGCGCCGGGTCAAGGACGGAAGGAACGCCGAGGCGGTCGAGGCCCGTGGCAGTACCCATAGTCTGTCCGGCCCTGGAAAACGCCTGGTCCCCCACCCTCCAGACGGCGAACAACACCGCGCCCATGGCCAACAAGAGAACCGGCGCCCAGCTCCGGCCCGAAAGCATCGCCCCCCCGGCAAGCGCGAAGGTCAGGAACATCACCGGGGTCAGCCAGTGGTGCCAGCGCGGCACGGCCTTGATCTGCGTGTAGATCATCGCGGTGGTGAAGACGGTGAGGATCGCCAGCGCCCCGCCGATCTGACCGACCAAGCGCGGAAGACCGAGGCCGAAGATGTCTGACAGGGCCACGGGCGCAAGGAGAAGGAGCGTCGCGACCGATGCCCAGGCCTCGCGGCTCAGCCAACTTGTCCGCCATTGGGTGAAGGCCTTCAGCGCGTTCTTCGGATTGCCGAGGTGGAAGGTCGAGGCCAAAAGGCCCGCAACTGCCAGCCCGTAGCCGAGGCCCCAAAGGAAGAAGGCCGCCCAGCCCGAGGGCGTAAGCGCCCCCCAGCCGAGGAAGGCCAGAAAGCCGAACCCCAGGCCCGAGAGGGTGGAAAACAGGATGACTGACGGCGCGGGATGCATTCAGAGTTTCCCCAGCATCCGGTCCAGCCACCCGGCGACCCCGGTGGCCTTGATGTCGAGGAGCGGCGCCAGCGGGCTTGCCTCGCCCGGCCCCTTCTTGCGCGGCGGCAGGTACTTGTTGGTGGGCTTCGTCCCCATGTCGGGCATCAGGTCATAGCCACCCCGGCTTGCCACCAATTGCGACACTGCGCTGTCTGGGTCCGCAAGGTCGCCGAAGTGGCGGGCGTTCGTCGGGCAGGTGCGGACGCAGGCGGGCTCGCGGTCTTCTTCGGGCAAGGTCTCGTTGTAGATCCGGTCGACGCAGAGCGTGCATTTCTTCATCACGCCCTGCGCCGCATCCATCTCCCTCGCGCCATAGGGGCAGGCCCAGGCACAGAGGCCGCAACCGATGCAGGCATCTTCGTTGACCAGGACGATCCCGTCCTCGGCCCGCTTGTAGCTGGCGCCCGTCGGGCAGACGGTGACGCAAGGGGCGTTGTCGCAATGGAGGCAAGAGCGCGGGAAGGTCACGACCTGGGCGGGGGCGTCGGGGATGGCGACCTGGTAGGAATGGACGCGGTTCAGGAAAGTGCCCGAGGGGTCGGCGCCGTAGGGGTCCTGGTCGGAGAGGCCTATCCCTGAGTCATTCCAACCCTTGCAGGCGGTGACGCAGGCCTGGCAGCCGACGCAGGTGTCGAGGTCGATCACCAGGCCGAGTTTCTTTTCCGTGGCGCGCGGGAGGGACGTCATCGCGCCGCATCCCCGCCGGGGACCAAAAGTTTTCGAAAACTTTTCGCAAAATTCTTCGAAGAATTTTGGTCCCGGCCGCCACCGGCGCGCGGGGGGTCGGGAAGGCGTTCGAACATCGGCTCTACAGTCCCGCGCGGGTGGTCTTCGGCGGCCACCCGCTCTACCCGGACCCGCTGGTCGAACCAGGCCGCCTGACCCGTGATCGGGTCGGAGTTCGACAGCCGCACCCCGTCGCGATCCGGCAGCAGCTCCGAAATCAGGTGGTTCAAAAGAAACCCCGTCGTCGCCTCCGGCGCATCGGCGTCCAGGGCCCAGGCCCCCTTGCGCTTGCCGATGGCGTTCCAGGTCCAGACGGTATTCTCGTTCAGCGCGGCCATATGGGCCACGGGCACGACGATGGTCCCCGCGCGGCTAGACACCCGCGCCCAATCGCCCTCCACAAACCCCTGCGAATCCCAGATTTTCGTGGGCAGATACAGGTAGTTGTGCCCCTTGATCTGACGAAGCCAGGAGTTCTGGCTGCCCCAGCTGTGGTACATGTCCATCGGGCGCTGCGTGAGCGCATGGACCGGGTAGCCGAATGCCGCGTCCTCGTCACCGAAGGGGGCGTACCAGATCGGCAAGGGGTGCATCGCCTGCTTCAGCCGGTCGCGCAGATGGTCAGGCGGCTGGCGGGGGCCAAAGCCTTCGGCGGCCAGCTGGAAGCGGCGCATCGGCTCGGACCAGATGTTGAAAAGGTAGGGCTGCGGGGTTTCGTAAAGGCCAAGACGCACCGCCCAGTCCTGGTAGGCCGCGTTCCAGGGTTTGTAGAAGGCCGCCTCTTCGGGCAGATGCGCCTGGTAGAAGGCCCCGTTCTGGATGTAGCGGTTGAGCTGATCTGGGTTCGGAGCGCCCCGCCCTTCCGCCTCGCCATTCCCCCGGAAACCCATCAGCGGGCCGACACCGGGGCGGCGCTGGTGGTTCGCAATGTAGTCGGCGTAGTCCTTGAACTTGGCCGTTCCGTCCTCGTTGACCATCCCGGGCAGACCAAGGCGGGCCCCAAGCTCCAAGAGGACCGACTGGAAGCAGCGCACCTCGCGGTCGGGTTCCAGCACCGGCCAGCGGATCGCATCCCCCGCCGCGTCGGGCTCGCTGATCGGCCGGTCGAGAAGGCTGATGCAGTCGTGGCGTTCGAGGTAGGTCGTGTCAGGCAGGATCAGGTCGGCATAGGCCACCATCTCGCTGGCATAGGCGTCGGAGTAGATGATCCGGGGGATCACATATTCACCGTCCCGTTCCTCCGTCAGCATCTCCATCACGCGGGCGGAGTTCATGCTGGAGTTCCACGACATGTTCGCCATGTAGAGGAACAGCGTGTCGATCCTGTACGGGTCGCCGGCATGGGCGTTGGGGATGACCATGTGCATGAGGCCATGCGCCGAGAAGGGATTTTCCCAGCTGAACCCCTTGTCGATCCGCGCCGGTTGGCCGTCGGGCAGCAGGCAGAGGTCGTCGGGGGATCGGACATAGCCCAGGTGCGGGCCGGTCAGGGGCTTGCCGGGGGTGGTGACGAAGTGGGGCGTCGGATGCGCCTCGATGGGCTTGGGGTACGGCGGCTTCAGCCGGTAGCCGCCGGGGGTCTCCAGGCTTCCCAGCAGGATCTGCAGAAGATGCAGCGCCCGGGCGGTCTGGAAGCCGTTGGAGTGGGCCGAAATCCCTCGCATGGCGTGGAAGCTGACCGGGCGGCCGGGCATGTTCGCATGTTCGTTGCCCCGGAAGTCAGTCCAGGGGCGGTCGAGCGTGATCGCGTGGTTGAAGGCCACGTCAGCGAGTTCGGCCGCAAGCTGGCGGATGCGGATCGCGGTCACGCCGCAGCGCGCCGCCACGGCCTCGGGCGCATAGTCGGGCTTCAGGTATTCCTCGACCATGTGGCGGAAAACGGTGCGGTTGCCCTGCCATTCGGCGCCGAGGTCGGGTTCCACGTCCTTCCCGTCCCAAGGCGCGGGGTGACCGGAGCGGCGGTCGATCACGAAGGGCTGGCTTTCGGCGTTGCGGACGAAGAGGCCCTTTTCCGGTCCGTCGGCCTCGCTCACCAGCAATGGCGCGTTGGTCCATTGCGAAAGGTAGTCGAGGTCGATCTTCCCCGCCTCCAAGAGGCAATGGATCAGCGACAGGATCAGCAGGCCGTCCGTCCCCGGCGTGATCCCGATCCAGTCATCGGCCACCGCCGAATAGCCGGTCCTGACCGGGTTCACGGAAATCACCCGCGCGCCGCGGGCCTTCAGTTTGCCAAGGCCGATCTTGATCGGGTTCGAGTCATGGTCCTCGGCCACCCCGAACATGACGAACAGCTTCGTCCGCTCCCAATCCGGCTGGCCGAATTCCCAGAAGGCGCCGCCGATGGTGTAGATGCCCCCCGCCGCCATGTTGACGGAACAGAAGCCCCCGTGCGCCGCATAGTTCGGCGTCCCGAAGTTCTGCGCCCACCAGCCGGTGAGGCTCTGGCTCTGGTCGCGGCCGGTGAAGAAGGCGAGCTTCTCTGGCGCGGTCTCGCGCAGTGGCTTCATCCAGGAAACGGCGGTGGAGAGCGCCTCTTCCCAGGAAATCTCCTCGAATGCGCCCGAGCCGCGAGGCCCCACCCGCCGCAGAGGAGCCTTCAGGCGGGACGGAGCGGTGACCTGCATGATCCCGCTCGCCCCCTTGGCACAGAGGACGCCCTTGTTGATCGGGTGGTCCCGGTTGCCCTCGATGTAGGCGACCTTCCCGGATTTCAGATGCACGTTGATCCCGCAGCGGCAGGCGCACATGTAGCAGGTGGTCTGGCGGACCTCGTCGCCGACCTCGCGCTGCGTCTCCACTCTCGGCTGGTTCACGCGCCCTCCCCCGACCTTGCGGCCTGCGCTTCAAGCGCAATCTGCCGCTCCTCGTCGGCTGGCACAAGAAGGATAACGACACGGGATGTCGCATCGTGGACGATGGTTTCGTTCCGGGCATTCCGGTCCGGGTCGGAAGAAACTCCCAGGTAGGATAGCCCTGACAGGATTTCCTTCCGCATCCACGGATCGTTCTCGCCGATGCCTCCGGTGAAGACCACGGCGTCGAGGCCCCCCATCGCAGCGACCATCGATCCGGCATGGCGGACCGCCCAATAGGCGAAATGCTCCAACGCGAACCGCGCCTCCGGCGTCCCGGCCGCATGCAGCGCGCGGACGTCGCTCATGCCGCCCAGCCCCAGAAGCCCGCTTTCCCGGTTCAGGATGCGACCAGCCTTCTCCACGCCATGCAGTTCGGCCAGGCGGAGGACCGCATTCCCGTCAATCCCCCCGGTCCGGGTGCCCATCGTGAGGCCATCGAGCGGCGAGTAGCCCATCGTCGTCGCCACCGAGCGACCGTCCAGGATCGCGGCCAAGGAGCAGCCGTTGCCCAGGTGGCAGGCCAGAAGCCGCTGCGGCAGCGGGCCGCGCGCGGAAAGAACCCGGACAAGAGCCGCATAGCTTATCCCGTGAAAGCCGTAACGGCGAAGGCCACGGTCCCGCTCGGACCTCGGCAGGGCGTAGGTGGTGGCCACGTCGGGGTTCGTCGCGTGGAAGGCGGTGTCGAAGGCCGCATATTGCGGCAGGTCCGGCGCAAGGGCCGCAACCGCCTGGATCCCCACCAGATTCGCCGGGTTGTGCAGGGGCGCCAGCGGCACGCAGGCTTCGATCTGCGCCAACACCTGGGGCGTCACCCGGCAGGTCGCCGTCAAACCTGCGCCCCCATGCACCACCCGATGCGCCGCTGCCGTCAGCCGGTCCAGGGACACCCCGGCCTGTGCCAGCCCCTCGGCCATTGCGGCCTGGTGCCCGTCAGGACCGATTTCGCTGACGCTGGCTTTTGCGACCTCGCGGTCCCCGTCGAAGACCTTCAGCTTCAGCGAAGACGAACCGGCGTTCACAATCAGCCACATCAGATCAGCGCCTTTCCCAGCCCCAACGCCGCAAGTCCAGCGAGCAGAACGATGGCGAAACGGCGGAACTCTTGCGGGTCGGTGCCGAAGAAATGCCGCCCACCCAGCCAGTTGCCCAGAAGCGTGACTGGCAGGGCGATCAGCGCGGCCCAGAGCGTGTCCCAGGTCACCAGCCCCGCCAGCCAGTACAGCGGCGCGGAGTAGAGGTCGAGGAGTGGGAAGTAGGCGATCAGCGTTGCACGGAACACCGCCGCCGGCATCGGTTGCGCCGCAAAGAAGGCTGCGACCGGCAGCCCCCCCATGCCCGGCGCATTGGCGAGGCCCGAGATCACCCCCGCGATCCCGTTCGGAGCGCCCTTGACCTCGGCGTCCAGACGCCAACCGGCCAGAAGGACGACGCACATCAGGAGCACGTAAGCAGAGACCACTGCCCGCGCCGTGTCCTCACTGACCCCGGTCAGGATCCAGAGACCCAGCGGCAACCCGATGGCAGCCCCGCCGAGAAGCCAGCCGACCCGTTTCCAGTCGACGTCAGGCCCTGCACCCTTGGCGTGCTGCAGGGACATAACCGTTTCCAGAATGACAACAACCGCGACGAAGTTCAGCGGATTGGTCACCAGACTGGAGGCTGCGATGAGCAGCGCCGAAAAGCCAAACCCCGAATAGCCCCGCACGAAGCCCGCGACGAGGCAGGCCACGGCGAGCCAGACCAGCGCGCCGGGGCCAAGGTCGAAGGGCATCAGACGACCTGCGGCCGCATGTCGGCCTTCGAGATCCCCGCAACCTCGACCGGCTTCTTCATCGCGTCGCGGCGGAAGGGCTCGCCGAGTTCCTGGTTGATCAGCGCCTCGATCAGCGTGGTCTTCCCGTGGTTCATCTGGTCGTCGATGGCCTTGTTGAGCGCCGTCGTCAGCTCCTCCATCGTCCGCGCCTGCACGCCCTGCAGCCCGCAGGCTTTCGCGATCCCGGCGTAGCTGACGTCGGTGTCGAGCTCGGTGCCGACGAAGTTGTCGTCATACCAGAGGGTCGAGTTCCGCTTCTCGGCGCCCCACTGGTAGTTGCGGAAGACGACCATGGTGATCGCGGGCCATTCCTTGCGGCCGATGGCGGTCAGTTCCGTCACCGCGATGCCGAAGGCCCCGTCCCCGGCGAAGCCCACGACGGGCGTGTCAGGACAGCCGATCTTGGCGCCGATGATCGAGGGAAGGCCATAACCGCACGGCCCGAACAGGCCCGGAGCAAGGTATTTCCGGCCCGCCTCGAAGGACGGATAGGCGTTGCCGATGGCGCAGTTGTTGCCGATGTCCGACGAGATGATCGCCTCCTTCGGCAGCGCGGACTGGATCGCGCGCCAGGCCATCCGGGGAGACATCCATTCGGGCTTGGCCTTCCGGGCGCGTTCGTTCCAGCTGGTGCCGGGGTCGTCCTGTTCGTGGTCCATCGAGGACAGCTCTTGCGCCCAGGCCGATTTCTTCTGCGCAATCAGCGCCTTGCGTTCCGCCCGCCCCGCATCGCCCGCCGTCTTCGACAGCCGCGCCAGGATCCCCTCGGCCACCTTCTTCGCATCGCCCACGATCCCCACGGTCACCGGCTTCGTCAGGCCGATCCGGTTCGGGTTGATGTCGACCTGGATCACCTTGGCCCCTTTCGGCCAATAGTCGATCCCGTAGCCCGGGAGGGTCGAGAACGGGTTGAGCCGCGTGCCCAAGGCCAGAACCACGTCCGCCTGCGAGATCAGTTCCATCCCCGCCTTCGACCCGTTGTAGCCCAGCGGACCCGCGAAGAGGGGATGCGATCCGGGGAAAGCATCGTTGTGCTGATAGCCGACGCAGACCGGCGCGGTCAGCCGTTCCGCCAAGGCCATCGAGGCCGGGATCGCGCCGCCGATCACCACGCCCGCACCGTTCAGGATCACCGGGAACTTGGCCGACGACAGCAGCTGCGCCGCCTGTGCGATGGCCTCCTCACCGCCCGAGGGCCGCTCGAACTCCACGACGGCCGGCAGGGGCACGTCGATGACTTGGGTGAAATAGTCCCGCGGCATGTTGATCTGCGCCGGGGCCGATTGGCGCTTGGCCTGCAGGATCACGCGGTTCAGCACCTCGGCCACGCGGGAGGGATCGCGGACCTCCTCCTGGTAGCAGACCATGTCCTTGAAGAGCGCCATCTGCTCCACTTCCTGGAAGCCGCCCATCCCGATGGTCTTGTTCGCGGCCTGCGGGGTGACCAAGAGCAGGGGCGTGTGGTTCCAGTAGGCGGTTTTCACCGCGGTGACGAAGTTGGTGATGCCCGGCCCGTTCTGGGCGATCATCATCGACATCTTGCCGGAGGCCCGGGTGAACCCGTCGGCCATCATCCCGCCCGAGCCTTCATGGGCGCAGTCCCAGAAATGGATCCCTGCCTTCGGGAACAGGTCAGAGATCGGCATGAAGGCCGAGCCGATGATGCCGAAGGCGTGCTCGATGCCATGCATCTGCAGGACCTTCACGAAGGCTTCTTCGGTTGTCATCTTCATCGTCTGTCTCCATGTCCCATGCGGCCCGATAAGGCCAGTTGCGCGCAACCTATCGCCGCGGACTGCCGCAGCTTAGGGCCAGTTTCATCGGCCCGCTAAGGCCAGAGCTTTCGCAATCCGCGTGATGCCTTCGGGGATGCGTTGCGGGGCGATGGAGGAATAGGCGAGGCGGTAGAAGTTGCGCGGACCATCGGCGGCGAAGAAGGCGCGGCCGGGCTCGATCAGGACGCCGTCGGCGCGCAGCTTCAGGGCAAGGTCCTCGGTGTTCACCCCCTCGGGCGCGCGCATCCAGAAGCTGGAGCCGCCGAATCCGCCCTGCCCTGCCACGGTGAGACCGTCGGCAACGATGGCCTCGGCCATGACCTGACGGCGGCGGCGGTAGGCATTCTTCATCCGGTTCACCAGCGCGTCGTAATGCCCGAGGCCCAGGAAATAGGCCATCGTCCGCTGGATATGGCCGGGCGGGTGCTTCAGCATCAGGCCCCGCAAGGCGCGGGCTTCGGCAATGAAGCCGGGGGGGCCGACGAGGTAGCCGAGGCGCAGGCCGGGGAAGACGGACTTCGAAAAGCTGCCCGCGTAGATGACGCGACCGCCCCGGTCGAGTGATTTGAGGGCCGGCGCGACCGGTTTCAGAAAGGACATCTCGAATTCATAGTCGTCCTCGATGATGACGAAGCCCTTGGCCTCTGCGGCCTCCAACAAGGCCACTCGTCGGTCGACGGGCATGGTGGCGTTGGTCGGGCACTGGTGCGAGGGGGTGGTGAAAACCACATCCGCCTCAAGCACTTGTGGCGGCAAGCCCTGGGCGTCGACGTCCACGGGGACGGCGGTGGCGCCGGTCGCTGCAACGATGGCGCGCCAAGCGGGGTAGCCGGGGTTTTCAACGACGGCGCGGCGTCCGGGGCCAAGAAGTGCATTGGCGGCGATCCAGAGGGCGTTCTGCGCGCCCAAAGTGAGGAGGACCTCATCTTCCCGGGCCGCGATGCCGCGGCGGGGTAGGATGGTGCGGAGAAGCTCCTGGATCAATAGGGGGTCGTCTCGTTCGTAGTAGTCCGTCGTCAGCGCCGCGAAGTCGCGTTTGCCGAGGGCACGCAAGGCGCATTGCCGCCAGTTCTGGTGGTCGAAGAGCGTCGGGTCGGCCTGGCCGTAGATGAAGGGATAGGGGTAGCGGTCCCAGTCCTCGGGCCGTTCGACCTTCGGGACCAGGGTGAAGCGGCCCCGGGTCAACCCCTTGAAATCGACGGCTTCCGCGCGGGGTTCCGACTGGGGAAACTCGGGTGCCAGGGGGGCGGTGTCCGAGACGAAGTAGCCCGATCGGCCTTGCGCGGTCAGGTAGTCCGAGGAGACGAGGTCGGCATAAGCCAGCGTCACGGTGATCCGGCTGACGCCGAGGTGTTCGGCCAGTCCCCGAGATGACGGCATCCGCGCGGCCGGGCGGAAGCGGCCGGTGAGGATGCCTTGGGTGACCATCGCGCGGATCTGCTGCTGCAGCGAGCCGGTGGCCCCTGGGGTCAGGTAGAAGGCTTCGACGGGAATGGTGGCCATGACTTATCCGGGCGGGAATGAGTCCAGATCAAGCGTCACCGCCCTTGGCGAAGTCAAGTGACACTGCCCGGAGAATTCGCCCCTTGTGCCATCAGTTGCATTGCCATCGGCTGCAGAAATGCCTAATTCCGTCGGGCCTGAAGAGTTACCCCGACAAGGGTCCCGCCAAGGCTGACCCGCAGCAGCCGCCCCGTGCGGCCCTCCAAAGGCCAAGATGCCCGACCTCACGCCCCGTCCGGCCCGCGACTGGCTGTCCACGCTTGCGCAGTACCGGAACCCCTCGACCCGTCGCAGCCTGTGGGAGCTCGCGGCAACCCTGGTTCCATTCCTGACCCTCTGGGCCCTTGCTTGGATGGCGCTGTCGGTCAATCCGTGGCTTGCCCTTGCGCTTGCGGTTCTGAACGGTGGCTTCCTGGTCCGGCTCTTCATCATCCAGCACGATTGCGGGCACGGCGCGTTCCTGGCCAACCGCACCGCGCAGGACTGGACCGGCCGCATCCTGGGCGTCCTGACCCTGACCCCCTATGCCGTCTGGCGGCGCACGCATTCGATCCATCACGCCCACCACGGTGATCTTGACGCGCGCGGGATCGGCGATGTCCTGACCCTGACGATCGAGGAATACCGCGGGCGCAGCCGGTTCGGTCGGCTGATGTACCGGCTTTACCGCAACCCCCTGGTGCTGTTCGTCCTTGGCCCCAGCTATCTGTTTCTGCTGCAGAACCGCCTGCCTTTCGGCCTGATGAAATCCGGCTGGCGCTACTGGGCCAGCGCAATGGGCACCAACGCGATGATCGCCATCACGCTTGGCCTGATCCTCTGGTTCGGCGGGATCTGGCCGGTCCTCCTGATCTACCTGCCCACCTCGCTGGTCGCGGCGACCCTGGGCGTCTGGCTCTTCTACGTCCAGCACCAGTTCGAGGAAACGCACTGGTCAAAGGGCGAGGACTGGCAGCTTCACAATGCCGCCCTGGAGGGCTCGTCCCACTACATCCTGCCGCAGCCCCTGCGCTGGTTCTCCGGCAACATCGGTGTCCACCACGTCCATCACCTTTACTCCCGCATCCCGTTCTACCGCCTGCCCGAGGTGATCCGCGACCACCGGGCACTGGCGGAGGCGCAGCGCCTGACGGTGCGTGAAAGCCTCGCCTCGGTGAACCTGCACCTGTGGGACACGGTCGAGGGGAAGCTCATGAGCTTCAAGGAAGCCCGCCGCCGGTATGGGGTGGCGTGAGGCCGCAGGTCGGGCTTCAGCCCGACTCCCCTCGCGTCGCGATGAGTCCAGATCACTGCGCCCGCAACATGCCGCCAAGGGCTTGAGAACGCTGGCTTAACCGCAGCGTCCCGGGTCAGTTGCGGCGTCCGGTTTCGGTACGGAAAGCGTATGGAAAGCGGCCATACGCGCGTAGGGGCGGTTTGGCGTTAACCATGCGGGGCGAATCGTTCGTTTCAACCGAGGGCAGCGCCCGACCGCCGGGTGGGAGAGCAACGGCGGAGTCGGGCGCTGTGGTTCCAGGTACATGTGACGGAGTGCCTGAAGGTTGCCGCCGCAAAGCGCCTGCCCAAAACAGCCTTGGCTACGCGGAAAGCACTTAACCAGACTGCTCTGCAAGAACGGTCTCTGCGGAAGACAAAGAAGGGTGCCCCTCCCGGGACACCCTTTCCAGCCGCAAAGGGCCTCAGTCCTTAGCCAAACACCCGCGTCAGGGCGCCGTCGATGGCCGTGGTGATCTCGTCGATGTCGTCCTTCGTCGCGATCAGTGCGGGGGACAGGCAGAGGGTGTTGTTCATGCCCGGCAGCGACCGGTTCGTCGCCCCGATGATGACCCCTTGCGCCATGCAGTCGGCGACGACGGCCTGGACCATCTTCTCGGGCGCGGGTTCCTTGGTCGCGCGGTCGGTCACCAGCTCGGCCCCGAGGAACAGGCCCTTGCCGCGGACGTCGCCGATGATCTTGTGCTTGTCCATCAGCGCCTGGAGGTTGCCAAGGCAGTAGTCGCCCATGTCGAGGGTGTTCTGCAGCAGCCCCTCTTCCTCGATGATCTTCATGTTCTCCAAGGCCGCCGCGGGGCCGGAAGTGCAGCCGCCGAAGGTGGAGATGTCGCGGAAGTAGCTCATCGGGTCCGAGGGGTCGTCCTTGAACATCTCGAAGACCGCTTCGGTGGTCACGGTGCAGGAGATCGCGGCGTAGCCGGAGGCCACCCCTTTGGCCATCGTCACGAAGTCGGGCTTGATGCCGTAGTGCTGGTAGCCGAACCAGGTGCCGGTGCGGCCGACGCCGCAGACGACCTCGTCAATGGCCAGGAGGATGTTGTATTTCTTGCAGATTTCCTGCACGCGGTCCCAGTAGCCCTGGGGCGGGACGATGACGCCGCCGCCGGCGGTGACGGGCTCCAGGATCAGGCAGCCGACGGTGTCGGGGCCTTCGCGGAGGATGACTTCCTCGATGGCGTCAGCGGCGCGCTGGCCGTAGTTCTCGACGTCCCACTGCTTGCGGTATTCCAGGCAATGCGGCACGCGGACGAAGCCGTCGGGGAACGGCCCGTACTGCATGGCGCGCTGGTCCTGGCCGGCAGAGGCCAAGGCCGCGATGGTCGTGCCGTGGTAGTCGCGGTCGCGGTAGAGGATCTTCCACTTCTTGCCGCCGTGGTGCCGATGCGCGATCTGGCGCACCATCTTGTAGACCTTCTCGTTCGCCTCGGACCCCGAGTTATTGTAGTAGACGCGGGTCAGGCCGGGCATCTTCTCGATCAGGCGCTTCGAGAACATGGCACCAGGGATCGACCCGGCAGAGCCTGCGAAATAGTTGAGCCGGACAAGCTGGTCGCGGACGGCATTGGCGATACGCTCACGCCCGTAGCCCACGTTGACGGTCCAGACCCCGCCGGACACGGCGTCGATGTGTTCCTTGCCCTTGGCATCCCAGACCCTCATCCCCTTGCCTTCGACGATGACGCGGGGGTCGACGGTTTCGTACTGCTTGTGCTGCGAGAGGTGGTGCCAGACATGGGCGCGGTCGGCCTCGACCACGGCGCCGATGTCGTTCATGCCTGCATAGTCTTCCACGGGGGCGTCCTTTCGAATGGGTTTGCGGGCCAGTATAGAGGGCGTTGCGGCGGGGCTTTAGGACCAGAGACGCAGCGCCGATAGGGCCAGTCAGGCGCGGATGTAGTCGCGGTACCAGTCTACGAAACGACCGAGGCCGGTGGCAAGGTCGGTCTCGGGGCGGAAGCCGGTGAGGCGTTCCAGAAGCGCGCAGTCCGCCCAGGTCGCGGGCACGTCGCCGGGCTGCATCGGCAGGAAGTTGCAACGCGCTTGCCGGCCGAGGAGCGCCTCGAGCGTCCGGATGAACTCCATCAGGTGGACCTTGTCGTTGTTGCCCACGTTGACGATCCGGTGCGGTGCGACGGGAGAGAGGCTGTCGCCTTCGACCGGCGTGCCCCGCGCGGCCGGCAGGGGCGGCGCGACGGGGATCAGGCGCGCGACGCCCTCCACCAGGTCCTCGACCGCGGTGAAGTCGCGCCAGAGTTCGCCGTGGTTGTAGACGTCGATGGGCTCGCCCTCAAGGATCGCCTTGGCGAACTTGAAGTAGGCCAGGTCGGGGCGACCCCAGGCGCCGTAGACGGTAAAGAAGCGGAAGAGCGTGACAGGCAGGTCCCAAAGATGCGCATAGGAATGCGACAGCGCCTCGACCGCCTTCTTGGTCGCGGCATAGACGGTCAGCGGGTGGTCGGTGCGGTCGGTCTCATGGAACGGCATCTCGGGGTTCGCGCCGTAGACCGAGGAGGTGGAGGCGATCAGGAGATGGCGGACCTTCTGCCGCTTCGCCAGTTCCAGGACGTTGAAACTGCCGGTGAAATTCGTCTCGATATAGGACCTCGGGTGGCTCAGGCTGTAGCGGACCCCGGCCTGCGCGGCGAGGTGGATGATGATCTCGGGCTCGAAGTCATCGCCCACGCGGTCCAGCGTCGCCGCATCCTCGACCATCGCCTCGGTCGCGGTGAAACCGGGCATCGCCTTCAGGATCGCATGGCGCTTTTCCTTGAGCGTGACGTCGTAGTAGGGCGTCAGACCGTCGTAGCCATGCACCAGGTGCCCCGCCGCCAGAAGGTGCCGCGCGAGGTGGAAACCGATGAAGCCCGCGCTTCCGGTGATGAGGATCCTCTGCACGCGCGCGCGCCCCGCAACCCTGCCCGTCCGGGCCGGACAATCGCCACGCGCATCTCCCAAGTCAAGCCTGCCACCCGGCGGAGGAAGCCCTTGCAGCCGCCTGCCCTATCCGCTATCCCTCCCCCACCTTCGCGGCGGGTTGGCGGAGAGGTTACGCAGCGGATTGCAAATCCGTGAAGACCGGTTCGATTCCGGTACCCGCCTCCACCTCCCCCTATCCGGCCCCGGAAGTGCCCGCCTGCCACGGTGGTGGCAACTTGTTGAGCATTTGCGGAAAAACGCGTGAAGCCGGCGTGGGCTGCGGCTATAGTGCCGTCAGGCAAGAACAGCGCCGGGTAACAGGCGATCCGACAGGGGCAGGCACCGCGCCGGTTCCGCAACGGTCGCAAGGGCGTAGAGGCGGAGGCAGTGGTGGTCGGTAAATTCCTTCTGGGCATGGTGTCGGGGGGCCTCGTGGTCACCGGGGGCCTTGTGATCGCATCGGCGCTCTTTCCGGTCACTCCGGCCAACG